>Ga0315279_10000538_pt1 | contig 74786 bp, 64 predicted proteins | sample YL17G06_20_MG_FD_203694 | JGI IMG/M metagenome (GOLD analysis project Ga0315279, IMG submission 203694) | Sediment microbial communities from Yellowstone Lake, YNP, Wyoming, USA - YL17G06_20 | ecosystem: Environmental > Aquatic > Freshwater > Lake > Sediment | place: USA: Wyoming | collected...
GGTTGTCTATGACGATGAACGTTGGATGTTGCTAGAAAAACTCAGAGAGAAGGCCACGTGGATAATGGAAGCGCTAGAAAAGGCCCACGTCGAAACCATCGTGCACGGAAGCATCGCCAGAGGAGACATCTCCGAAAAAAGTGACATAGACATCTTCGCAGAATCTCAACCGTCATCCTTCACGGTCGAAAGCGCCATAGAAAAGGCAAGCATACCGATCATGGAACGAATGATCGTGCAAGCCACACCCACCTACGCCATGAAGGCGCACATCCAAATAGACGAATCCACAACAGTCTCGTTTCCCCTAATGAAACTGCGCAAGGTTGAGAGAGAATTCTACAAGTTCGGCGGCGAAGCCGACCTGAAGAAGTTAAAGCAAGGCTATCGAGCTTCTGGAGTTGACAAGCGATTAATGCTTATCGAACCAACGCCCGAAGGCCACAAAGAAAGTACAATCGTCGGCCACGAACAACAAACCGCAAAGCTGCTCGGAATATCCGCTGAAACCGTCCTGGACCGCGTCCGCACACTCTTGAGGAGGGACGAGATCGGCAGAACTGGAGTCTTCATAAAAGCGGAACTGTCTGCAGACGAGACCTTCGAGATGGCGTTGGAACGCTTTGCGAAAAAGAACCCGGCGGTCCGAAGACGATTAACGACTCTACGCTGAGCTTTTGCTAGTCGGATAGAAGATGAGGTCGTGTTCTTCCAGTATCACCTGAAGCTTACCCACCGCTTCATAGACGTCCTCTTCTCTCTTCGCGCCTACACACACGAGCTTTCCCGCCGAGAAAATGAGAAAAACCACTTTCGGCTCATCCATCCTGAAAACCGCTCCTGGAAACTGCTCAGGCTCATACATCACCCTCTTCAGCTTGTAAACAACGTTCTCCAGGTCTATTTCTCCGTTCAGCTCCGCAGACGCAACGACGTTCTGGATCTTAATCGCCGGTTTGTTAGCGATTGGAATCCCATGAGCTTTCAGCTCCCTCGTCACCTTGTTCACCGCCTGTATCGATTCCTTCTCCGATTTCGCTCCTGTGCAAACCATCTTGCCCGTCTCAAATATCAAGGTCGCGGTCTTCGGTTTCTTCAGCCTGAAAACGAGCCCAGGAAACACCTTAGGATTGTACTCGGCCTGCGGAAACTTTTCAACTATCGTTTTGAGACTTATCCTTTGATTGAGCGCTGCTGAAGCAACAATGTTCTGGATACGTATAGTAGGTTTTCTCTTCAGCATTCTGTTCATCTCAAGTACGTGCAAACATATTGTGGGCTTATATATAAGACAGTTTTGATTTGACTCGATAACTCTTTCGCTTGTCAAGCATGGATCAAGCCATCAATGATCAAAGGTTCCAGACACTGAGAAGCGAAGAAGCGCAGCCAAGCCGCCCAAGGAGACGAGGTTTGTTCCCGCCTCATGTCCCGTGCCGATAACGATGACCGTTCCGCCTTTTTGTTCCACAGCTTCCATTACATCTTCAACGAGCAAACGCTTCTCATCATCAGACTCTCGAAGAAGCGTGTCGGCCACTAAAAACTTGTCAACCGCACCCAGATCGACCATTCTCCTGACTTCATCAAGCCCGTACGCCACGTTCGACTCGCCTTTTCCCAGTCTCTTCAAAACTTCCTCGACAACCTCCGTTTCCTCAGCAACTCGCAACTGTTTCATCGTCTTCAGCAGTACGCCTGAACGCAACGCTTCGTGTATTCCGGCAACACCGCCATTGTTGACGCTCTTGACATCCGCGACTGATTTCGCAACGTCAGTCGCCTCGTTTTCAAGGAATCTTACAAAGTCGTTTTTTATGAAGCCCACGCCGATTATTGTTATCGGACTGCGTGTCGGTGTCCAGACCTGCCTTAAGCTGTTGACTACGTTCCTGAAGTACTCGTTTGTGGCCGCAACTCTTTTGTCGGTCTCAAGCTTCCCGGGAAGTTTTATTCGCTCCTCCACTTTTTCTTCAATGCCATACTGCGCGGTCGTGGCTATCGCGTACCCTTCATCATCTATGGACACTATTATAATTGGTCTCTCAGAAGTTTTACTGGCTTTCTCCAGCCTATCAATTTGATGTTTGGTCCAAGTCTCTTTAACGATCGTCATCGGCGTGTTCAACGTTATACTGAGCGTGTGATGCGCACCAGTCGGAACCGTTTCGGGAGCGTCGCAAATTGTCCCATGAACCCTGAGCCTTCCCAAAAGCTTGTCCCAACTGACGTCATCGACCTTGACTCCGAGAAAAACGGGAATTCTTTCGCCCCTTTTTGGTCGCCCGTATTTCTCATCGACCTTCATTTCTCGCGTCGTGTTCGCGTAGACTTCGTCATTCTTGTAGATAGTATTGTACAGGTGCCAGAAGTCGTCGAATGTTTCTGGGATGACTTTCACGAAGCCTTTCTTGCGGTTTATTTCCAAGATTTTCAAAGTCTCGGTCTCTCCGGTCAAGTTTGAATTAACCATTTCGCGTATTAAAAGCATGAATCCAACAACGCACGGACGGATTATGTTCACAGCCAAAAATGAGAAGGAGAACGACGTTGAGAGGCGGCTTTTGCCTTCAAGACTTGGACTTCTCATCGCTTGTCGAAAAGTCTATCTGCATGTCTTGCGTAGCTTTTGCTTTCAAGTCGTCCGGAAGTGACAGTGTTGGTAATTCTTGAATTCAAATACGCGTTGGGCAAGGTCGAAAGGGGTTACGGCAACAGAACGTTGTACGTCGATCTTTCAAACATGCGCATCGCCAGCAGGTCCGTGTCAAAGGAAATGAAAGAAAAATTCACAGGCGGCCGAGGGTTTAACCTATGGCTACTTTGGAACGCCCTGCCTAAGGATCGCGTCGTCAAATGGAACGACCCCGAAAATGAGGTCTGCATAGCTTGTGGCCCTTTGGGCGGCACGCCGGTTTATCCTGGCAGCGGCAAGAGCATCGCTGTTTCAATATCGCCTTTGACTGGCAGCGTGGTCGACTCGAACGTAGGGGGCTATTTTGGTCCCTACTTGAAATTTGCTGGGTGGGACGCGCTTGAGGTCCAGGGAAAGGCGAAGTCTGAAGTTGTCATCTTCATAGACGGCGACGAAGGCAGGGTTCAAGTTGAAGACGCATCCCAAATGCCTTCCGAAACAAATCTAATCACAGAATCTTTAGCCAAGAAATACGCGGGTGAAAATGGTCACAGCATTTCCGTGATATCATCAGGTCCGGGAGCCGAACACACCCTCTTCGGATGCCTAAACTCCTCATGGTATGATTCTGGCCGCAAGATCCATCGATTCAAGCAGGCTGGAAGAGGCGGGATTGGCACGGTTCTCCGTGACAAGAGGATAAAGGCCATAGCCGCAAAATATTCCGGCAAGATATCCGTGGAAACAAACGGCCCGGCCGATTCGGAACTGGTCAAGCAGGTCGGTACGGCTCACAATCAAGAAATAAGAAAACTTGATCCTAGGCAGAACGAAATGGCAACGGTTGGAACCACTCATCTAGTAACCATTATGAACGAATTCGACCTTCTTCCTGTCAGAAACTTTCGGTTCGGCAGCGACCCAGAGGTCGAGGACTTGGGCAGAGAGGTTTACAGAAAGAAGTTTCACAAGGGCTTCGACGGATGCTGGGTGGGCTGTGCGATGGCGTGCGCCCACGGCGTCAAGGACTTCGAGCTCAAAACTGGACCGTACAGGGGACAGAAAGTCTTCGTAAACGGCCCGGAATACGAAACCATTGCTGGAGTGGGCAGCAACTGTGGAATTTTCGATCCTGACTACGTTATTGAGATGAACTACTACTGTGACATCTACGGTTTGGACACGATCTCGGTTGGCACGGCAACAGCCTTCGCCATGGAATGTTATCAGATGAGACTGATAGATAAGAAAGTGACCGGCGGCTTGGATTTGAGTTTTGGCAACAAAGAAGCTGCCCTTGAGCTTGTGCATCAAATGGCGAGAGGCGAGGGCTTCGGCGTTGTGGTTGGCCACGGTGTGAGGCAAATGAAGAAGCTCTTCGCTGAGAAATATGGGGCAAACACGAAAATCTTGCAGGACATTGGCATGGAAGCGAAGGGGCTGGAGTTTTCAGAGTACGTGACCAAGGAATCACTGGCTCAGCAGGGAGGATACGGTCTAGCGCTGAAGGGGCCTCAACACGATGAGGCTTGGCTCATATTCCTAGACATGGTGCACAACCTGATGCCGACGTTTGAACAGAAGGCGGAAAACCTGCACTGGTTCCCCATGTTCCGAACGTGGTTCGGCCTGAACGGCCTGTGCAAACTGCCATGGAACGATGTCGTTCCGGTTGATAACAAGGACACAAAGGAGCCAGCAAAGGTGGCGGCGCACGTTGAAAATTATGTAACATTCTACTCGGCTGTCACTGGCAAGAAAATCACTGTGAATGATGTTATCTTAATGAGCGAAAGGGTCTACAATTTTCAACGAATCTTCAATCTAAGGATGGGATTCGGCACAAGGCAACATGACGCAATTCCCTACCGTTCCGTTGGACCAGTGACAAAGGAAGAGTACGAGAGCCGCGCGGAACGTTATGACAGGCAACTCAAGGAAAAGCTCGGCTATGACACAGATGGCAAGTCAACTGAGGAAAAGATGGAAGTTCTCAGAAAACATCGTGAGGCGGAATATGAGAGACTTAAAGACGCGGTTTATGAGAGGCGCGGATGGAACGAAAATGGGATACCCACACTGCAGAAGGTCAAAGCATTGGGAATAGATTTCCCTGACGTGGTTGAGCTGTTACAAAAGTGCATGTGAACCAGGCTTTACGCCTGCATCCTGCGCGTTTGTCTGTGTTCGGCTAAATCTAAAGCATTTTAAATCAGCATTATCCAACTATTGATTGTTCAAAACGGAGAATGCGTTATGAAAGTTACCTTTTGGCTTTTGGACTTGAACCATGAAATTAAAGATGACAGGCCAGAGGTTTGGCTTTGGGGGATAACCGACTCTGGCGAGAGAGTGCTCATTATTGACAGAAATTTTCTCATGTACTTCTACGCAGTTGTCGAAGTAGGTGCTGATGCTGCAAGGGTGGTTGGCGAAATTGGAAAAGAGCACTTTGCCTGTGTTTCGAAGCTCGAAATTGTTGAACGCAGGTTCTTTGGCAAACCAGTGAAAGCGGTAAAGATTTACTGCACAAGCCTTGATGCCGTTTCCAAGTGTGCAAAACAGCTTCGAGAAGTCGAAGGGGTAAAAGAATGCCTCGAAGACGACATTCGATATGCGATGCGCTACCTGATTGACAACGACGTTGTTCCGTGTGGATGGCACGAGGTAGAAGCAATCGAGGAAACGAACAAGATGGGCGTTCAAGTTGACAAAGTTTACTCAGCAAAATCATTCCCAAGGCTTATCGAAAGGGCTGAAACTCCACAACTGAGGATCTTGGGCTTTTCGACAATATACTACAGCAAAGAGGGCTCTCCCAAACCCGAAAGGAATCCTGTTGCAATGATTTCGGCTGCGACTAATTGCGGCGAACAGAAGCAGTTCTTGGCAGACGAAAAAAGAAACGATAAGCTTGTGTTGGAGTCTTTCATGAGCTACGTGAAAAGCTTCGACCCGGACGTTGTTGTGGGCTACGGCGTCAACGAGCAGGATTGGTCCTATCTTACCGCTAGATGCAAAAAGCTAGGGTTGCGCTTAGGGATTGACCGTGCTCAAACCGAGCCTCACACAAGCGTCTACGGTCATGTTTCGCTAACTGGAAGAGCCAATCTAGACCTTGCCGACTACGCGGAAGAATTTCCCGAAATCAAGGTCAAAACCCTGACCAATCTTGCCGACTATTTGGGCGTCATGAAAATCGAGAACCGCAAAATCGTTGAAGACATAGACTTCGCCGATTACTGGGACGCCCAGAACAAACGGGAAATTCTGAAAGAGTTTTCTTCGGACAACACGCGTTGCGTCATGGGCATAGCAGAAGCGATCATGGATTTTGCCGTGCAACTTTCCAGTCTCGTGAGCTTACCACTGGATCATGTGGGAACGGCGGCAGCGGGCTTCCGCGTCGAATGGTTCTTGATAAAACGCACACACACAATTGGCGAGCTTGTGCCTCGCAGAATCGAACAACCCTATAGATCATACGCTGGCGGTCTGGTGCTTCAGCCGCAGCCTGGACTGCACGAAAACATCGCCGTCTTAGATTTCAAGTCTATGTACCCGAACCTGATGATAGCCTACAACATCTCGCCAGACACGTACGTGCCGCCCAAAGATCCTCTGCCGGCCGGCGGAGTGTACGAGGCGCCGGAAGTCAAACACAGATTCAGAAAGGAGCCCCCGGGCTTCTACAAAGAAGTCTTGACTTACCTGATCAAGGTGCGGGATGAGATTCGCCCGAAGATGAAAAAACTCAAGCCTGAAAGCGTGGAATACCGCGTTTTGGACGCTCGCCAGAAAGCTGTGAAAGTGATAACAAACGCTTCTTACGGCTATGCAGGATGGATAGGCGCAAGGTGGTACGTGAAACCCGTGGCTGAAGCGGCTGCTGCGTGGGGTCGACACACTATACTCACTGCAATAAAGATGGCTGAAAAAGCCAAGTTGAAGGTTGTATACGGCGACACGGACAGCATATTCATAACCAACGAGCCGGACAAAATTGAGAGACTCTCGAAGGAAATCCTCGAAGAGTTGAGGTTGGAAACGAAGCCGGACGAGATTTACGTCCGGATCTTCTTCACAGAAGCTAAGAAACGTTACGCCGGACTCATGCCTGACGGGCGGCTTGACATCGTGGGCTTAGAAGTTGTCCGCGGGGACTGGGCAACCATAGCCAAAAACGTTCAGGAAAAAGTTTTAGAGATAATTCTGAAGGAAAAATCACCCAAGAAAGCCGTCGATTTTGTGCAGCAGTTCATCTACGAACTTCGGCAGAAACGCGTTCCCTACCGAGACCTGATCATCTGGAAGACATTGACCAAGCCTGCTGAGGAATACGAGGTCAAGGCATCACATGTTGAAGCAGCAAAGATGCTGAGAGCCAAAGGCTGGGAGCTCGCTATAGGTGACAAAATAGGCTTTGTGGTCGTGACCGGTGAAGGACGTTTGTATGAGAGGGTCAAACCGTACATGCTTGCCTCATATGATGAAGTGGACGTTGAGTACTACGTTTCTAAGCAGATTGTGCCTGCGGCTGCTAGGGTTCTCGGAAGTTTCGGCGTCACAGAGGAGCAGCTGTTGGAATCCAAAACGGCGGAAAAGGAGACCAGAAAGCTCACGGACTTCTTTGGAAGTTAGCTTTCTGCAATAATTTCTTGGAACGTAATTAGTTGAACGGTCAGAGATGGCTTAACAGCGTCTGACACGCGCGAAGCGATTATTCTCTTTATGTCTTTTTCACTTGCGATGTCAACAATTCTTTGCGTTATGATGCCGTCAAAAATCACAGTGTCCACCTTTTCTGCCTGTTGAAGTTTTTCTGCGAGCTGGCTTACCGGCAATCGTTCTATTTGCTCAAACTTCTCGTTCAGAAGCAGAGCTTCCAAAGTGCCTTCCAAACCCTTTGTCATTTCAGAAATCTCTTTCGGCATCTCCACCTTCAGTTTTTCTCTTTTTGGCGGTTTAGGCAGTTCAGGTTTGGATGTTTCTTGAATTGGAATTTTTGCTTCCAGAGCTTCGAATATTTCTTTGCAATTTAGCTCTTCAACCTCTTTTCCTCTGGGCGCCCTAGCTATGTATTTTACGTCAGTGACCTGCAAAAGCTCTTTGAAGATCAGGTCGCCACCCCTATCACCGTCAAGTAGAGCAGTGGCTTCCTTTTCCTTGCAGAGCGATTTCATTGATTCCGGAACCTTCGCTCCTTCCAAGGCCACCGTGTTCAGCAGCCCGCAGCGCATCAGGTTGATTATGTCAGCTCTTCCTTCAACAACGATGATTTCTTTTGCACTAGAAAGCCCAGGCCCAGCGGGCAGTTCTTCCGGACCGTACTTTTCAACCTTGCCGAGCTTCAGGGTTTCAGATACTTCTTTGAAGACTTCATCCACTGACGGCATGGATTCAATGGTCCACTTGTGAAGAATGTCTTTGGCCCTGTCGATGATGACCTTCCTTCTGGCTTCCCTGACGTCTTCAATTTTGTCCAATGTAACCTTTGACGCGCACGGGCCTACTCTGTTTATGCTCTCGATGCTTGAAGCGATGAGAGCCGTGGACACTCTGTCCAAGCTTGTGGGAATTGTTATCGTACCAGTTGTCTTGTCATTCTTTGAGTGCAAATCTATCTCTATTCTTCCAATCCTGCCGGACTTTTGCAGTTCTCTCAGGTCAAGCTCCGGCCCGAAAAGACCTTCTGTTTGCCCAAAAACTGCTCCTATAACGTCCGGTTTTTCAACTACTCCATCTATTTCGAATTTCGCATGTATAACATACTTTATGGTAAACGTTTGTGATGAACCCGTGAACGTGCGCCTCCTAGTGATTAGTCAAGGGTTAACGTCAATCGCGTGACTCGATGATCTTGTTCTCAAATCACGAGACTGTGTCTCAACTTCTAATATATATTACACTTATGAATTACTGATCACTCTCTATAAAGTTTTCTTATTCTTTGAGCAGTCTAGTCAAGGCTTTACGTTGAAAAGCGACCCAGTTGTGGGTCTCGACTCAGGTTTCACCGATCCTTTTCTTCAGTGTTTGCATGTATGCCGCTAAGCCTTCGATGTCCTTGAGTTCTCTGCCAACAAGTCTCTTGAGGTCATTCCAAAAATCGAGGTTCGGCTTTATCTCGGTCTTTTCTAAATGTTGTTTCAGAATCGTTGTCCATTCTCTTCCTCGTCTGTCGAAATCTAGGAGCAGAACAACTTCTCGACTTTGCTTCTTTTCTATTTCAGAAATGACGTCTAGCCGGGATTTGCCGCCAGTCTTTGCGGACATTATTTCTCCTTGTATGCCCAAGGTTCTCAGGGTTTCGATGTCTTTTTTGCCTTCAACGATTATTGGCGTTCCCTCAGATGATTCTTGTACTAGGCATTCTAGGACTTGTTGGATCTTCTCTTCTTTCTCTTTCAGACGTGTCGACAAGGCTTCTACCTTGTTACTTTGGCATTTTTGACAGCAGTTAAACATTCCTTTGCTTCTTTGTTGGTTTCAAAATATCTCTTCACAGGCGTGAGGATTGCTATCAGTTCTTCTGCAACCGCGTTTTTGAGGTCTTGCGGGTGGAGCCCTCCTGCTTTGTAGGTTTTCTGCAGGTCTTGGAGGCTGTGGAATGTGATTGGTCCGCCGAATTTTGCCGGTCTGTCTATGGTGAAGGCTTTCTTTTCTCTGAAGATTATGAATTTGCATATTTCTAGTATCGGGTTGTATTCCACGGTTTTTTCCGGGCAGAAGGCCATTGATATTTTCTTTTTTATCTCTTCCGGTTGGTCGTAGATGAAGATGCAGGTTTCCGGCTTGCTCTTTGACATTTTTATCATTGAGAGAACTTCTCTCTCCCTATCTTTCGGAATAGGCCAGACTGGAGGCTTCGCTAGACCTTGAAGGTAGCTGTGGTGAACGCACACGGGCTTCCAGTATCCGAGTCTTTCTCCCAGCTCTCGGGCCACAACGTTTGCCTTGCGTTGGTCTATGCCAAGTTGGCAGATCTTGACTCGCATGTGAAATATGTCTGCCACCTGCATCGGCGTGTAGAGGTAGTCTGACACGTGCTTGGCTTCGGATTCCTGTCTTCCGGCGACTTCTAGAGTTCGTGTTACGCGGGCTATTGAGAGGTTTCTTGCAATCATGACCACTTTTTCCCAGTATTTCAGATCGTTGTACAATTCGTCTGAATATATGAATTCAACCTTCTCCGGGGGCACACCGAGAGCTATCCACGAGTGTTTGAAGAGGTCAGCGGCCCTTCTGATCAGTTTGAGGTCGCCGCCCATCTTGTTGTTCAGCCAAGCATGCCATGTGGAGAGGTAAGCCTTGTAGTGTATTCCGGCTTCTACGAAATCCTTTATTTTGTACGCGCAGATCAAGCCTGTTCCTAAGTGAACTAGGCCCGATGGTTCCCAGCCGTTGTAGGCGATGGGATGCTCCTCTGTTTCAAGTAGATGTTGCAGATCCTCTGGAGTTAAGACTTCTTCAGTTGGGAGTCTGCTGATCAGTTCCATCTTGGTTTCTATGTCCAAATCTTGCCCATCCTTTTGGAGACTTTACTTCTAACCTTGTATGCAAACGGAGAACTTAAAAGTTGTTTCACGTGTGGTTCAGCGGCAATCATGTGTACTGAACCTTGATGTTTTGACTTGTCGCATGAAGAATCTGCTTGTGCTTTATCGCGGGCATTTTTGTTTCCCACGTAACCTAACACTTAACTTCATCGTGGGGCGGTGCGCCCCTCTAGGTTAAGCTCTCTCCGTCGGGGGATTTTTAGCCCGCGCCCACCGTGTCCCACGTTTGGGTAAACCCGCCATCACAAGAACAGGCAAGCCTGAGGCTTGCTTGCTTCCGTTGGGTCCGTCTGCGTGGATGTGTCGGTGGGATTCGGAAAGGCTCACCGTGTCATCGCCAAAACAAGAATAGCATATGTGGAAAATTAAATGTTCCTATCCTCCGTAAGGGCAGGTCGCTGCGTTGCGGCTCTCAGGCCCGTTTTGCCCATTTCTTCAGGCTGCCAGTTGGCACTGGCGCGATTATCAGATTTTCTTTTGGTGGCTTTTCTTCGGCTTGTTTGAGAACCCATTCGGTTAAGAGTTCGCATTCGTTTGGGTTGCAGTGCAGATGGCTTTCCTTTATCGGGTTCCATAGCAAGCATTTGAAGCAAGGGACTTCGACTAGAATCTCTAGGTAGGTTTTCATGTTGATATCTGAAGGGGCAAGGGTTTGACTTATAGGTTGTGAATTGGCGAGCACTATGAGGCGTTATGATTACGATTTCTGATTCCAACTATCCTGAAATGCGGTGTAGCATTTCATTTCGCAAGAGCATGTTCAACTTGGAAGTCGGGCCATGCTGACTTTTCTGGACAAAGAACATGCCTTTTTAGGCAGCTTTGTTTCAACATGCTCAGTCAAGCACCTTTAGTACAGTCAAGACAATATTGGAGACTAAGCAGAGTTTTGAGTATATCAAGGCTGGCTCTTCCCATCATAAACTTAACCTCGAAGTAAAGCGGAATATGAGCTTTATTTGCAGAGTGAGATAGATTTTTCAAGAACGAAGGAGGAGAATGGCAAAGGAAGTAGTTAGGCCTAGATTGCTCCTTTTCTCCTTTCTCCCTTTCCTGTGACGCGCCATTCTCCTCTTCATTAGAAGAGTTTCCTCATAAATATGTGTTATGAAGAAGAATTCTATAAGAATTTTATAGAATTTCCCGAGTTATCATGGCTTCTGCGGAGTCTTCCTGAGCTTTGTCCGGAGTTTGTAAGAACCTTGCGCTCAAACGACTTCATGAAAAGAGAATCGTCAACTATAAGAACAGTAACCATTTAGTAGCCATCTCCGGCCTTTGCAAAAAATACTGACGGGAATCACACATCTTTTGTGAAACAGATATTCAGATTGAGGTTAACCGGGTTGCACGTAGAAAAAAGTGAGTTCACTTGGGAGGATTTGCTTTTTGGCGCGAGGCATGCTTGAGCTCGACGATTTTGTCCATGTTTAGCTCGAAAGCCGCTACAGGATTTTCAAGGGCCCACGCTTCGAGAACTTTTGGATGAACCTCCCCGAGAACTCCAACGTCTTTACTGTCAACAATTGCCGTGCCTGCCCTGCCATCTATGAAGCTCGGATGCTTCGTTTCTCTTATCTGCCATTCCAAAGCCAGATTCATGAAAATGGAGTCTAGGGCCGATTTAACTTCGCTGAAGCTGGCGGTTGCATGGTAAACTACCCCTGCCAGCCTTTCTTCGTCCTTTGTTCGCGTTTCCTTCTTCTCGTCTATCACTGTGATTTTGCCCAGCTCAAAGACTTTTTGCGGACATTCAACATGAAGATTATTGCTTACGAGTTCCATGAGACTTGGTAGAAGCCAGTTTCTAAGACATGTTAAGGTGTTGACCTTTGGGTTTGATACTTCAACTATTCTTTGACTTTTGCAGTTCATTTTGATGAAGAGGTTTTCTGGGTTCGTCAAAGTGTAAGTGAAAACCTCTTGAAACCCAAGCCCAACCATCAGCATTCTCGCAACATCGATCAACCGTTGTTCAGGTCTAACCCCGCCTGTCGTGGGTATCTTGCGCCAAATCGGCTTGATCTTGTTATAGTCATAAGCGATTGCGATGTCTTCCACGATGTCTATCTGGTGCATCACGTCAACCCTATAACACGGAACTAGGACACGCACTTTGCTCTTCTCAAGCTTTCCTATTCCATAGCCTGCTCTGCCCAGCAATTCTATGACCTCCTCAGCGTCTAAGTGCAAGCCCAAGATTCTGTTCATGTACTCAATGTCCAAGTCCATTTTGCACGTGTCGAAATCGGGCGTTACAACATCAAGCTTCAGATGTGGATAGTGAATCACCGCAGAGTAGGCTTTTCCTCCGCGATCAACCAAGGACAACGTGACGATCTTTAGCGTGTTAAGCACCGTCTCGTTCATCGTTCCCGTCACCTCGACAAGAATGTTTGTCGTGTCTTCCGATATTTTTCCGAGATCGTTCGAGTTGATTATTGGCGGGAACGAAAGCGGTTTGCTCTCTGAATCCAACAGGATGGGAAATACCGAATGCTTGCTAACAACGTGGCCATACTCCAAGCCCTTGGGATGTCGCTTCAAGATATCTTTCAGCGTCATTTTGTCCGTGAAACCCAATGGTACGAAGCTGACATCGTTCGGCCTTGCCACCGTGTACTGCAAGGGCAGTTTTATCAGGTCTAGATTGTACAGTCCGATTGACGTTTTCTGCCTATTCCTTCCGTAGGTCTGATCGAGCTTGTCCTGCATGTGCATGAATCCGCGGATCATATTGTCTGTCAGTTTGAGGCCCTTAACTATTGAACAACCAATGTATGGACGGATGTTCGTCAGCCGTTGATCAACGTAAACTTCTCCACACTGTCTGCCAATCTCATACTTCTTTAGGCCGTCTTCAAGGCCTAGGAACCGGCGCAGAGTTCTAGCTAGGCCTTCGACGTTCCACACATCTGGGCGGTTCGTGTCCTTGATTTCGACGTTCATGATGCCTTCTTTCTCATCGAAAAGCTTCGCCTCTCCTTTAACGAAGGCTAGAACATCGTTGATCTTCTCCATGTCCTTGTGCAGTTCTATGCCCAGCAGTTTTTCGAACTCGGCGTATTCCAGGTCTATTGTAGGCATCCTAAACCACCGCCTTCCTCCTTATCCAGTCCAAGTCTTGGCTGAAGATGTAACGTATCTCTTCAATTCCGGCCTTCATCATGAACAGACGGTCAATTCCTAGTCCCCACGCGATAACCGGTTCCTTAATGCCCAACGGCATCGTCACTTCCGGCCTGAAAATGCCAGACCCGCCAAACTCAAGCCAGCCGTAGCCTTCCTTGTAGGCTGCAAGCTCGACGCTTGGCTCGGTGAACGGGAAGTAATCCGGTCTGAACTTGACCTTGTCAGCGCCCGCAACTTCAACCGCGAATGTTTCCAACACGCCGAGCAAGTCTCGCAACGTCAGATCCTTCTCGATGATTATGCCCTCAACCTGATTGAACTCTGTCAGATGGGTTTTGTCAACCACTTCAGGTCTGTAACAGCGGGCGATAGAAAAGTATCTGCCCGGAATCTCCAAGTCTTTACTCACCAAGGTTCTGGCGCTGAGGCATGTGCCGTGTCCCCGCAGAATCAGACGCTTCGCTTCCTTCAGCGAGTAATTGTACCGCCACCCAGTGGAGCCTGTTTTCCAACCGTTCTCATGAGTCTGCTTAATGTTGCCAACGATTTTCTTGTACGCCTCTGTCTTTCCTTCTCTAGGCGATTTGACAAAGTATATACTGGATACTTCGCGGGCCGGATGGTCCTGAGGCGTGTAAAGAGCATCAAAGTTGAACAGAGACATTTCGACAAAGGTTCCAACCATCTCCTTAAACCCTAATGTGACGAGCTTGTCCCTCACTTCCTCAAGGAACTGCAGGTAAGGATGCTTCTTGCCGGGCCACGTTCTTGCTACCGGAGCCTCGATGTTGTATTTCTGAAACTCAACCTTCCGCCATTTTCCACTGATGACGAGCTCCTGCGTCAACTGGGTCACTTCCTGAGCCGCTTTGATCCCTTTTTTCAGTGTTGCTTGACCTGCAACTGTTAGTTCGATGATGTGCCTTGTTTTTTCTTGGACGTCAAGAAGCTTCCTTCCCTTCAGGATTAGGACAGCTTCCTTAAGCTCCGGTCCCAACTCTTCGACAGTTGCCTTCTCCCTTTTACCCAAGAGCTTGAGCAGTTTCTCATCGTTGCCCTCATCAGGTTCTCCTGAAATATGCAAGGTGCTTGTCTTTGTGTCCAACGATGCCCATTTTTTCCCCTGAACCCAGCCCAAAGCGATCGAAACGAATTGTCTCTCCAATTCTGCTTCTTTGAAAGCTTGATCACGAACAGCTTGTCCCCCAAGCTTCTCAAGAGCGGTCACCAATCGGCGTTCTGGCAGGCCTTTCCTTGCGTGGAGCTTCCCCTCGTCATTAAGCTTCAAGACAGTCTGACTTTCCGCCTGAATTTTTGCGAGTCCTCTTTCTTGAAGCACCAGCGCAGCACGCATTATTCCTGCATCGGTCAACCCGCTTTCTTTCATAAGCTGCTCCACGGACGCCTTTCCACCTAGTCTGTTCAGGGCTGAAAGCGTTTTGCGTTCGTGTTCTCTTAACTCAACCATAGTTTTTCCCTTCGTCAACAAGATGAATGGGATTTGCTAATCTACTTGTCAATGTTTTAATAAAAGTATGCATGTCCTCCGATGACGTTTGCGCAGAAGAAACTGGCCGTTTTACGCAAATTGGCAGGACATCACTGGGTCACAACAAGGAAAAATACATCCGAGCTATTTATAGCTTATTTGCGTTCATCATTCGCTTCAAGCACCTCTCGTGCCTTGTCAACCAGCTTCTTCTTCCTCAGCCTATGATCTCTTACAAATCTCAGCACTGCATCGATCGTCTGCTTCTTGTGCTCTCCGCACAGCAGTTTTCCAGTTTTGCAGCTGTGATAGGCTTGAACGATCGCTCGATCATTTTCCACGAAATGAAAGAGGCACATTTCGTATACGGGGCAGACTTCCGGAACCCCTCCTAATTCGCGTTGCTCCTTGATTGTCGCTTTTCCGCCTGTAAAGGCGTTTGATATCCTAGCTGCAATCGTTTCATCGCTGTCACGCAGAGTGAAATAGTTCATTTGCCGTTTGCTCATTTTTGGCGAACCGTCTAATCCTTTCATAAGCTTGTGATAAGTTGAGGATGGAGGGATGAACCCGTATTTTCTATGAAAAATTCTGGCAAGATCTCGGGTGAAGCGAAGATGTGGGTCCTGATCAACGCCCACAGGAACCACGGTTGGTTTGGGTCCACCAAAGTCTTTCAGCTGAGGCAGTAGTATGTCGCCTGCTTGAATCAACGCTGACAAGTACAAGCCGATGCGGCGCTCACCGTAAATCGCCTTCATCGTAGACAATGTTACAGGTCTTCCCAAGATTACGGCTAAGTCTTTAACCCTGTTCTCTCTTGATTGCCGGTAAATGTACGCCTTCTTGGGATCCAATCCAAGTGCAAACATGTCTCCAAGGTTATCTACAGCTGTCTTTTCGCTTCTGTCGAACGGGATTTTGTTATCTTCATAGGCCTCTATGTCCGCGATGCAGTAAAACGTCTGAGCACCGTGCTGCTGGAAATAGACTATTTCTTTGGCAGTCATCAACGTACCCAAGTGAAACTCTCCAGTGGGTTTGATACCACTCAAAACAGCAAACTCCCCATTTCTGTGGATGGCATCTAATACGCTGCCGAAGTCTCTGTGTCCAAAGACTATTCCACGTCTCATGTAAAATGAGGGATCGGGCACCGTTGGCAAAACTGATTCAAACGGCTCAATTCCGAATTCCCTACTCAAGCGTTCATAGTCCGTAACTGAACTTGTTCCAAATGGATCAAGCACCGCTTTCTTGGAATCTGTCTGCAAGAATCACTCCTCCTCTTGTTTCAAGACGGGATGGTCGGAGAAAAATGCTCAGGCCCTAAAGCATACGCTAAAGAAGCAAAAGGATACCTGGTGAAGACTAGTACCAGTCCAAGGCATTACCTAACAGAGATAAGTAAACCGAGATGTTTAAGCTTTTTGAAACACGATGGGGGTTCAACGTTCTGAAAGAAGCCAGAGCTAGTTTTCAGAATGGTGAACTCGTGGATTCGGCTTCGACAAAATTCTCCTACGGAGATTATTATTATTTCTAGTCGGGGAAGATTTAATATGTTTTTCATGAATTGTATAAGGAAGCTGAACTGCACAGGCGGCATCACGGTTGACTGATGAAGAGAAGAACGAGATGGTTGTCACTCCTTGGGAAGTCAGGGGCAAAGTTGACTATGAACGGTTGATACGAGAATTTGGAACCCAACCCCTGACAGAAGGATCGCTGCAGAAACTGGCAAAATACACTGGCGGGCTCCATCTGCAACTTCGGAGGAAACTGTTCTTTTCACACCGCGACTTGGATGTTGTTTTGGACTTGTACGAGAAAGGAATAAAATTCGTGCTATACACAGGCCGGGGTCCGTCAGGCCCAGTTCACATCGGACACCTTGTCCCGTGGATTTTTACGAAGCACCTTCAAGACAATTTTGACACCAGACTCTATTTTCAGATGACAGATGACGAGAAGTTCCTCGTGGGCGACACGCAGAAGCTTGAAGAGACCAAGAAAATGGCTTATGAAAACGCCTTAGACCTGATTGCGTTGGGTTTTGAACCGCGGAACACGTTCATAATCTACGACGTCCAAGACATTGACCTACTCTACGACATTGCACTGGAAGTGGCTAAACGCATAACCTACTCAACGGCAAAAGCCACCTTCGGATTCCAAGAAAGCACTAATTTGGGCTGGATATTCTGGCCAGCCATTCAAGCGGTACCGTGCTTCATACACAAGAAGATGACCGGTGAGAATGTTCCGGCCCTTATTCCGGCGGCAATTGATCAAGACCCGTATTGGCGAATAACCCGAGACATCGCACCGAAGCTTGGATATTTCAAACCCGCCCAAATTCACAACCGCTTTCTGCCAGGCCTGGGAATAGGAGGAAAAATGAGCGCCTCGGAACCTGACACTGCGATATTCACCACGGACGCTCCTGAAGTGGTTAAACGAAAGGTTTGGAATGCTTTCACAGGCGGAAAGGGAACCGTTGCAGAACAAAGAAAACAAGGCGCAAACCCTGAGGTCTGCTCAGTCTACCAATACTTTCTCTATCTTTTCGAGGAAGATGACAAGAAACTCACAGAAAGAGAAAAGCAGTGTAAGGCTGGCGAAATACTGTGCGGCGACTGCAAAAAAGAGCTAACAGAAAGGATTAACAAGTTCCTCATGCAGCATCAGAAAAAGAGGGAAAAAGCCAGAAACACAATAGAGAAATATCATATCAAACGTTAAGGTGCGATTACACGTGTCAACAAAAGAAAAAGTCACTGTTACAGCAAGTTCAGCCCAAGCCTAAACTTGAAAGCTCACAAAACTAGAATTGATAGTCTTCTCCAGGCTTCAGTACGACAACTCTTGTCTTCCGGGCCTTTTCCTTGACATACTGCACAAACTCGTCTGCAGATTGCGCCAGAACCGGGAACGTTTTGTAATGCATCGGAATGACCGCCTTTGGATTAAGCAATTTGACGGCCTCAGCCGCTTCCCTTGCCCCCATCGTGTAATAGCCTCCGATCGGAACCATAGCAACATCAAGCTTGTAAAACTCACCTAGGAACCGCATGTCTCCGAAGAATCCCGTATCTCCTGCATGATAGACTGCTCTGCCCTCACCCTCAATGATAACCCCAGTCGGAGCTCCCCTGCAGGCTGTGTGAAACGCTTGAACGACAGTGAGTTTCACGCCCTTGATCTCGACGCTGCCGCCAATGTTCAGCCCTTCAACCTTCTTGACCCCGTTTTCCTCAGCGTAGTCAGTGAGCTCAACCGCTGCCACCAAGGTCGCGTTTGTTCCTTTGCATATACTGAACGCGTCGCCCAGATGGTCACCATGGTCATGCGTAACAAACACCATGTCCGCATGGGTTATGTCCGAGGGTTTCACAGGCGAAGCCGGGTTTCCGTCGAGAAACGGATCAACCAAAATAATGTTGTCTGACATTTCAATCTTGAAAGCAGCATGTCCAAACCAGGTTAATCTAGCCAACCTGTTCACCAGCGTTTGTATAAACCTTCTGAGCTATAGCACTTTGGCTTTACGTGCTCAACTGTCAATCCACACACATCGAGAACACTTATATTCATTTTCAGTTTTTCTTTGATGAGAGTCATGGAAAAGCTGTCAATTCGCCAATTAAAAAAAGAAGACATAGAATTTGCCTATGAGATGACCACTAAAGAAGAGTGGAACGTCACGAAAGGCGACATCGGACGCATGTTCGGCTATGAACCGAACGGCAGCTTCATCGCTGAAGCAAACGGCTCACGCGCGGGTCATGTTTTTGCTGTCAACTATGGAAAACTCGGATGGATAGGACTGCTCATCGTCGGAGCCGAATATAGGAAGAAGGGAGCTGGAACGCTCCTGATGAAAAGGACGATTGATTATCTGCTGAACTGCGGGGTTCAGACGATCGATTTGGACGCTGTCCCTGAAATATCAGATTTGTATCGAAGACTGGGATTCACTGACAAATTCGACTCTTTACGGTACAGGGGCACTTGCGCGAAAATTATCCTGGATCGAAACAATTCTGCGATCCGGATGGAAAAAGAAGACCTTGTAGAAGTTGCGGAATTTGACGCGAGGTACTTTGGAGCAGACAGAACCAAGGTTTTGATCAGTTTGTATCAGGCACATCCAAGGCTTTGTTTTGCCTTTCACGCAGGCTCCGATGTTGCTGGCTACGTCATGTGCCGGAGAGCAGAAAGCGGCTACTATCTGGGTCCCTTTGTATCCAACTCTGAACACGTTGCGGGGCAACTCTTAGCGAAGTGTTTGGATAGACTTGCTTTGAACGCACCCATTTACATAGGCGTTCCTGCTGTAAACGAAGAAGCTGGGCACGTACTGCGAGGATTCGGTTTTAAGCAGTATTCAAAGAGCATACGAATGCGTTTTGGGAAAGATCTTGAAACCGAAAGGCAGAGCGGAATATACGCCATCGGAGGCCCAATGAAAGGCTAGCAACAATCGCAAGAAACAAGTCACAAAGCTTTTTCTCATAGACAATTCTGAAAAAGGAAAGGACAAGAGGTATTTTAGTTGAAAGCCATTGAAGAGCTCCAGAAAAAATTGGAAAAAGTGTCCAGAATAAGGCTGGTCAATTTGCCCACTCCGTTGGAAGAGATGCCTCGGCTAACCAAGATCTTGAAGGGCCCTCGCCTGTGGATAAAGCGAGATGACTGCACTGGCATGGCTTTTGGGGGCAACAAGGAAAGAAAAACAGAGTTCGTCATGGCAGACGCCTTGAACAAGAAAGCCGATGTCGTGATAACAACGGGCGCTATTCAGTCAAACCACGTACGCGCAACAGCCGTGGCTGCCAGAAAATTGGGTCTAGAGGCCGTTCTCGTCTTGCACGGGACAGAACCCGTAGAATACGATGGAAATCTCCTTTTGGATCAGCTTTTGGGAGCCAAAATCCGGTTCATTAGCGAGGAAAACGTGAGCTTGAAGTCTGATCCGATGGATGCAATAGCGAAACAATTGAAGAAAGAAGGACACGTTCCGTACGTAATACCTAGTGGTGCGTCTTATCCACTGGGAGCCGTTTCCTACGTCAACGCCATGCTGGAAATACTTGCACAAGCAGAAGATAGAAAACTGGAGATCGATTGTGTTGTTCACGCTGCGGGATCGGGTGGAACTCAGGCAGGATTAGTCTTGGCCAATAAGACTTTGAAGTCGAGAATCGCGATCAAAGGGATTTGTGTAGAGCCCGACGGCACGTGGCTGTCTAAGAAAACAGTTGACATCGCAAACGGGACTGCCAAGCTTCTGAACCTGAAAGTGACTGTCAGGCTAGCCGATGTGATTCTGATTGAGGAATACTCTGGCAAGGAATATGGAACGATCACTCGGGAAATCGCAGAGACCATAAGACTAATGGCACGAACCGAAGGAATAATACTTGATCCAGTCTACACAGGCAAAGCCATGGCTGGACTTATCGACATGATAAGAAATGACCATTTCAAGAAGGACGACAACGTGGTCTTCATCCACACCGGCGGAACCCCCGCACTGTTTGCCTATCGAAAGGAACTGGCCTAAACATTTAAGTCACCTAGCAGAGTAGAAATGCGGTAATGAAAAGATCGTCCGCCCTTGCTTGACTGAGTGGACAGTGTGAATTTGATGAGCGAATACGACAAAGAAGCGATTGACAAGTTTCGACTGTCCGGAAAGATTCTTCGGGAAACACGTGAAGAAATGAAAACTTTTGTTCATGAGGGCATGCCAATAATAGAAGTGTGCGAAAAGGCTGAGGGTCTGATCAAGAAGAAGGGCGGCAGACCAGCGTTCCCTTGCAACGTTTCAATAAACGAAATCGCAGCGCACTATACATCCCCGCCAAACGACAAGAAAAGAATCCCTGAAAACTCGTTAGTCAAAGTCGACGTTGGCGTCCACGTTGATGGATACGTGACCGACACGGCCGTCACGGTGTGTTTCAACCCTGAATACAGGGGTCTTGTGGAGACAGCTGAACGCGCCGTGAAAGCCGCGGTGGAAAGAATTCAACCTGGGATGCTCACATCAAGAATAGGAAGAGTAATCGAAGACACTATAGAGTCTCGCGGTTTCAAGCCGATTTCAAACCTGTGCGGACACCAAGTTGGACGATACATCATACACACCGGGACATCCATACCAAACGTTTCACAGCTGTCCTTTTCAAAAGTCAGGCTGGGCGGGGTTTACGCTATCGAGCCTTTCGTCACTCTTCCAGATGCCGTTGGCAGGGTTGAAGACGGCGCAGAATCCACGATTTTCAGATTCCTCAAATCCAGAGCGGTTAAGAATCCGCACGCAAAGCAGCTTCTGAGGTACATAGAGAAGAACTTTAGAACTCTGCCTTTTGCTGAACGCTGGTTGCAGGACGTTGTTCCCAAGGAGCATTATCGAGATGCTTTCCGTGAACTTCTGTCGTCGAAGGCTCTCATGGATTATCCAGTCTTCGTTGAAGTGAGCAGAAAAACAGTTGCGCAGGCCGAACACACAGTTATGATGGTTGAAGGCGGCTGTGTTGTCTTAACCTAGACGGGAAATGGCTGTTTTTCCTTTTCCTTGACTTCCTTGTAGATTGCGGTTATCATCATCGTGTCGTTGCATTTCTGGCAGGGTCCGAGCTCCTTGAATATGTAGTCGCCGCGCTGAAACTCTCTTACATTCTTGGACCCGCATTTCTTACATTCGATGGTAGTCGTTACCGGGGGAACTACTATCTTCAACTTCAACATACGCCTTCTAGTCTGAAACAGCACATACGTGGACAATGCTACGCCTAAGAACCCGAGTACCAGCAAAAACGAAGCAGCTTCTGTGTTTTGATCAAGGACGGTCGCGCCGAATATCAATGCAGCTAACGACAGAACCATGAGGACAAATACGACCATTATCACGAATGATGAAATCTTGGTTGTTGCTGGCGATGATGAAGCTTCACTCATTTCATTCCTCTCCTACTGTCCGATCCCGATGCTGTTGCCCACTCCGGCAATGATCACTTTGTCCCCTTCCTTAGTCCTTTCCAAAACGACCTCTTTTACTCTCTCTATGACCTTGTCGATTGAATCAAAGATCTCTTTGCGCAGAGGCGACACAGCGTCGCCGATGTCCTCCTTTATTATCACGGCGTTGATGGGGATGTGATACTGCAGAAGCGACTCTTCGATCTTATACTGATCAACTCCTGGCCCCCCGATGGCTGCACCGACGCCTTCGGCAACTTCGCCCAACTCCTCGCCCTCAAGTTTCAGGGCCGCGTCAATCATTATTACTGAAGCGATTTTTCCCTCGTTTTCGTCAATGAGTGCTTTAACGGCGTCGCCCGGCTTGCCCACGTTCCCTCCGGGTCCTTCAGCTTTGATGACGAAGGCGGTGCGGCCTTCAAACGGAACCGTGGCAACAACACAGTCCTTAGCTATCTTTCTTGTTTCGTGCCCGTGCATGAGTTTTGCCGCCACTAGCGCACCCGCGCCGTCGCCTATCGGCTGACCGTATGCAAAGGCTTTCAGCGCGTTTGCATATGCTTCTGCTTCACGCATGACCATGGGCAGAATCATCTGTATCTGCATTATGACGTAGAGACTCAACGTCTTCTTGCCGAGCAAATAATAATGCCTTATCACCTTGTAGATGAAGTTGAGTGCACTCGCCGCTTCAAGAGTGTTCTCCAGATTATTAGTCTGAGTCTCATCAGCCGCCGGAGCCATCAGTTTCACTTCGTCCTTGAACCGAGTGTCCCTGACGTCGAGTATATGCTCAAGCTTCCACACTATGCCCGCAGGGTCAATAGCTTGCGGTCCTATCGTGAAGTATTCGAGAAACCTGTCAACTCTTGCTGCGGGGTCTGACTGCGGCTTGCCAATTTCCTTGAGCGTTTCAACGGTGATCTTCTTTCCTTCCTCTTTTATGTACTTCAGCTTGTAGAGCGAACCTTCAACTTCTCTGAGCATAACGTACGTCTGAATTCGTTGCCCATAGAATATGAAAATCACGAAAACGCCGTAGAAGAGTATGTTAAGAACATACGATATATCGAACTGGTTCAGTAGACTTGCCATTACCGCTATCATGTTCATAAACTCACCTTTCCGACATTCCTATCGATGCTCAGTTATAAATCTTAGGGTAATTCTCCTCCAAATATGTGGATAGAGTTGAATGGGGTTACCAGCTTTCCCGGGTTCACATGGCCGAAGACCACACTACAACCGGAAACGGAACGTGGTTTAACTTCTGAGTTCGGTATGGGATCAGGTGGGACCCGCGCCCTATGGCCGGCAAACCCCAAAATACACCACCACTCTATATTCATAAGCTTATCGCTTCACCACGACACTTCCTCTCCAACTTGAGCCTATCTAACGAGTTTCTGTTCGTGAAGGAATAATACATATATTTAAAATGCGGCAAGTCATTCTCGATACAGCGGTGGGGTCGTAGTCTAGGCAGGTATGACGACGGGCTCCAGAAAGACCCAACTACAATACCGAGGTACGCTAGGGGTTTACAACCCCAAGACCCATGACGAAATTCTGGAGCGGTCACCTGAAGAAACCCGTAGGTCCCCCGTTCAAATCGGGGCGGCCCCACCACCAGAACTTCTCAACGTACTACTAAACCTACAAAACGATGCAAAAAGCCAATACACAATCAAAGGCGTCAGAAAAAACCTAACAAGAATATCCAAGTTTGCAGACCTAAACAGACCCGAACAAGTCAAAAACTACATCGCAAACATGAACGTATCCAACGCCTACAAACACATAATTTGCACACACTACGATATCTACTGCAAATACAATAAAATCGAATGGAAAAAACCCCGATACAAACAAGACAACCGAGCAATCCAACTACCACACACAGAGAAAGTCGAAGCACTCATACACGGCGCAAAATCGCCACTCTGCATAAAACTCGGACTGTCAGCCAAAACGGGACTCAGACCCATCGAACTATACTCACTACAAGTCAAACACGTAGACCTAACAAAACGGCAAATCTATCCAGCCACAGCCAAAAACGGACTCGCAAGAGTCCTAACAATAGACCAAACACTCGCAGACCAATTAGCTACCTACATCCAAAAAAACAACCTCACACTAACAGACAAACTATTCAAAGGAAACCAACAAGAATACTACAATGCCTTCAGACGATACCGAAACCGAATGGCAAACAAACTCAAAGACCCAAGCCTCAAACTCATAAGACTCTACGACCTACGACATTACTTCTGCTCAATGCTATTCGCAAAAACCAACTCACTACCCTACGTCAGCCAACAAATGGGACACAAACACATAGACACAACAACGAGATACACACATCTAGTTGCACCATCAAACGAATACACCTCAGACGTAGCAACAACGCCAGAACAAGCTCGAAAACTCATAGATTCAGGATTCGAATACGTCCAAACAATAGACAACATACACATCTACCGAAAACGAAAAATCCTATTCTAAAACGGAAATAAACAAAAGACTCCCTTTTTTTCTCTATTCGATTATCATGTCTAACCATTATGTCGCGCTCGCGTCACGCTCGCGCTCCCTCGATCAATTGTGTTTTAGACTTGGATTGAAGGAACATTAATGTGGAGAATAGCTACATAAAACAAGCGAAGGCAACTGAAATTCTATGGGTGTAAAAAATGGCTGAGAAATATCACGAGAAAAGGGACGAAATAGCTGATTTTATCAAGAACTCTTCACAATTGCTGGCGGATATGAACTTCCTCTTTCAATATGGACAGTGGAGATTAGATTATGGAATGACCCAATGGAAGGATGTTGACCATAAGCCACCATTCAATTCTCTCGTGCATACACCACCTTATCCATATGGCGAAAAGGACTACTATGTTAGATCATCCAGCAATCTTTGGTATCTTACAATGTGGCGATTTTATCCCTCACTAAACGAAATGTACTATAGTCTTCTTCTAGCAGAAGTGAAAGCATTCGAAAAGACTCAAAGTTTTGCCTTCAACAAGGGTATGATTTACGCCAACCTCGGTGTTGCGCAATCAGCACAGATGAAACTTGACGAAGGTTTCGCTAATATTCTTAAGGCTCTGATTGAGGATTCTCCCTATTCTGAAAACACCCCTGAGTACAATCTAAGAAGACGAGATTTGTTTACTCAATTCGAAATTCTTTACGTCAAGAACCGTCTCCAGACGATAATTTCGACGCTCGGAATTGTTATCGTGTCAAACCCTGAGCAGTTCGTAACCAGTTTCTTAGATTCACTGAACGACGACCAGAGGGTTTTCTTTAATTGCACATTTGCTCGAATCCTCCAAAACTGGGACATATGGAAAGATAAAGAGAATAGTTTCACTGCCAGTCGCCTTCTTGCATATACCCAAGATTTCTGTCTATTCAACGAAGACCTTCTGAAGAGCAAAATGTCTCAGACGGAACTTCGAATTAGACCTCATTGGGAGCTTGCAAGTCTGATAGCAACGAAGTTTTCTGGGATTGACCTCAACTCATCTAGTGCAGCACAAATGAGTGACCTTGACACCAAGTTACCATTAGAGCTGAGTCGTCAAAATGATCAAGAAAAATGTTTAAGAATACTCTTGATGATACGCAACTATTCTTCACACAATCTAAAAGGAGGAACACTCGCAAACTATTTCTACTCTCATTACAGCGAAATTCTCGCAGAACTCGTTAGGTCCATGTGCTACATTACGCTACTTCCAACTCCACCGTGAAGCTCGCATCACGGTCGCGCTCCAACCCCCAAAAACCCAAAACAAACTAGCGTGCGCGCGCGCAACGGTCAATGACTAAGCATGCGCCTTTGCCCTTGCGAGTTTTTGCGATGCAAATAGAGAAACGACGGAAGCAGAAGAACCGTTGCCCAGAAGACTAAGTCAAGCGAGAAGTTTAGTGCTTGGAAATCGAAGGGATAGAAAGCTAAGTCGAGCCGGTAGTCACCAAAACCATGCGATTCTATTGCCCAAGGTGACGGCCAACCTCTGTACACATATATCGTTATCCCCCAGCCCCCGTCCCATTTCGAGTGCGAATAGAAGTAAGTTGCGAAAGTCACCGCCAAGGAGAAAGCCACACATAGCGTGATCAAGACTAGATAACGATACGTCGTTTTCAAGCTTCTCCGCTTCAAATATAGTTTGAATATTGGGTTGCTTATAATGCTAATGCTTGGAACATCGACGAGTTCAACCAGCGCGCGCGGAGACAGACTTAAGTTTAACCCTTGCCATTGAACAGTGGAGGAGTATAGAGTGTGGAACAAGGCAGAAACAGTCTTCATAACAATCATTCTAATTGCAGCATCAGTCTTGGTAACAATCATTCTAATTACACCAAGACATAGCGAAGCAGAGAGAACAGGCATGGTGCCTTCGCTCTATTTTATGCCCATCCCTGGCCGAGAGGTTTCACTAGATCAGGCGCAGGCATCAGCGCCGTTCAAGATCAGATTACCAACAAGCGCCGGAAGCTTTGTGCAGCTTAAGCAGTATATAGAGCCGGAGGCGAACATGTCTAACGTATACATCATCTATGCGGCCGATAAGCTATCGAGCAACGCAAGTATCCCTGAGGTTCTAGACCATAACGGCATAATCCTTTTCGAGGCAGCTAACCAAGTGCCCGTGCAGTTTGCGGAAAGTAACTTCAGAGCCGCCATAAACGATACGAAGGATTATCCCGACGGCGGCAACCTTCAACCAGTCACCATAAATGGATACTTCGGCTGTGTAGGAGGAAATATTGCGCACGGTGTGAACTGGGCCACGGAAACCACCTACTATCAACTGATAGCCAACAAAAACTACCCCCTGCAACAGCTCATCGAAATAGCTCAAAGCATCCCAGTCAACTAGAAGGGCAACGTCGAAAAACACAAAGCGCACGCGCTAACAACAAAACGCAAAAACAACAGAAAAAGCTAATCCAAATCGCATAGAAAAAGGAATACCAAGCACCTGATAGCACCACAACAGTAGAAAAACACTTCATAGCACCAGAAACTAGCAATTTCACTCATAGTATCCTAACAACACACGCATAACGGAAGACCCGCAAGGGCTTCCTTGCATCCTGCAAACGGAAAGCATCAAAAAATCAATCAAAAATCCTCGGAGACATAAGCCTTTCCCCCATTTGCAAATTGAGGGGAAAAGCATGAAAGCCTCAGCATCATTATATAAAGCCATATTGTCTCCTCGTCCACACACGACGAAAGAATGAAGTCAGATGACATAGAGGAATCAAAAAATGGAAACATGCAAAAACGGAACATGCGAATATAACCCAACATTAAACAGACAAAGGGTTAATAGAACCTCACAACAAGAAAGATACGGAACACTCTGGGCAGAAATAGAACTCCCAAAACAATTAGCAGGAGAAAAGTAACATGGAAAACCCAAACAAAGAACATGTACAAAACTGTACACACACCATACATAACAAATATACACGGAAAACCACACAAAAAGCTACAACCCAAACAACCAAAAACACACAAATACCAAACAATACAAAATTACTAAGCCCTACGTCAGGTATGACGACGGGCTCCAGAAAGTAGTGAACGGGTTTGCGGACCTCAAGGGGATGAAGAGGTTCTGGAGCGGTTAGAGAAACCCGTAGGAGCAGCGCTGAACGCACTGTCTCCGGGGAAAGGTCGTCGGTTCAAATCCGGCCGGCCCCACCAAAATCGACACATATCATCACTAGATGACGATTCAAATTGCGCTGGACGCACCAAGGGGAGCGCCAATTCCTTCAGAAATTTCCAGAAAGCAGGCGACCTGTGGCGGCATCCATGTTGATCGTACGTTTCGTCTTTTTCCTTTTTTGCCGCACTTTCAAGCTCCACACCGGTAGCAATACCATTTCTGCTGAAACTGGCCTGATGCCTATTTTCAATTCCAGCGTTTGATATGCCCTGTCCATGCCGAATTTTATTTGCGGAAACTTATCGATTTCGCTGGGCAGTTTGGACACAAACGTGATGCGTTCATCTTCATCCAGGTTTTTCAGTTTCTCGGTGGCACTCGTCAATAGTTTGTGGAAGATTATCTCTTTTTTCTCAAGTGACATTACGGCACCAGTTTGTGCGCTCACGTAGTAGGTGCGTGTCTCCTCCTTCCTCAGGAGGAGCAGTTTCGTTGCTTCACGAGTCGCGGTGACTCTCCAGATGGGGATATACCAAAATTCCGCATCATAGATTTCTTCCTCCTTGTGAAGCAGCCCACCCTCAAGCATAGAATTTGCCTTTTTGGAAGCCTCGACTTGGGTTATCCGTATCTGAATTGTTATGACCTCTCCGCTGATGTCTTTCGAAGGATCGAGATTGAATTCTGACAGCCAGTACACGTATTCGCTGGGACCCTTGGCCCGACCCTTTCTTGCAACCTTGGCGCTGACAAGCTGGCGGAGAGTTTTTTCCGAGTCCTCCAGGCTGATCTTTAAACTCCTTGCGACAGAGTCTGCTGAGACTGCTTTTCTGGCTGAATAAAGAAATCGTCGAGTTTTCTCCTCTAGAGTCACAGAGGGCACAAAACGGGCGGCTGTGGTCCACTTCTTTGTGATTTTCTTTTCCAGGTTTTTCTCGAAGAACATCCTCGATTCTGCGGGCACGTATTGTGAAAGATCTCTTTCATCTAATGTCAAATGCTTGGTCGCCAACCAACGAACGTTAAAATCAACAACGTCATCGTAAAAGTCAGGTGACAGCAAGAGAAATTCGCCTGTTCGCAAGCTTGGTAGTCTCTGCAAGATCATGTCAGCGTGCGTTGGGTCTATTGATTGAATAATCTTCTGCACTCTGGCAATGTCTTGGGTTGTCATCATGCGGCCCAGACACCACGTGTTGACTTGCGCCAAGGCCTTATAGTCTATATCTGTGATGTTCTGAGTGGCAGCTACAAGTCCGATACCGTATTTTCTTGCTTGCTTGAAAAGAAGTGCATATGCATTTTTTGGAGGGGGGTTCCTCGGGTAAGGTGGAATGTAAGGGGCGATTTCGTCAACGTAGAACAACATCCTCAAATCGTTTGAGGGGTTTCTCAGCATCCAACAATATAACTCTTTGAAGAGGGTTGCCAGGAAAAACTGCTTATCATTTTCAGACGTTAACGTGTTCAGATAGATTATGTTCACAGGTACCTTTCCGTCGCTGCAATCCATAAACAGGCCGATATCAATTTGAACACCCATCTGAAACATTAGCGATGACGTTCCAACCGTGAGAAACCGTAGCTTCCTCGCAATCTCTTCTGGCTCTTTTTTGGCCACAAGACCATTAAGAGTTCCAGCAATTTCGGTCGGGGGATTCAGGACTACGTGGGCTAGGTGGCTCATGTCATTGATTTTTTGCCCTTCTCGCCAAAGGTGCTCAAGTATAGTGAACATGTACGCTCTGGCGCCTTTTCCCGAGTCTGTATTAAGATCGTAGCCAAGAAAGCCTGCTACAGAAGTGGCTGTTATATCGATGGCCTGTACGGCTTCTTCACGAGAAATATCCTGTGAGGGAGATTTGAACGGATTGATACTTATGGGGATCGCTTTCTTGCTGGCAGGAGTGAAAATCGCTATCCTTGCCTTCGAGAAAAACTCCTCTTGAATTCCCAGAGGTGTTCCGTGTTCTTCTAGTTCATCAGGGTTGCCTTTCACAGCAAGAGAGGAAATGTCCCCTTGAGGGTCGATTATGATCACTGGAATGTTGTTTCGCACAGCCTCTTCGATCACACATTTGCACAAGACGGTTTTTCCTGAACCGCTACCTCCGAGGGCCACAAAGTGACGTTGAAAAGCACGTACAGGCAACTCGACCGGAGACTCATTTGCCTTAATCCTGCCGAGAAAAAAAGAACCGTGAGTCTCCATTTTCATGTGATTTGGACCTGTTTCACTGCTCATTCTTGGCGCATCTCCGAAAGAGCCAACTACTACTTTGAGGACAGATCAGGCATCTTGTTGATTCCTGTCTTATTAACGATTACTTTAGCGCGCGTGTTTGTTCCTAAATTTCAAGCAGGCATTGCGCCTTGGGACGGCCTTCCAAGCTCTGGCTAAGTTTGCGTGCGTGCAACAGTAGTAGGGCCCCCATATTTGAATCCAAATATGATGCGAGAAGCTAGGTGAGAAGAGCAAGCTGCACCGCAGAGGAATTTAGGAACAAGCATGCGCGCCTGCACAAAAACAAATCATGCTCGTCTCAGAATTACACGACCGTTCTGCAGGCGGTATGTGACCTCCAATCCTCTTTAAGATGTTGCAAAGGCTCATCTTCACTGATCTCCTTCGACTTCTTTTCGCCAGTGTTCGCCATGTTCGCATTTCTCTTTCTTCTCACCTTCTGTCCTCACGTGCCTTGATTTTCTCATGAGTTTTAGCCCACTCTTCGCCATAAGTTCCCTTACGACAATACTTCATGATTCAGGCAAGAATTTTGTTCGTTTTCAGCAATTAACTTGTCCAGTGTGTTGCTGACTTTTTGCATCTATTTCTGTTTCAGATCTTGTTTGAACAGCAAGAGCTTGGCAATTTCTCGCCAGACGATAGTGAGAAGAGCGAAGGCGAAGATCAATCCAAGCTGAATCGCTGTAAGTGTTGAAAGCCTCAACAGCAAACCTATTGAAGGTACGTTGACTGTAACGAGCAGGAAAGAGAAAGCAAGAACTGCCCACAGGTCCATCACTCTGTTTGACAGGGGGCCCAAGATGTAAAGGGGTTCCTTTTCTGAGCGCGTGACAAAGGCTAAGATTACGTGGCCCATTATCCAAGCAGAGAAAGCAAAAGTCTGTGTTTCAACATCTGAGAGGTTTTGCCAACGTGCATAGAAATACGAAAGCATCACGGCTGCAAACAGACTTGCACCGGAGACTGCAATGTCGATTATCATCCTTGTATCAGGAAACTTGGCTTTGGGGTTTCTTGGCATTCGGCTGTAAATGGTCTTTTCGGCTGGTTCCGTGACAAATCCGGCGGAGGCAGCGAGGTCCATGAAAAGCTCGAGGACGATTATTTGTATTGGGGCAAACGGTAAAGGTACGCCTAGAGCGAGAGGCAAAATGAAAATTGAGATCAGCGCAGCTTTAACGGAGAGATAATACTTCAAGCCTTTTCTGAGGTTGTCAAAGAATTTGCGGCCCTCAAATACCGCCTGCCCGATGGTTACAAAATTGTCATCAGTCAATACGACGTCCGCTGCTTCTTTAGCCGCGTCGGTGCCTTTCACGCCCATCGCGATGCCAACGTCAGCCCCTTTGAGGGCCAGAGTATCGTTCACGCCGTCACCAGTGACAGCAACAACTTCGTTGTTTGCGTGTAACGCCTTTACCAGTCGATACTTATGCTCAGGCGTCGTTCTCGCAAAAACGGAGACTTTCTTTACAACCTCCTGCAGTTCGTCATCAGAAAGCCGGTCCAGTTCCACACCAGTTAGCACCCTTTCTGAAGGGATGCTGACGCTCTCCGCAGTGTAGACTGCAGTCTGCGGATGATCGCCAGTGACCATGATCGTCCTAATCCCCGCTCTACGAGCAGCCTCTATGGTTTCCTTGACACCGTGACGCGGAGGATCCTCGATAGAAACCAGCCCCACAAAGTCCCAATTTGCCTCCAAATCTGAAAAAGGCAGATCTGCTTCTTTGGCGGATACTGCTTTTTCTGCAACAGCAATTACTCTCCTCCCTTTCACTGTTTCATTCCTGAGCTCTTTCTCAACATCGCCTTTGCCGTCTATTGAGCTTAGAATTTCCTCCGGCGCTCCAACAGTCGAAAGCCAGAAACCACCATTTACGGCCCGTAAAACAGCTTTGGTCCGTTTGCTACTCTCAAAACCGCGTTCGCGAAGAACCCTCCCGAAATCCACTTTGACTCCGAGTTCGCTAGCCTTTTCCAGAACGGCCTTGTCAGTCGGAGACAATGACATCTCAGTTAATGCAGCGGCGGCTGCACGAAGCGTTCTAGCCTCCTCATCCCCTGGAAAAACGTGGGCAACCTGCATCTTGTTCTCGGTGATTGTCCCTGTCTTGTCAGTAACGATGACAGTTGCGTCACCAAGAACTTCTGTAGCTTTAAGCTTCTTAACCAGAAAACCCTTTTTCGAAAGCCCGTAGGAGCCTATCCCCAAGATCATTGTAATTATGATCGGCAATTCTTCAGGAATGGCGGCAAAAGCAAGTGCAAGCCCTGTCAGGATCAGTTGGACAAGATTCTGTGATCCGAAGCGCAGGAAGCCTATAAGCGGTATGATTACACTGAAGAAGAGAGCCACCCAAGCAAGGGTTTTCGAGAGCGACTTCATTGCCAACTGTAATGGTGTTCTCGGAGGTTTGATCCTCTGAGCGAGAGCGGAAATCTTGCCGAAACTAGTGTTTCCGCCGGTGGCGTATACTTCTCCTTTTCCTTCACCCGAAACGACCAAGGTTCCAGCAAAAACGTCATCTCCAACTTTCTTCTCTTTGGGGAGAGATTCGCCAGTCAAAACTGACTCATCAACTTGAATGTCAAAGGCCACACCAAGCATGCAGTCGGCAGCAATTCGTGTACCCTGAGTAAAGACCAAAATGTCGCCCGGAACCACTTTCTCGGTTTCAACCTCAACTATCACGCCATCCCGCACGACTCGAGTTCTTGGAGCAGCCATCTCAGAAAGTGCGGATATGGCTTTCTTGGCGCGATACTCGTTCCAGATTTCGACAAAAACCAGAATGAAGATAACACTGAAGATTGTCAAGGCGTCTTCCAGGCTTCCGAAAACCGTGTACACTACACCAACAACAAGCAACAGCAAGATCATAGGTTCAGTTACTTCTTCCTTGGCGATAGCGAGGAAGCTTGTCTTCTGGGGTCTAACAAACTGGTTTGGCCCGACCTGTTCAAGTCTTCTCTCAGCTTCGATTTGAGAAAGTCCCTTTGACTCCTTGTCTGAACCTTCCATACTCCGCCCTAAGCCGGTTCCACATTTTAAGAGTTTGCACCTGCTGAACACATAAGAATCAGGATTTGGCTACGCTTGACTGCGTAAAGGCAAGAAAGCAGGAAATAAAGAACTTGCCTTTAGTTTCAAACGGTAGTCTTTTGCAGGCTTTTCCACGTCTACCACCATTTTTCTGTGAAGCCGAACTGCAAAATTCAAACACAAGCCTAAACCTATTCGACTCCACCAAAAACTCATTCCAACAAGACATATTGTCTTCTCGCGACACTATGCCTTTAGAACCTGACTTCCAACTATTCAGTTACTGATAGATTCTAAACTTCAGATCAGTTGTGATGGAGACTGTAGCAATCTAGCCGCGAACTCTGGCATCGGTGAATGCTTCCAATGCTCAGAAGCTCGTGACAAATGTTTATGTTTGGTGCTCTGCTGTTATAGTGAAAAAGGTGAGCCAGAGTGGACTTTTATGAAGTCGTGGAAAGGAGAAGAACAGTGAGAGAGTTTCAGTCAAAACCTGTGGAAGAAGAGAAGCTTTTGAGGGTATTAGCGGCTGGATTGAAGGCACCATCACACAATCATCTGAGAGAATGGGAGTTCATTCTCATAAAAGATTTCGAACACAGAAAAAGAATCGTGGACCTAGGTGTAATGGCTAGGGATTATGCCGAGAAAGAGGTAGAAGAAGCAACAAGAACCATGACTGACTGGGAAAAAGAAGCTTATCTCAAGGCTTTACCTGTCCAGAAAAGGATGCTGATGAGTTCTCCTGAGCTGCTTGTTGTCGGCTTCAAAATGAGAAAACCTCTGAGAGAATGCAATACACTTTACGACCTAAATTGTTTTGCCTCAGTTTGGGCATGCGTAGAAAACGTCTTGCTGGCAATGGCAGCGGAAGGATTGCACGGCGTTACCTTCATACCACATGAAACAACATCACTCAAAAAGATGCTCGGTGTACCTGATGACTATGAAGTAGCAGTACTCATCCCAATAGGATATCCGCAAGAATACTTTGTGAAACAGAAGCCAGTATCATTGAAAGAAAAGATCCATTACAATAGGTGGTAGTAAAGCACGCTAAAGATCGCGTGATTGTCCTTCGTGCAGTCTGGGCAAACTACTCTTTTACAACTCTACAGAAGATACTGGACTCGTCTACTTCTATGATTGAAGCATTCAATCCGAATTCACGGAACCACCCGACGAATTGGTCGCGTGTGACTGTGGTAGCTCTAAACCCGTCTTTACACACTATGGTTCCATCACGCGTCTTCTCCTCATCTATCTCTCCCAGAAGACCGATCTGGGATTGCTTTCTAAACCAGTCAAGCCGTTCCTTCCATATCTTGGGCGAGTAGCTGGAAAAAAGTATTAACCCATTGTCTTTTGTCACTCTTATAGATTCTGCAATGAGGCGCTTCTTGTCCACTCCAAAGGCAGAAATGCCATTTTGGATGCAAAATACAGCGTCAAAAATACACGGACGGAACGCCATGCTGGATGCGTCCATCTGAACTACTCTGTAGTTTCTGCTGGGTTTCATGTATGATTTCCCAAGCTCCAGACTTCCCCGTGAAACATCATTACCGACAATCATTGAAACGAAGGGAGACACAGCTTTCATAACCCTTCCGTAACCACACCCAAGTTCGAGAACCAAATCTGCACCATGAATACTAGAAATGACAAATTGGATTTCTGCATTGAGATACTGCTTCATTCTGGGACTGACAATCTCGTAGCACTTGAGCAATCTGTTAGCAGAAAGCTTGTCTACATAGTAGGTACCCTTATGCATAAAACAAACCTAAGAATCTGGCTTTAAATCTGTTTCATACACCCAGTGGATCATCAAGATTCAAACGTAAGTCAAAACCTATACGGCCAGCCAAAACTTCCGTTTGCCAAAAACAAAGACTGACTTGACTTTATTACTAGGAGATAGCTCAACCCTAACTCTCGCTTTTCTCGCGCTTAGGTTCTGGACAATGCGAGGTTGCGAAACCATTAAAAATCCGTATGACAAATCCAACTGAAGGATTCTCATGAAAAACAATGGAAGATATCTGTTTACTTCAGAGTCTGTTGCAGAAGGCCATCCTGACAAGGTCGCCGATCAAGTGTCAGATGCCGTGTTGGATGCTATCTTAGGCAAGGATCCTGAAGCAAGAGTTGACTGTGAAACCTTGATAATGCAGGGAACCGTGGTAGTCACTGGCCAGATCACAACCTCCTGCTACATAGACATACCTCGCATTGTTAGAGAAACGTTGAAGGGAATAGGATTGGACAATGCCAAGGATGGAATGGACTGGGAAACTTGCGGTGTGTTAGTTTCGATAACGGAGCAGTCCCCCGACATCGCAATAGGAGTTAATGAGACCGAGACTCATGAACAGGGAGCTGGCGACCAAGGAATGGTGTTCGGCTATGCGACAAATGAGACGAAGGAATTGATGCCTCTACCAATAATGCTCGCACACAATCTTGTAAAAAGGCTTTCTGAATGCAGGAAGAAAGGAATACTACCATACCTGAGGCCAGACGGCAAGTCGCAGGCCACAGTTGAATACGTTGATGGAAAACCAAGAAGAGTTGACTCTGTTGTGATGGCTACTCAACACGTTGAGAATGTTGACAGAGAAAGGATGAGGAAAGACATAATAAGTCAGGTTATAAGAAACGCCATACCTTCGAGTATGCTGGACGAGAAGACAAAATACTACATTAACGAGACAGGAAGGTTCGTTGTCGGAGGAACCTTGGCAGATTCAGGTTTGACGGGAAGAAAAATCATCGTTGACACTTATGGAGGCGTTGGAAGTCACGGCGGAGGATGTTTTTCCGGAAAAGACCCCTCAAAAGTCGATAGATCCGGCTGCTACATGGCGAGGTACATTGCAAAAAATGTTGTTGCTGCGGGTTTGGCAGATCAATGCGAGATCCAAATATCATACGCGATTGGCATAGCGCAACCAGTCTCCGTAATGGTAAACACATTTGGCACAGGAAAAATACCCGACGGCAAAATTCTTGAACTAGTGAAAAAACATTTTGATATGAGACCTAAAGCAATCATAAGTCACCTGAATCTGCTCAGGCCAATATACAGAAAAACGGCCGTGTTTGGACATTTCGGGAGAGATGATCCAGACTTCACATGGGAAAGAACTGACAAGGCAGAAACTCTCAAGAAAGACGCTGCAGTCTGACAGCGATCGCGAAAGATCGGTCTTCTATTCGACTTTGGTCATTATCTTGACGGTTGATGTTCAGTCTGTCAGTTAACGATCATGCGCGGCAGAAAAGGGTGCGCGGCAGCAGCTTCCTAAGGCGCCCGTCGAAACGTGATGATCAGGAAAAGCGGATTGAATTAAACGGAAAGAGAAAAAGGACAACCGTGACGATGGCTGATAGTAAGATTGTGAAGAGAGTTTCGGAAATCTTGAATGGGCATTTAAACGGGAGCATGAACGGCACGTGTTGTTTGTATTGAAGGTAGTTTTCCACGTATTTCCTTTCGAGATGCCACTCCTCATAACGTGCGAGGATAATGTACCCGAGAACCTGTAACAGCCAAGCGAATACGGGTTGCGGCGCGTTTCCTAGCGTCAAGACCATTACAGTTAAGCCCAACGTGACGACGATGATTCCGGTGTATTGGGGGTGTCTGACGGCAGAGTAGAATCCAGTCTTGACAAGTCCTACATGCTTTGCGTAACCTCTGAGAAGCTGTGCCGCGGACAAAATAAATATGACAAGACCGACCAAAGCAATTATGCGGCCAACAACAAACTCTTTTGAGAAAAGAAGCAGGTTCATGTCTCGTTCCAGATTCGGGTAAGCTGTTCCAAGCGATATCAGGTAAGCGAACAATGGAATGGTCATGACGCTGATACAGTAACCACCATAAACTATGTTCTGGAGAAGAGTCAGCAGAATAGAAAGCAAAGCCTCAATTGCATGCCTGATCTTGGAGTCTGTCATTTTTCTCAAGTGACAATGCGTAGGCAAACGAATAAAATTCTAGTGTTTAGAACACGTTAGGGCATTTTGACTTTTTCGTCAAAGCCCAAACCAAGAATACTATTAATGGAAACAAGGATGCTGTTATAACTCCGACAAGTCCACAGTAGAAAAGTGGTCTTTGAAAGTAGTATTGTTCAACGTGGAGTGTCATGTTTGCGTAGAACCAGTCTGCCTTTTCGTTTCGGATTTCGACACTGTAAGTGCCTGGCTTTGTGAGGAAGGCGGGGATTCCGACGCCAAGGTTATCCGGCGAACCTCCCTGTGGGCTTCCCAGAGGAGAATCACTGAGAACTTTTCCTGACGGGTCAAGAACCCTCAAAACAAAATCCCAGGTGCTGTTGAACTTGAAATCAAGCCATATGTGATATTCTTCCCACTCAACAACCGAATTCTCCGGAGCAAGAGTTCCTATACTAATGCCACTTGGTTCTGATATCGTGGATTGCCCGCCGTAGGTCAAAGTAACATTATACACGTACTTCTGGTTAGGAGCGGCAGCCACGAGAATGCCCGGCACTATGACAAACTCTTGGTGTGTTTGCGTTGTTGAGTTTATGGTATAGAGGCTCACCAATAGCAACGCAACTGCAAGAACAATAGAGAAGATCTTGATTGATATGTCCATCTTTCTCTTATGCGTCGAAATTGCTGGTGGATTGTGTTCTTCAACTCCACTCATCAATCTAACGGCGGCCATACCAAAGCTTGACAGCCTGTATTTTCCGTCTGAAGAATGTGTGACAAGATCCCCCAGGTTCTCAAGATGATAACTGAGATGGCCACTGTCAATCGACACGATTTCAAGAATCTGCGAAAAAGTCAGTTCCCTGTCTCGCAACATGCGCAGTATCTTTCTACGGATGGGGTGTTTCAGAGAACTAAAAATCAAGGAATAAGTTCCCTCATCAGCCAAACAAGCAACCTCCTCATTTATTCACATTGTCAAAAAGGCGTTAAAAGAGATTCTTATGAAGAAAGCTTTACAACGCAACTGGGAAGGAAAGGTTTCCAAGTGAAACTCTCTTCACTTGAACAGACAAATATCGCGCGGCGTGCGCTCTGATGTTAAGGAAACATCCCTGAAGAGACAAGGAAAGCCGGACTCGATAAACTGGTGCATCTGATCAAAATCCAGGTGGCTCTCAATGCAGACAGGAGCATGCTAGTTTTGGAACACGCTAAGAAGCTGAGAGTCAGGTGAAGCACGCGCTGTGTAACATCAGTTCAGTCTTTTGCTGTTTGAACCTTGACATATCTAATCAGAATGAGTGCAGGGTGTTGTATCCTAATTTCTTTTGTTTCTTCCCGCATTGAGTGCAGAAGCGAGCTAATATCGGGATTCTGTTTTTGCAGTTGGGGCAGATCTTCAGCACAAGTTCCGGACGCAACAAGGCCCCGCAGAAATTACAGTAGTTGGAGACTGAGGAAACATGCCTCCCACACCTCGGGCAAACCAGGTACGATCCAGGCAAAGAAAGGGGAACTAGAACCCATGCTCCGACGTTCAATTCGTTCACTTCGTCCGAATGGAAAGTATCATTTCTTCCATTCCAATACCACTTACAACTCCAATATCAATGTTTTTGCCAAGACACGCTTCTGAAAAGAAGCGCGCTACGTCTGGCATTGGGTCTATCGGCACTCACTCTCAAGCTGGAGGTTAACCTTCTGCTAGACGAACCAGCTGTTTTGTTGTCTTTTTGACTGCGGTCTGGCTTCTCCTATGCCGACAGAAACCCGCCGTCAACAACTATCAACGTTCCGTTCACGTAGCTTGAAAGGTCGCTCGCAAGGACCAATGCCATACGGGCAATCTCGTCAGGTCTGCCCAGTCTTCCCAATGGAGTTCTCATATTATACTCTATACCTGATCTGACAACGTTCAACTTGAATTTCATCGCTTCTTTCGCCAAGCTCTTCGTCCCTTCCGTCCATATTCCGCCCGGCACAAGCACGTTTATTCTGAAGCCGTGTTTGCCATACTCGCTGGCCAACGCTCTCGAGAAGACCATGACTCCTGCCTTGCTGATATCATAATGGCTTAGTCCTTCCTTGAGAGGCATGACCGCTTCTATTGAGCCAATGTTGATGATCACTCCGCCCTTTTTCAGCCTGTTTCTTATCATATGCTGGCACATCCAAAAAACCGAGTTCAGATTGGTGTCCATCACTTTCTTGAAGAACACTTGATCTACGTTCAAGAAGGATTTGGTCGGATATATTCCAGCGTTGTTAACTAAGATGTCTGGTTCTTTCCCTTTCAGATTTAACCACAAAGAGTCTATCTCCTGCTTCTTGGAAAGATCGACTCTGTGGATAGCTATTTTCCTGTTGAAACTTTCGAGTTCTTCTTTTACAGTCTTCAGGCCTTCCTCATTGATGTCAACAAGCTCCAGATCTGCCCCTGCCTCCGCGAATCTATAGGCCATTGCCTTACCGATACCTGCACTTGAACCAGTAACCAATGCTCTCTTGTTCGCCAAGGAAACAAGTTCAGCTACGGGCGTTAGACCAGTCCTACCGGATCTCTTTCGAACCATGCAAACCACTTCGAGAATTTTGAAACAACTTGTGTTTCCGGTTATAAAAGGTCTTCACAGTTAGTCTTTCATGAAACAACAGGCAAACAACCTAACAAGAAGCAGACGATAGCTGGAGAATACAGGTTCCCATGGTTTATGACGCGGTGGTGTTTGTTGACATGCAACCTCAACGGACGGACAAAAGGGAGGAAGGCAAGAGAACAGTTGAGTCCTCGTCAACCAATTGTGCTGCGGATGATTCTCTCAGTTCTTTGATGCGGTTCTCGACAGTCTTGCAGATGCTCGTCCTGACGCCATCGCTGTTCGAAGCGATAATCCCTCCTAGTTCTCCGGAGAGTTTTGAGTCACCAAGCGTCTTCTCAATCCAGTTTTGAAAGTCTCCTCTCTCAAGGTGGAACATCACACTCTTTGATTTGACAGATTTCACCTTTTCGAGAAAGTCGGAGAGGTTTTTGGCGATTTTGCCGGTTGGTTTTCCAACAGCTTCGTAGAAGTAGAAGGCTTCTTGATCTTTTACCGTTCTCAGGATGTTTACCGCTTCCGCATCGACCATTAGACGTTGACTGTTCCTGCCTTTTGTTCTGCCCTTGTTCTTAGACGACGTGGCTTTTCTCATCGAATTCGCCTCCAATAGTTGCGTAACTTGCATCTTGAGACTTAATAAACATTCCCAGTAAAGTGTAGAACTCCAAGACAGTGCACACCATTGAAAGTTGACCACAAATCGAAGAGGCAGCGCGCGCGCTAGCATCGATCCGTACACTGAGCTGGTGGTGCAGAATGCTCTGAGAAGGCTTCTTGAGAATAGACTGGCCATAATAATAGCGCACAGGCTCTCAACCATTCGTCTTTGTGATGAGATCATTGTGATTGATGAAGGTAGGGCGGTGGAGCAGGGAACGCATGCGGAGCTGATGAAGATGGAGGGGCTTTACAGTGCGTTTTACAGGATGCAGTTCAGGGAGGAGGGGTTTGAGGCGATGCCCGTTGACGCGTAGCGGAAGCGTTTGGGTGTGCGTGTTTTGTTTTGGCGTGTTGGCGGGTGCCTACCCCTAGGGGGTTTGGTGTTGTTTTTGGTAATGTTGTTCGGTGACGGTTTCGATGGGTGGTGGAGGTTTGGTGGTTGGTGTTGTGCCGTTTTTCGGTGTTTGGGTGTGCTGGTTGGCGCGGCGTGGCCGTGTCTGTGCGAAAGTTTTTCTTTGTGGCTGTGGTTGGGTAGCTGTGGTGTTGGAGGGTTGTGATGAACAGTTCTTTGCGTGGCAATGGTGTAGTGAGGGAGTGGGATGAGGCTGTGGAGTCTTGGGTGGATTTTGTGAGGTGTGGCAAGGATTACTACAGGGATGAGTTGAACAATCCGGCTGCTTTCAGGTTGATTGGCAGCGTGAGAGGTCGAGTGGTTTTGGACTTAGCTTGTGGAGAGGGGTACAACACTCGGATTCTGGCGAGAGAAGGTGCTAGGGTGGTTGGGGTGGACTTCTCGAAGAAGATGATAGAGTTTGCGAGGCGAGAGGAAGCGAGAGAGAAGCTGGGCATACGCTACTTTGTTTCAGACGCGGCTAATCTTGAGGAATTCTCGAACAATCATTTTGACGCGGTGACTTGTTTCATGTCTTTGCAGGATGTTGAAGACTATGAGGGGGCGATATCTGAGGTGGCGAGGGTTCTGAAGGATGGTGGTCGCTTCGTGTTTTCTGTTCCGCATCCGTGTTTCGAGGTGATAGTTGAGGAGGGCAATAGGATAAGCGCTACCGCGAGGTATTTTGGGGCTGCAAGGTATCCAGTTCACTGGAGGATGGAAAGACTGTTGAAACCGTTTGAGACAACGAGTTTCCACAGGACGTTGACGGACTATTCCGCTGCGCTGTTTAAGAGCAAGCTTCTCATATTGAGACTTGTCGAGCCGAGACCAACGCGGAAAGGCCTACAGAAGCATCCTCCGCTCAGAGAAGTGTTGTTGAGACCGCAGTCGGTGGTCATAGAATCCATGAAAATCAAATAACTCGTTCTGCTTCGATAGTTGAACGGAAGTCAGGCTTATGACTGATGACTGCCCCTTCTGCAAGATAGCGAGGAACGAAGCTTCTGCGAGCCGTGTGTATGAGGACGGGAAAGTGGTGGCTTTTCTGGATTTTAGACCTGTGAGTGAGGGCCACACCCTTGTAGTCACTAAGAGGCATTATGAAAGTATATACGAGGTTCCGGACGGAGAGGTTGCCTATCTGTTTAAGATCGTGAAGAGGGTGGCTCTGGCGGTCAAGAAGGGTGTCGGAGCTGAGGGGATCAGCATTGCTCAGAACAATGGGAGAGCTGCGAATCAGGTTGTTTTTCATGTTCATGTCCACGTGATTCCGAGGTACGAAACACGAGAGGCTCACCGGTCTCTCGAGGCGCAGGAAGCAAGCGAACTGGAAAGGGTTGCGAAAAAGATAAGACGGTTCGTCTGACCTGTAATATGCTTGGTGTGGCTCAAACAAGTGATGCTTTGGAACACGCCACGGTGAATGCCAACGTTAACACGCAGGATAAGCCCTAAATTGATGGGCTCTTCTTTTTTCAGCTGTTGTCATGTGCTCTCTTGGGGCCGCCGTTATGATGAGGAGGGAGTTGGTTTGAGCGGGTTCAAAAGCATCCTTGGATGCCTCAAATCATGCGGGTGTCTGGTCCGCCAGCATTTTTTCTTATCGCTGAAGGCTTTGTCAAATCGACTCTATTAGAAGCCTGAAACGATATGTCTTACCAATGGTTCTGCAAACCGTATGTTTTAGAGCACCAATACGCGTGAATTCATATGATTATGCTCACCGGTCCGGGCGCGTGAAAAGACGTTGAGTCGGTCGAAGGGGCAAGCGCTCTTGACTCAAATGCTTGGGGGCATCTCTGGTGCGTATGTTGGATTGATGGAGTTTGACAACTTGGCAACCTATGAGAAGCTTCAAACGAGAGTATCAAAAGATGAGGGATACGTTAGACTTCAAGAATTCACACCACTTCCAGACTTGGTTCCACTCTCTGGACCCGTGTAGAATATAGTCTTGTAAATCAAATTGCAGAGTCTCGCCAGCTAACATTCGACCCTCTTTGCCCCTAACCCCCTAAGATTCGACAGAAGCCAACGTGGAAAATCTTATATGCTCTTTCATAAAAACACTGACCGGTGATTCAATGCCGCAATACTATGAATACGAATTGGCCAAAGCAGCACACATGTTGGTTTCTGAGATGTTCAAGCTAAGAGCCGGAGAAACATTCGTCGTTACTGCCGACACAGAATCAGACCCTAGAGTTGTTGAAGCCACGGCGGCAGCTGCTTTCACGGTTGGAGCCAAACCACTTGTGGTATGGAACGCCTCGCCCTTGGGCGTAGGAAAAGCAGCGGACCCCATGTTGCCCTCAGAGGCACTGGCAGCACTCCTGAGCAACGCAGACGCCTGGTGTGAATACAACAATGAATGGATATTCTATTCAAACACATATGAAAAAGCTATGAATGCAAACAAAAAGCTTAGGCACGCATGTTACGTTGGAATGAACGTTGACATGATGGTGAGACTAATTGGCAGAGTTCACATGCCAACCCTTGACAAGTACATGACCAGGTTGCAGGCCATAACCAAAACAGCCAAGCACGTCAGGATGACAACACCTGCCGGAACAGACGTGGAATTCGACAACGACCCCAAGAGAATCTACACAAAATCAGTTGGATACACAGACACCCCTGGATCCAACATGCTAGGGGGGCAGATAGGCTGGGCCCCAATCCACGAAACCATAGACGGCACAATAGTGTACGACGGCTCAGTAAATCCTCCACTTGGGCTACTCAAGGAACCAATAAAACTTTACGTTAAGAAAGGAGTCGTACAGAAGATCGAAGGCGGACATGACGCCAAAGCCTTCGAATCATGGCTTAAGAGCTTCAAACACCCTAACATGCTGAAAATGGCCCACGTTTGTTACGGGTGCAACCCAGGCGCCAAGCTGACGGGCAATGTGGTTGAAGACGAAAGGATATGGGGTTGCACTGAGTGGGGAATTGGATACCTAGGTACTCTTTTGACCGGTGGGAAACCTATCGACGCCCCATCACATTCAGACGGCATAAGCCTAAACACCTCCGTATGGCTTGACAAAAAACAGATATGGGATAAGGGCGCAGCAGTAGAACCTGAATTAGCTAAGCTAGCCAACAAACTAGGCAAAATCTAGCTTCCCTTTTTCTCTTTAGCATAGCACAACGCAGAGATTAGAATGACGGCGAAACTCGATACAATACCGACCATATCAAAGGAGTGGGACTTGGAACAGTGACAGGCTCGTTGTGCAGATACTTTGTGTGACGCAAAAGAGCATCCTGAAAAATAGGGGGATCTCCTAGTAAGGGTTGCGGGGTAAAGCGATTACTTTGTTGATCTCGGGTGGAGCTACAGAACGGAATAGTCAAGAGGACGGAACATAAACCCCTCAAAGCAGAACGGCACGCGAGGACAGTGTCGAACTCAGGTTGAACCGTGCTTGGAAGGTTCATGGACAAAACGCGCCTGAAGCTGGCAAAGGAAGAGAGGGAGCCAAAACGCGTGGGAAAGTGTTCTCAAATCTTAAATATTTACATCGGGCAAGAATGCAGGTGTAATAGCTATGCTAAGGATTTTATACATAAATCCGATAGGCACGGATGTTCTCGACAAGAACGTGCTAGAGACGATCAAGAAGGTCAAGAGACCAGATGTGGAGGCCAGAGTTGTTCACTTGAGCAAGGGACCAGTGCACATGGAGTACCACTACTATGAGCATCTGAACCTCAGCGAAACCTTAGAATGGGTTAAACGAGCAGAAAAGGAAGGATACGACGCAGCTGTCATAGGCTGCTTCTATGACCCAGGATTCAGGGAAGCTAAAGAACTTGTTTCAATTCCAGTCGTTCCAGTAGCTATGGCTACCATGCATGTAGCCGCAACCCTTGGGCACAAGTTTTCCATCATAGTGGGTAGAAGAAAATGGATTCCTCGAATGGAGAGTAACGTGGCCATGTATGGCCTTGAGAGGAAGCTGGCCTCATTTAGGGTGATAGATTTCACGGTCCCAAGAATGGCCGAAGAGCCAGAGAAGCTGAAAAAAGCGATTCTTGCGGAAGCGAAGAAGGCAATCGAAGAGGATGGCGCCGAGGTGATAGTTCTAGGCTGCACCGGTGAATCCGGTTTTATGAAGGAACTGATAAATAAACTCCGAGTTCCAGTTCTGGATCCCGTAGTGACTTCATGGAAGTACGCTGAGATGTTGGCGGACTTATACCGGAAGGTGGGTTTGACCCATTCAAGGCTCTATGGATTCGAACCGCCGCCAAGCTAGCACGAAAATTATATTAACAGACTCTTCTGATAGATAAAGAACGATTATAAAGCGGAGGATAAAAATTTGAAAGCATTTTTTAGCAGATCAGGTATTACAAAGATTCAAGCTGCTATCATAGCGGTCATCATCATCGTAGCCGCAATCGCCGGTGTAGTATACTACATAACGCTTCCGGGTCGTGCTCCAACTACCACAGTGGGTTTCGCGTGGCCGAACCACATAGATCCGGCTGTTGGCAATGACGAGTGCAGCACGACGAGCCTATGTAATCTTTATGACCCCCTGGTGTATCCGAAGGCTGGCGGAGGCGTAGACCCGTGGGTTGCCCAAAGCTGGAATATTTCGACGGACGGTCTAGTCTACACGTTCACCATAAGATCAGGCATAAAGTTTCACAGCGGCAACGAACTTAAGGCGGATGACGTTGCATTCTCGATGAACAGGACGCTAGCAATAGGTGAAGGATTCGCATACCTGTTTTCACCGTACATAAACAAAACCGAAGTAGTTGAAGGAAACAAAGTGCGGTTCACACTCGGCAAGACTTTCGGTCCGTTCCTAGCTACGCTTACGAGGCTCTACATAATCGAAAAGGCACAAGTTATGTTTCACCTCAAGACGCCAGGAACATACGGCGACTTTGGAGACTACGCCAAGGATTGGCTGAATACGCATGATGCCGGCTCTGGAGCATACACCGTAACAGACTGCAAGTTAGAGGAGTGGTTCTATTACACGCTTGTCACGAATTACTGGGGATATGTGGATCCGCTTGCGCCTACCAATGTAACGCAACGGTGGACGACGGGCAGTACGACTACGGAGAGAGCTATGATGTTGAACAAGGAGATGGAGGTAACAGATGCATGGCTTCCTGCGGAGATCCTTAATGAGCTGGGCGCCGCCACAAACATCAGTAAGGCCAGTTGGCCAGAAGCTTCCGAATACTATTTCATGCTGAATACTAAGAAACCACCATTGGACGATGTCCACGTCAGAAGGGCCTTGGCATACGCCTGCAACTATTCAGAAATGATGACGCAAATATATTCGAGGTACACTCTTGCTTCGTCCTGTGTGCCCAAAGGGGTAGGAGGGTATGCTAACACGCAAGTATATAACACCAACTTGACCAAGGCTAGCGAAGAGCTCAGTCAGTCTAAATACTACCCAGACATAATCAACCACCCAGAGAACTACAAGATCGAATTCCACTGGATCGCTGACGTTCCCGAAAGAGAGACGGATGCATTGCTTTTGGCCACATCTGCCCAAAAGATTGGACTGAACGTTCAGCTGGTCAAGACCTTCTGGACGAAAGTTGTTCAAGAAATGACTAACCTTAACACTACTGGTCACATCTACAACATACTGGTAGCCTCCAGCTATCCTGAAGCCGGATCATTGATAGAATCAAGGTATCACTCAAGGTCTGCTGGCACATGGGAGCAGGGCGAGTGGCTCCAAAACAGCACACTAGACGGGATGATAGAGGACGCTTTGTCGACGATAAATGAAACCCAAAGGTTCACCGAGTACCAAGCCCTTCAAAGGACGATAATGGATATGTGCCCGAGCATATTCATCTTCGATTCCAAGACTACTATTGCAATTCAGAACTATGTCAAGATTCCAGCCGTAGTCGACCCATCCAAAGCCTTAGTCATAATGGGCTACGACAGGGTCTACAGACTTTGGCAAATTCAGCCACATTAGCACCGAGACGTGCACTGGAACTCCAGAACTCTCCTTTTTTCTATTTTCAAATGAGACAAATTCAAGCCAAGTCTTTCACAATTCCATCCTGTGACAAATCTGGTCTACTGAAGGGGTGCATCCATTTTCGACTCAAGAATGAAAGACTTTTAAGACTCTTCCATTTCTTTTATAGTCTCAACATGGCAGCGTGAGCGTCATGAAGCTTACAGTCTACGTGCTGAGAAGAACATTTCTGGTCATTTTCTCCTTGATTGGCCTATCCGTATTAGTTTTCGTAATGGCAAGGGTGCTACCTGGGGATCCAGCGCGAATGATGGCTGGACCTGACGCTCCGCAGTGGGTCGTTGAGCAGATAAGGGTTCAGCTAAGACTGGACAAGCCGCTGTATGAACAGTACTTCTATTGGGTGAATGACATCTTTCACGGAGACTTGGGCTTCTCCATACTCACTAGACGCAGCATTACGACCGATATTTTGGAATATCTCCCTGCATCCCTTGAGCTGATATTTCTTGCAGCTATATTTTCGTTGATTGGATCTTTCGCACTTGGCATAGTTGCGGGCAGATACTCCTATAAATGGCCCGATAATGTTGTAAGGTTAGCCTCCTACATAGGAATATCAGTCCCATCCTTCGTTCTCGCTATTATATTTCAACTCGTGTTCGGTTGGTGGTTGAAATGGTTCCCAATTCAAGGACCTGGCACTAATTTCGTGGATGAGTTATACCACATGGTGTTGCCTGCTTTGGCATTGTGTCTCGGCGGTATGTTGCAGGACGCAAGAATAATCAGATCCGGAATGGTTGAAAACAAGGACAAGGATTACATAGCAATGGCAACAGCGCAGGGTATGCCTGAAAGGACTATAACACTCAAATATCTGCTTAAACCGTCTGTAATCCCTGCAGTAACGATAATGGGACTGGACATAGCTGCGTTGCTAGCTAACGCTTTTCTTGTTGAAACGGTCTTCAATTGGCCAGGCTTCTCCAAGCTCGGCATCAGGTACATGTTGAACAAAGATCTTAACGGTATAATCGCGCTAGTCCTAGTCATAGGGGTGATATACGCTATAGCAAACATAGTAGTTGACGTCGTGGTCGCATATCTAGATCCTAGAATAAGGTTGATGGAGAGAGGAGAATAGATGCAAGTTAGACTGATTCAAACCTTCAGGTATCTGTCTGCAAGGTTCGACTTAAAGAGGAAATGGTACCGATTTTCAAGAAGCCCACTATCTATAGTGGGATTGATAATTTCAGTAGCCTCAGTTGTAACGGCTCTGGCAGCTCCCTTTGTAGCTCCTTACCCTGTACATGCGGGTCTGTTCACAGATCTGAAAAATCGTTTACTGCCTCCAAGTTCTACCTACCTGTTTGGGACGGACGAAATGGGAAGAGATGTCTTGAGTAGGACTATATTCGGGTTCCAATACTCTCTTACGATGGCAGCGGTAGTCTTAGCACTCGTTGTTCCACCTGGAGTAATCCTGGGATTGGTAGCAGGATACTACCGGGGAACGTGGATTGACTCTCTAGTGATGAGAATAGCGGACATGTTCATTGCAGTACCCCCGCTGGTGTTAGCACTATCCATAGCAGCGGTGTTGACTCCCAGTGTGATTAATGCGATGATGGCCGTGTCTTTGATGTGGTGGCCTTGGTACACCAGGCTAACGTATAACGCGGCATCGGCGTTGAGGAATGAATACTTCGTTCAAGCATCAGAGGTGATGGGCGCCAGTTCTTCCCACACAATATTCAGTGAAATCCTTCCAAACTGCCTCGGGCCAATCTTGACGAAGATAACTCTGGATGTTGGCTGGGTCATACTCCTCGGGTCCGCGTTGAGTTTCGTAGGGTTGGGCGCTCAGCCTCCTACACCTGATCTTGGCACTATGGTTGCTGGAGGCGGACGATTCATACCTAATTCTTGGTGGATAAGCATTTTTCCGGCTATGGCAATCTCCCTCATAATACTAGGGTTCAATCTGCTGGGAGACGGGATTCGAGACATATTCGTTGAGGAGGCAAGGTAGCACGCTGCCGCTGCTAGAAGTGAAAGGTCTTCGCGTAGGCTACAAGACCTACTTGGGCAAGCTGAAGGTCCTGAATGGAGTAGACCTTACAGTGCATCAAGGAGAAAAAGTGGGAGTCATTGGAGAATCTGGTTGCGGCAAGACCTCTTGCATGAGGGCAATTCTCAGGATTTTGGCCACCAACGCCATAGTGGATGGAGGGGACATACAATACAGAGGGAACGACGTACTTAAAATGGACCATAAGAAACTGAGCGAAATGAGGAGAAAAAGCATAACCATGATTTTTCAAGACCCGACGGCCGCCCTCAACCCGGTGTTCAAAGTCGGAGACCTTCTTGCAGATGTTATCAGGTTTTCAGGCGTTTTTGAAGTCGGAAAAGCTTCGAAAAAAGCACTTCGCAAGAAATCTATAGAGGTCCTGAAGGAGGTTGCTTTACCCGACCCGGAAAGAGTACTGGACAGCTATCCATTCCAGCTAAGTGGGGGCATGAGGCAGAGAATCTGTATCGCGATGTCGTTGTCCACTGCCAAGGACCTTTTGATTGCCGATGAGCCGACGACGAACCTGGATGTAACGATACAAGACCAAGTTTTGCGTCTTATGAAGAACCTTGTGGAGAAGAAGGGGTTATCAGTAATTCTGATTTCTCACGCTCTTGGAACGATACGGGGCACCGTGGATACAGTCTACGTTATGTACGCCGGAAACATGATCGAGATCGCAGAAACCAAGGGCTTATTCTCAAACCCTCTGCACCCATACACTAAAGGACTCTTAGAATCTGTTCCCAAGCTAACTGGAGCAGGTTTCTCAGAAGGCATTAGGGGGAGGGTCCCAGACTACATAAACCCTCCGCCAGGTTGCAGATTCCACCCCCGCTGCGATTATGCACTTGAAATATGCAGAAAGGAGAATCCCCCATTCTTCGATTCTGATACTAACGACCATAAGGTTGCTTGCTGGCTTTACAATAAGAGATGAAACTTCATGGACAATGATGAGAACTTGCTGGTTGTCGAAAACCTGACAAAACACTTCAAGACTTCTTTTGGAGTAGTCCGAGCAGTTGATTCAATAAACTTCAAGGTTAACCCCGGCGAAACCTTCGGTCTCGTGGGCGAATCTGGCTCCGGCAAGAGCACAACGGGTTATGTGATAATCGGAATTTACACGCCAACATCGGGTAAGATAATATTCAAAGGCAAAGACGTATCGGTGCATGCCAAAAAACGCCCCAAATACTTGAAAAGAGACATGGCGATAGTCTTCCAAGATCCAGCATCCTCTCTCAATCCTACAAAGACTATTAAAGACATCGTAGAAACACCCCTGAAAATACACGGATTAGCGAAGAACCGTGACGAACTGGGCAAGCGAGTTGTTGAATTGCTTGAGGCTGTGGAGCTGCCCCCCAAGGACTTTCTGCAAAGAAGACCCCGAGATCTGGGAGGAGGAGAAAGACAGGCGGTCGCGATTGCCAGGGCTATCGCAACTAATCCGTCTTTCATAGTGCTTGATGAGCCTACTTCAGCTCTGGACGTCTCAATCCAAGCAAAAATAATGAAAGTGCTCATGAAGCTTCAACGAGAACTCAACTTGTCATACTTGTTCATAACCCATGACCTTAGCCTCATGAGGAACGCGGCCTCAAGAGTTGCAATAATGTATTTAGCCCAAATCGTCGAGTACGCTCCAACGCCTGTTTTCTTCCAAAATCCATTACACCCCTACACTCAGATGTTGCTCTCTTCAGTGCCTGTGCTAACAGATCAAGAAGAGATGCTGAAGCCTAGAGGAGTGCCCTCCAGAGGCGAGGTTCCGAGCGCCATCAACCCTCCAAAGGGTTGTCGGTTTCACACTAGATGCCCACTCGCAAACGAAACTTGCAGATCTAAGGAGCCGACCTTTGTGATGGTGGAACCCGACCATTACGTAGCATGCCACCTTGTCCAAAAATGATTCATTCAGCCCGCCTGCTTCAAGCGCTGAGAACCAGTCTCTTTCAGCATCAGACCGCAGACAGCTTCAATCCCTGTCATAACTGTGCACACGATTACGGCTGGAACAAAGGATCCTGTCACCGTTGAAAGATAGCCGACCAACCACGGCGCAACCATAGCTCCCAGATACCCGCCAACGAGTGTGAAACCGCCAGCAGTTGCCGAGTAGGATGTTCCCACCACCTCCAGCGGCATTGCCAATATTATCGGGGCCATGCTTCCGATGAGGAATCCGTAGAGGACTACCCAGAGCCACAACTGGATTCCTGTTGTTGTTCCGGCGAAATAAAGGGCACCCGCGGCGATAATCGACGCTATCCAGATGAAGGGTTTCCTCAGGCCTACGCGGTCAGAAACCATGGGTATGATAAAGCTGCTTGGAATCATGAACCACGATATCATCGATGTAATCAGTCCTGCCGTGGCGGGCTCATATCCTTTTGATATCAACATCGTTGGAAGAAACCCAAGCATCCCGATTTGAGGTGCGAGTAGGAAGAAAGTTGTAAGCATCAGGATCCACATGTGCCTGTTTCGGAGCACAATGGAAAGAGATTTTCCAATTGGAACGCTGCTGACTTGGCTAGAAGCGTCTGTCTGAAAGGAGCCAGCCACCAACTTTGGTCTTTCCTTGGCAAACAGTATCCAGGTCAAAGTTGTGAGCAGACTCATAACTCCGATAGCGATGAAGACACCTTGCCAAGACCCAGTCCAAGGTAGCAGCACGGCAGGAGTCAAAATCAATGAGGATGCTATGCCGACCTCCATGCCTGTGAACATAACCCCGCTTGCCAATGCGTATTCTTTCGGGGAAAACCACACACCTACGACCTTAGGCAGGTTCGGGTATGCTATTGAATAGCCCACTCCAGTCAGAAACGTGGACACAGCTAATGTTGTGAAATCTGTGGCGAATCCTCTGAGTATGCCGAATATCCCCATTATTGTTCCCCCTGTCGAGACTGCTATTCGAATGCCAAAACGGTCAGCAAACAGCCCGCCAGGGATGCATACTATGACTAATGCTAGTGGAACCAGGGCTACAAGGACGCCAAGTTGCTCATAAGATAGAGCCACATCTTTGGCCAGTACTGTCATCATAGGTGTAAAACAAAACCAACTCGCTCCAAGAACAAACATCATCAGCCATGTTAACGAGGCCAACACCCAGCGATAGGATGAAACCTTTCCGCTCATTTTTCTACTTCCAGTTCTATCAGCCAGTATGCGAGCTATTTTGCGTCTAAGTATCTAGCTTTGAGTTCTCGCGCAAACTTCTCTACTATTTCGTCAATAGCCTTCTTGAAGCCTTTCACATCATACATCACGAGTAGCTTTTTTTCATCTATAATAGCTTTTATTTCTTTCAAGAAGGGGTCAGGAGCCAATCCTGTAACGTAGTCTGGGAGCTCAGCAAGCTTGCTTAACGCGTCGAGCAACCTGAAAGGTCCATAGAGCGGCGGTTCGTTCAGGCAACCTTGCGCACTGGTGGCTAGAAAAACGGCTATCTCGAAGAAGTAGTCGTTACCGGTGAGTCTTTTCGTAGCCAATTCTTAACCCTCCAGACTTGTTGGAAACTTGTGACCATACTTGTTCAGAAAAGCCGTTTCTCTCAGGGGAATTCGTGCTGGAGGCGCCGGAACGCGAGTCGGGTAGCCAACTATCACCAGAAGTTCAGGTTCGATTCCTTCTGGAATCTCGAGAAATTCTCTGACAGCGACGGGAGAAAAGGATTTCACGACGCATGTTCCCAACCCAAGCGCATAGGCTGCCAAAAGCATGTTTTCGACGGCCATCGCGCAGTCTGCTACCGACATGTAATCCCTCCCCAGAGCTCCACCTACTCTATACTCTTTCTCTTTGTCTGAACAAACAAGTATCGCCAGAGGAGTTTCTCCTAGGTAGCCAGGCGACACTTTTCGAATGAGATCAAGGATTTTTCTGTCTTCTATGACAATGAATTTCCAAGGCTGAATGTTGCCGCCAGAAGGCGCCCAACAAGCTGCATCCAACATCTTTTCAGTCAGCCCGCGTGGAACGGCATCAGGCTTGTAACGACGCACACTCCTGCGATTCATGATAGCTTCGAAAACGTCCATACTCATCACAGCTGATTTCGACCAGTAAATCGTTCTTAGAAAGTCTTATATTCTTTTTCTAAAGAATAGACCTAATCCGAAAAAGGTGGAAGAAAATGCCACAATTTTACGAATACGAACTAAACGGAGCAGCACTCAGACTGGTTCGCGACATGTTCAAACTGAAGGAAGGCGAAACATTTGTAATCACGGCAGACACGGAATCAGATCCAAGAGTAGTTGAAGCGACTGCGGCTGCGGCCTTTGCGGCAGGTGCAAAACCAATGGTTGTGTGGACGGCATCTCCGCTCGGTGTTGGTAAGGCAGCCGATCCGATGCTTCCAGTGGAAGCATTGACAGCCGTTTTGAACAAGGCTGATGCCTGGGTTGAGTACAACAATGAATGGCTTCTCTACTCGACGCCATATGAGAAGGCCATGAAAGAGAACAAGAAGCTCCGTCACCTATGCTTGGTCGGTATGAACGTGGACATGATGGTCAGAGTCATTGCAAGAGTCGACATGAAGGCTCTTGGAAAATTCCAAGACAAGCTTATCGAAATGACCAAGGCGGCCAAACACGTCAAAATGACAACTCCAGCAGGAGGAAACGTCGAGTTCGACAATGACCCGAAGAGACCAATAATCTGTGAAGTTGGATACGCAGACACACCTGGCTCCCACATGTTAGGTGGCCAGATAGGTTGGTCGCCCATCTTCAAATCCATCAACGGTACAATCGCCTTTGATGGTTCGGTGGTGCCTCCGATTGGACTGACCAAAGCCCCCATTAGACTTCATGTCAAGGAAGGAAAAATAGAGAAAATTGAAGGTGGTCAGGACGCTCAGACTTTCGAAGCTTGGCTAAAAAGCTTCAACAACCCGCTCATGATGCGGATGGCCCATGTCTGTTATGGAGTTAACCCTGGTGCCAAACTCACGGGAAACATAGTGGAAGACGAGAGGGTCTGGGGATGCACTGAATGGGGAATAGGTTACGTAGGCCAAATGCTGACAGGTGGTGAACCCATTCCGGCTCCGTCACACACCGATGGCATCTGCTTGAACACTTCCGTCTGGCTTGATGGCAAAAAGGTCTTCGACAAAGGCCGAGTTGTTCAGCCAGAACTTACCAGACTTGCCAAGAAACTTGGCAAATCCTAGATTTCTCCTCCTTTTTCGTCATGAGGTGGAAAAATGATTGACAAAGAGAAACTCGTGAACGGCGTTGTGAACATGCTCAAGGTAAACATGGGGCTCAAAAGCAGCGAGAAAGTTGTGGTCGTCACTGATGTCCCGACGGCGGAAGAATGGTTAACAAAGACCAGTGCAAAGCTGACAGAAGCCACAGAAAGAGCAGTTCTGGCCAAGATGGTCAGCGAAATCGCCACGGAAAAGTTTCCGAGCAACAAGATTGAGTTCTTCACTTATTCATCAATAGGCAAGCACGGGACTTACCCAGGAAAACATGTTGAGGAAAAAATGAAAAGCGCAAACGTGGCCATCGCCATAACAACTTACTCGTTGACACACACGGATGCGCGAGTGAACACCTGCAAAGCCGGAGGAAGAGTGGCAAGCATGCCCATGTTCGTCGCAGAAATGTTCTATCCCGGCGGGCCGATGGCTTCAGACTACAGCGAAATAAATAAAGAAACAAAGAAAATCGCCGACTTGATCACGAAGGCCAACGATGTGAAAGTCATTTCTCCTGGAGGCACAGACATTACCTTCAGTGTGAAAGGCAGAAACGGCATGGTAGACGCGGGAATCTTCACGGAGAAGGGATCGTGGGGCAACCTGCCATCGGGAGAGGCTTACTGCGCACCCGTTGAAGGAACGGCTAACGGCAGGCTTGTGGTAGAAGCGAACTGGTATCCTGATCTCAAAGAAAAGATGACCTTGGTATTCAAGAATGGGCAAGTAACCGAGGTTATCGGTGGCGGAAAAATCGGCGACGAATACAGAGGCTTGCTGGACTTCAAGAAAAAAGAGGAGCCCTATATTTCGCGAAGAAACCTCGCTGAGCTAGGGATAGGAACCAACCCCAACGCGAAACGGCCTGACAACATTCTTGAATCAGAAAAGATCAAGGGCACTGTGCATTTGGCTATAGGCGACAACTCTCACATGGGCGGCAAAGTCGCCGCAGACTTGCATCAGGATTTCATCATTCCGAAGCCAACGTGGACGCTTGATGGAAAAGCAGTAATGAAAGACGGCAAACTGCTAGGCTAGGCAAAAGGCTCATTTCCCATTTCTTTTTCGAACTTGAATCTTCACCAATAACCCTTGTCATCATTCTGCAGCTGATTGAATGATCGAAAGAAATTCTCCACAATTCTGAACGTGAGTCCCAAGAAGACGATTTTGTTGACCATGTGCGCTGGTGATTCGCGCGCGCGAACCGATCACTAGAGATGTACAACAGGATGGATGCAAAGAAGAAAATAGAAAGAATAATAGCGAAAAAGAAACTGCTCACAGCCTAATCGCGATCGATCGATTACCCCAACCGACTCCGATATTGTCAATACTCTTTTTCTCATGAAGTGCACTAGGTGCAAGCTTTAATAAATTGAATGGGCAGTCTGTGGTGAGTGGGCAGCTTATGGTTTCGAAGGTTGCTGTGGTTGACCTGGACCGAGATGCAGCCCAGTCGCTTAGGCAAGCTCTTACGCTTATCGGCGGGATAAATGACCTCAATACGCAAAGAAGAAATACCGTGGTAAAGGTAGGAGTTTTCGACCCCAAATCCAAGCATCATTCCTCGGTCGACGTGGTGGATGCGATTGTCAGAAGCTTTGACAAGGCTCATACAATCTACTTGGCGGAATCGGACAACTATCGCGGAACTGGATCGGAGAGACTTCAGATTTGGAAGAAGCTGTTCTCGGAACGTGTTGTTCCCTTCAACCTTTCCGAAGACAAAGACAGGCGACAAGTCAAAATCATCGGGGAAACGGTGGGTCTATCGCACATTCTCTTCAAGCCGAGTGCTCTTGTAAGCACTCACATTCTGCGTACATTCGAAAAGGGTAGCGTTCTCAAGAACCTTTTCGGATTGATTCCTGACAAGAAGAAAGCGAAATACCATCATCTGACGAAAAGCCGCCAATCAGGTTTGGAACAAGCTATAATGGATGTGTACGAAGCAGTCGGTGGAGTGGATTTGGCCGTTCTGGACGGCACACGTATCGCCTTGGGAGTGATGCCAGATTCTCCAACAGTGGACGCCAACATCCTCGTGGTAGGTCGAGACGCAATAGCCGTCGAAGCGGTAGGCTTTGCAACACTAGACTATGACCCTGAGAATATACCTGTAATAAAAGAGGCAATGAATCGAGGTCTAGGGGAAGGCAACGTAGACAAGATTCAGATACTTGGAACACCGATTGAGCAACTGAAAGAAAGATTCAAACCACTGCTCTTAACTGCGAAGAAGAGCAAGAGGCCTTCTGCCAAGAAGAGCTCCGCCAAGAAAAGAAACTAGTTTATGCTGAAATCTTCGCTATATCATTCGTAGTTTCTTGGTTGGTTTAGATAAAACTTCCCCCCAACCAACTCCTACTCTCGGTTCAGCTATAACTTTTCCACACAAAAGACACTGTCAAGTCCGTCGTGGTAACTCGGTTTTTTCGCCATACTTGAACAATATCAGCCTGCATCTCACACAACGGTAAGCTTCAAGATTCTGAACACCCAGCTAGGCGGAATAATCTCCTCCCCACCGCGGGCGCTACACACCACTGCTACTGCGACTGAGAGTGCGGCATTCACGCGAAACGAAAGCAATTGAGTCTCTCGGAGAAAAAGCGGCAAGTGAAGCGTTGAAGAAATTTCCTTTTGGCTATTGCTTGCAGCATCTCTTCACTCATTGAAACAGTTCCATGCTTTGGTGTGTAACGCTGACGCCAGCTCACCTGTTGACTAGGCTTTTTGGAATTCAGGCCGCTTGCCACCGCAATGAGGGCACTTATCTTCTTTTTCGTCATAGAGGTTGCCGCAGTAAGGGCATCGAATTTTGATAATTTCCCGTATGATCTCCCTCTCCTTTATGACTGGCGCGTTCTGAGACGATGTCTCACTCCCAAATCCCGCGTTCGACTTCAGCGACCTAACAAAGCGCACGACAAACGAGACTACTGCAAGAATGAAGACTATTGCGAACAATGCGAAGAATATCGTCATATCAGGAAACATCGAAAGCATGCACATCCACATAGTAATAGACTAGGCCAGACATATTTAAGTGTAGATTCAACTTTCATCACAAGCCGTCATGATGTTGGCAGTTGATTTAGGTCTCCGAGTTCGGTCGACGATACGCAGTTATATATTTTGAATCCGTAAAATGCTAGTGAGGTTTCAAGCTTGCCACTTCCGCTAGTTGAACGTTCAAAGGAAGAGATCGCGGATATCATCAGAAAAAAAGTCGAGACGATAAAGGATGTCAGGGCCATCAGTCAGCTAAACGTACGCGCGAGCGGAAAAAGAGTTGAGGCAAGCATGTTGTTGCTGTTAGACAGTAACCTCGAACTGGAGCAGGCCCACAAGATCGCCCTGAATGTTGAGAGAGCAGTGAAGGGCGAATTTCCAGACGCGAGAGTCACGATTCACACTGAGCCCGTTGGGAATGGTCGTGAGAGCGTCTGGAAACTTGTCAAAGAAATAGCTGAAGGAACACCCGGCTCTAGAGGCGTCCACAACATTCACATTCAAAGAATCGGCAAAGAACTGTGCATTGACCTCCACTTGGAAGTAAGCGCAAACATGACCGTTAAGCAGGCACACGAAGTCGCTGCCCAAGTTGAGAAGAAAATAAGAGATGCCTATCCGAGCATCGGAGAGGTGACCGTTCACATCGAATCTGCATCCGAGCGCATATCGAGAGAGCTGGCAGGAGTTGAGACTGAACTGGAATCATACATTGAACACCTAGCAGAGAACTTCCCAGAAATAAAAAGCATTTCCAGCGTCAAAATCCGCAGATTCGGCAAAGTCACGCATCTGGTGCTTCAATGCCAGTTCGATCCCGACCTCAGCATACAAAAAGCCCATGAGGTCTCCAGCAGACTTGAAAAAGAAATCAGAGACGCGTATCCAAAGATCACCAGAATAGACATCCATGAAGAACCGGCTTGAACCCCTATACTCATGGGACATGACGTAATGCCTAAATATCCCTTGTTGGTAGTAGGAACAACAAAATGTGCCATAGAGCAAGAGAACCTTGTCTGAGGCGGATACAAAAATACGTCAAAAAACAAGACTTCCGAGGAACGCAAGGATTGCTGGTCTGTTCAGCCTACGGAAGTCTACAGAATTCTCGAAACCAGTGAACAAGGTCTCTCCGAGCGAGAAGCGCAGCGACGCCTAGGAATCTATGGTCGCAACGAGCTGCCCCGACACGCGTTCAACTGGGTTCAGATTTTTGTCAGACAGTTCAAAAATCCCATTTTCTTGATTCTGATCGCATGTGCTGTCGTTGCAGGCGTGTTTGCCGAGCTTGAACAGTCAATAGCGATACTAACGATGATTGCAATCAGCGTGATCCTGGGATTCTACAACGAATACAAGGCTGAAAAAATCGTAGAGAACTTGCGGCACAGCATAGCGATCGAGGCAGTTGTTACAAGAGACGGAAAGAGCTCCCAAATTGATTCGAAGATGCTAGTGCCCGGAGACCTTGTCTCATTATACGTTGGAGACATCGTTCCGGCCGACATGAGGATGGTCGAGTGCAAGGACTTGCAGACCGATGAAGCAACCTTCACCGGAGAATCGTTTCCAGTTGAGAAAACCATCGAAAGCTTGGACATCCAGCATCCCATGCCTCAGCAACTGAGGAACTACCTGTTCATGGGAACGGTAGTGGTGCACGGAAGCGGAAAAGGTGTCATCGTCTCTACTGGGAAGAACACAGAGTTCGGGGCTATATCGAAGAGTTTGATCAGGTCTCACCCTGAAACCGAGTTTCAGAAAGGCGTCAAGAAGTATGGCACAATGCTTCTCATGTTCACGCTTGCCCTCACAGTTGGCATATTCTCTCTGAACGCGGCTATTGGCCATCCGTTGATCGACTCCTTACTGTTTTCTCTCGCAGTTGCCGTCGGCTTGGTTCCAGAACTGATGCCCGCGATTGTGACGATCAGCCTCGCTCAAGGAGCAAGGAGAATGGCAAAGGTGAAGGTCATCGTGAAACGTCTAGTTTCGATAGAAGACTTCGGAAACATGGACGTGTTCTGCACCGACAAGACAGGAACACTTACGGAAGGAAAAATAATCCTTCGAGATATTGCTTCGCTTGGAGAAGAAGTGGATCACAAGGTTCTGACTTATTCACTGTTATGCAATGCTGCGGTCGTTGGAGAGAAGATAGTCGGCAATCCGATGGATGCAGCAATCTGGGAGTACGCCAAGAAGAACAGCACTCAAGAAACTGTGAACTCCTACGCCAAGGTTGACGAGATTCCGTTCGATTATCAGCGACGAATGATGTCAGTCGTGGTCAAAAAGCATAACGAGTACATCCTGATCAGCAAGGGTGCGCCGGAATCGGTCTTTGCCAAATGTAAGGACGCTGAAATAAGCGGAAGAACCGAGCCCATAGACGCGGTTTCAAAGGCTATAAACGACAAGTTCCTAAATCTTTCCCAGCTTGGATACCGCTTACTAGCGATTGCCTGTCGAAGCCCAGAAGTGAAGAGTTCTTACGCGGTTGAAGATGAAAGAGACCTTACCCTTCTCGGCTTTCTGATATTTACTGACCCGCCAAAGAGCGACGCCCATGAAGCAATCAACAAACTGAAAGGAATGGGAGTCGATGTAAAAATACTGACTGGGGACAACGAGCTCGTAGCGAAAACTATCTGTGACGAACTCAAGATTCCTGTCAAAAAAGTGGTTTGCGGTTCAGAACTCATGCAGATGAGCTGGACTGAAATCAAAGCAGCAGTCGAAGAAACAACGATCTTCGCTCGAATCACGCCTGAACAGAAACTCGACATCATTAAGGCGCTGAAGGCAAACGGGCACGTGGTCGGATTCGGCGGAGACGGCGTAAACGATGCTCCAGCCCTCTACGAGGCAGACGTAGGCATATCGGTCGACACCGCGGTCGACGTATCAAAGGAAGCGGCGGACATAGTCCTTCTGGAAAAAGACTTGCTCGTCCTGGCAGGCGGCATAAACGAAGGACGCAAGATCTTCGGCAACACGATAAAGTACATTCTTATGGGAACGAGCTCCAACTTTGGAAACATGTTCAGCGCAGCGGCCGCGTCACTTTTTCTCCCGTTCCTGCCGATGTTGCCAATGCAGATACTCTTCATGAACCTGCTCTATGACGTAGCGAACATGACGTTGCCAACTGACAACGTTGATGAGGAGTACATCAAATGGCCAAAACGCTGGGACATAGGGTTCGTGAGAAAGTACACCCTGTTCTTCGGTCCTTTCAGCTCATTGTACGACTTTCTCACGTACGGCATAATGCTCTTCATATTCGGTGCGGCAGCAGCAACGCCAGGAGCAGCTTCACTCTTTCAGAGCGGCTGGTTCGTAGAGTCGTTCTGGACCGAAGTCCTGGTCATATTCGTAATTAGAACCAGGCGCATCCCCTTCCTGACAAGCCGACCCGGGAAATGGCTCATGCTGCTCACACTCTCCTGCGTAGCATTCGGCACCATAGTGCCGTTCACACTTCTCGGCGATTTCCTCGGATTCACAGCCCTCCCAGCTGAATACTGGGCACTCCTGATACTCATGGTTGCCACCTACCTGTTCCTAGTAGACGCAGGCAAGGTGTTCTTCTACAAGATATGCAAGTTCTGAGGAGGTGGATGATAGTGCCAAATCTCGACCTGTTCGCGTGGTGGACCATAAGCATCAGCGGAGGCAGCATATTCCTCACACTGGTCAGCATCTACCTCTATCTGAGCACAAGAACAAAACGAAAACAAACCGAACGAGCAAGATCGAAGCCAGCCAGTCTTGTGAAGGACTTCATTTTCGTCTGGGTTCTGCTAAGCCTCCTAGTCTTCTACATAGTCTCGATACAACTGGGTTCGGCTGCCATCTTCGTCTTCGCAGCGGGAAACATCATCGTTGAAGTCCTACTAATACTCTACCTGATAAAGAACAGACTGAAAGAGTCTGAGCAAACATAAAAGGCGCGCATGCCTGTTCCTAAATTCGTTTGCGGGGTGGCTTGTGCTTCTGGTTTTGCTTCGTCTATGGATGGTGGTGTGTCCTGGGATAGGAGAAGCATCGTTTGGAAGGCGCGCGCGTGGCAGTGTTGCTCATCGGGATATTGCTGTTCAGAAAGTATGGACGAACCTGAGCAAGTGACAGACAGTGAAAAACCAACCTCTAATCGACGCTCAAGCTTTGTTTGAAGAGGCAAGAGACTCTGAACACAAGGAAGCCTATAGGATTCTGAGCAGAACGCCCCACTGCAGAATCGCCGTAGGCACACGAGTAACAGGCGAGACCCATCAATGCTTTTTTCTCGAGGTGCTGGTCTATCTATGCGTCAACCGTACGACAGTTGATCTTCCAGTTTCAGAGAAGGAACTGATACTGTTGAAAAAACTGAAAGGAAGAGGATATTCTCTGGATTGCCAATATGATAACTGTATCAGCTGCGAAATCAGCCTGCAACCGGAGAATCTGTTTTGAGAGTACAGGACTACGGAGTCAACGGTCAGAAAGATTTTTGAGAAGCGCAATTCTGACAAAAGTCCTCGACATTTCAACTTCGAAACTTAAGCAACACGCCGGTTGCGTCTGGTAAGTCTTTGCAACCAACGGACTTTCAAGTTTTTCTCCTCACGGAGGACCATGTTTCGATTTCAGTACATTCTATGACAAAATATGAAAATGCCGTATGCCATTGCATACTTCTGCCTGCAGGTACGCCAAGATGCTGGAAGAAGGCTTGGCAACTGTTGAAAAATGCGATTCGAAAGTTTTTGACGTGACGGAAATGCTGCTTGAGCCATGGAACAGACAAGACTGATAACTGTTAAGAAGACAAGCCGCATACTATGCTTGGCTGGTATAGATGAAAAGGCATGGAGTGGGATTCGTGGACTTCGGCTGGGTAGTTAACACCCATCACGTGAAGGCGTGGAGAGGAATCAGAGACGCAGACATCACGGCCATTTGTGACATTCACGAAAAGAGGGCCAAGTCCGCTGCCGCGTTGTGCATGCAGCTCAACGTTGGAGACCCGAAAGTCTGCACCGATGCTTCAAAGATGGCCGCAGACCCACACGTCGATGCCATCTGGATAACCGTGCCCAACTACGCGCGAATACCTGTTGTCAAGGCAGTGACCGAAGTTGCGCAGGGAACCTGGAACCCCAAAGAAATAGCGAAGCCATCTCGTAAATGATTTGACCTGTGATGAACAGGTGAGGGGATTGGTCAAAGAAAAGTATCTGATAGGGGCGGATCTAGGGGGCACGTGGATAAGAGTTGTTCTTTCGGATCATAGGGGCAATTTTATAGAAAAGGTAAGCGAAGAGGTTGACAGGAGCAGTTCCTCGGCGATTAGTAAGCAGATAATCAGGCTTGCCCGTTCCATGTGCAAGAAACACCGGGTCGACATCAAAAACCTAAGGGGCGTTGGAGTAGCGTCAGCAGGCCCGATGAACCAAGAGAAGGGAGTGCTCCTCAAACCGCCCAACCTGCCGTTTGAGCGCATACCTCTCACTAAGCCTATCTCAGACCAACTGGGAAGACCTGCCTACTTGATTAACGATTGCGCCGGCGCGGTTCTCGGCGAAAACACGTTCGGAGGAGGAAGAGGATTGGCTAATCATGTTTACATAACAATAAGCACGGGGATAGGCGGTGGAGCGATCGTAAACGGCACCTTGCTTTTGGGCAAGGACGGAAACGGTCACGAAGTTGGACATTTTGTCATAGACTACAGTGGGCGGTTGACGTGTGGATGCGGAAGACGCGGACACTGGGAAGCTTATTGTTCAGGCCGAAACCTGCCAAACTACGTAAGAATGAGATTTGAAGAGATGCCCGAAAAGACCACCAAAGAAAGCTTGCTGTTCAAAAGGGCAGAGGGCGACCTGTCTAAGCTAAACGCCGCCGACTTGTTTGCCGCCGCGAAAAACGGTGACAGACTGTCGCTCCAACTGGTCCAAGAGGTTGGAGTTCTGAACGCCATGGGCTTCGCGAACGTGATAAACGCGTACGACCCGTCCCTGATTACGGTTGGAGGCACTGTGACTCTGAAGAACAAGACAATGATTCTGTCCCCAATCAAGAAACACGTGAAAGATTACGCGATAAACAGAGTGCCGAAGATAATAGTGACCCCGCTGGGCGATGACGCGTGCATTTACGGTGCTGTTGCAGCCGCTTTGAAATACATAGCTTGACAAAAAACAACAGACAGAACAGAATTCAGAACTGAGGCTTAGCAACCTGCTAACGCTTTTTTCACGTTACAAAATTCTTTTATTGTTGCGCCTCCCAATTCTAGAAATCGACTACCTTACACTTCAAGGTCCATGGAGGTTTTAGCCTTAAAAAACATGAAGGACATCAATGCTGTACTCTTCGACATCGATGACACATTATTTGATTCTACAACACTTGCAAAGATGGCCAGGATGAACGCCGTCAAGGCAATGATTGAATCAGGTTTGTCCATCAGAAACGTGAACAAAGGCTACAGTCTCCTCATGAAAATCGTGGATAAATACGGATCTAACTATGACCAACATTTCGACAGACTCCTAGAAACTTTGCGCTGCAAAAGAGACCCCAAAATCATAGCCGCCGGCATCGTAGCCTATCATGACACGAAACTTGCGTATATAAAACCAGACCCGGACGTCATACCCACGCTGATAGCTCTCAGAGACAAAGGGTGCAAACTTGGAATAGTTTCGAACGGAAGATCCGTCAAACAATGGGAAAAAATAATCAGGATGGGACTTCAACACTTCTTTCACACCGTAGCCATCTCAGAGGACATCGGATACGAGAAGCCAAACCCCAAAATCTTCGAAGCCGCTCTGGAAGAATTGAAAGTACAGCCGCGAGAGTCGATGTACGTCGGAGATCAACCCGAAATAGATGCTCTCGGAGCGAACAATGCAGGCCTTATATCAGTCACACTTGTCAAGCAAAGACACAAAGAACCGATCCCAAACAAGGCTGCCCAGCCACAATTGAAAATAAGAAAGATATCAGAACTGCTCAAGATACTGAAGCCGGGATAAGCAAACATTCAAAAAGAGTCTCGAACTCCAAATGGTTGAGGCCGAGTTGGAATTCCGTCACAAAATGATCAAGGAGATCCGCGAAGAGCCACAGGTCATCGAGAATTTTCTGGCTGAAGGCTCCAAACAGGTTCAAGAAGTAGCGGATGCGATTCGATCTGAACAGTACGAAATGGTTTACATCACCGGCAGCGGAACAAGCTATCACGCGGGAGTTGCGGCTCAATACGCATTTTCCACTCTGACAGGACTGATTACGAGCTTGATTCCGGCATCGGAATTTCCGCTGTGGGTTCCGTCAAACCCGACGCGAAAATCCCTGCTTGTCGCCGTTTCTCAGTCAGGAGAAAGCTCAGACGTTCTCGCAGCCGCAAAAGCCGCCTTGGACAAAGACATGAACGTACTGGCCATCACAAACACTCCGAACAGCACACTTATGAAAATGTCACAGTACGCAGTGCTTACGAGAGCTGGAGAGGAACTCGCCGTCACAGCGACAAAGAGCCACATCGCACAGTTAACGGCGCTGTTCTTGCTTTCCCTAGACCTAGCAACCGCTCAGGCAATTAAGGAAACGAATTCCAGAAGTTTACGCCAAAAATTGTTTAGGGCACCAGAGACAATCGCTGAGACCATAGATTGTACGGACAGTCAGATGCAGCGACTCGCAGACAAGTATCGCGACCAGAACTTCTTTTTCCTGCTTGGCAGCGGCCCAAACTACGCGACAGCCCTCGAGGGAGCACTTAAATTGAAGGAAGCCTGCAACATGTTTGCCGAAGGCTTTGCCATCAGAGAGTTTCTGCACGGTCCAATGCAGCTCGTGGACAAAAAAACAACCTTGTTTTTCATCTTGACCGAAGACCAATTGAACGGTTCTCTGAGCGAGATCAACAGAATGAGAACCTTCGAAGCGTCAGTGCTCACGATCTCTGAAAAGATGGACAAACGGTTAAAGGACGCCTCAACCGAACTTGTTTGCGTTCCGCCTGGTTTCCCAAAGGTTTTTTCCTCTATGATATATATAGTCCCGCTGCAACTGTTTGCTTATTACAGTTCAGTTGCAAGAGGGTTAAACCCCGATAAACCGGAAAAACTAACAAAAGTGGTGAAATGAATGAAAATTAAATGTGTCCTCTTCGGCATCGACGACGTCCTCTATGATGCTTCACTTCAACTGAGCACCGCCAGATTGAACGCCATAAAAGCCATGATTGAAGCCGGACTGCCCACGAACTTGGAAACCACGTATCGAACCCTTGAAAACGTGGTTAAGGAATGCGGGTCTGACTACAACAAACACTTCGACACGCTGCTGGAAAAGCTGGGACTAAAATGGAATCCCAGAGTCATAGCGGCAGGAGTCGCGGCCTATCGAGAAACAAGCTCAGCATACCTGAAACCATACGCTGAGACCTTTCCAACGTTGCTGAAGCTGCGAGAAGCTGGATACAAGGTCGGAATAGTCTCAGAAGGCCGGGCTGTTAAACAGTGGCAGAAGCTCATACAATTGGGCATCCAGCACCTGTTCAATGGTGTAATCACACCTGAAGAGATCGACGCACAGGTTATGAAAACCGAACTGTTCAAATCAATACTAAAGACCTTCAAGGTTCAGCCTAAAGAGACAATTTTCATCGGCAACAAGCTTGAAACAGATATCCTATACGCCAACAAAGCAAAGATCATTTCCGTTCGAATCAGAAAAGGCGAGCACAGAACCGACGAACCAAAATCGATTGAGACAACCCCAAGCTACGAGATGAACAGGCTTTCAGAAGTGTTCAAAATACTGGAGAAAATCGAAAAAAAGCGGCTCCCCCATAGCCCAAGAGACAAGAAACCTTAAACAACTGCCACAGTCATGCATGGTCAAACTCTTTCGCTAACTGTTCGAGCAAGGCTTTCTGCTGCCGCGTCAGCTTTTCAGGAACCGCTACGTCTACACGTATCAACAGATCACCTTTGCCGTATCCTCTGAGCCTAGGCATGCCCTTGCCCTTGAGTTTTATGATCTCACCCGGCTGGGTCCCCGCGCGAATCTTGATGTTGGTTCTGCCGTCAATTGTGGGCACCGAAACCTCTGTCCCGAGTGCTGCTTGAGGAAAACTCACCGTCAGCCTGTACAAGAGGTCGTCTTCACGTCTTCTGAAATACTGGTGCGGTGCCACGTGAATCAGAACGTACAGGTCTCCAGGGGCCCCTCCATCTCCAGGCGTTTCTCCCTCTCCTTCAAGTCTGAGCTGAAAACCCTCGTCTATACCCGGCGGCACCTTCACCGTGATCGTGCGTTCCCTCCTCGTCAGGCCGGTGCCTCGACACTTAGGACACGGAGTCTCTATAATCTTGCCCCTTCCCCTGCACGTAGAACAAGGCACAACGCGCACAAATGTTCCGAACGCGCTCCTGTTCACGTTCTGAACTCTTCCATTGCCCCCGCACTTGGGGCAGACTATTGGGGAAGTGTTGGGAGCCGCGCCACTGCCGCCGCAGACATCGCACTTCTCCGTTCTCGCAACTTCAATCTCTTTCTGTGCACCCCTCGCCGCTTCTTCTAAGGTGATTTCAAGATCGTACTCAAGGTCTCGGCCTCTACTGACTCTCTCGCCGAAGTCGCGTCCGCCGAAGAAGACGCTGAACAAGTCTCCTAAATTCAGCCCAAACCCCAAATCCCTGAAAATCGACTCGAAATCTGCGCCCCTGAATATGTCCTCAGGCGTGTAACGTTGATCGAACCCTGCATGACCCAGCTGATCGTACTGCCCTCGCTTTTCATCGTCCGACAGTACAGCGTAAGCTTCTGATATTTCCTTAAACTTCTCTTCCGCGTCCGGCGACTTGTTCCTGTCCGGGTGATATTGCATCGCCAGCTTTCTGTAGGCATCTTTGATCTCTTCTTTAGAAGCATTCTTGGAAACGCCGAGAACTTCGTAGTAGTCTCTCTTGCTGGCCATCCCTTTTACCATCAGATCCTTTCGTCTGTGAGCGCCTCAAAGCAGCCTAGCTCATTTTACCTTGTAGTCTTCGGAGTCGACGACCTTGTCGCCGCCGGGCGGCGGTCCTTCCTCACCTGGCTGGCCTTCTGGCTGACCTTTCTGTTTCGCGTATTCGGAAGCCGCCTGCTGATAAATCACCGTACCAACTTCCTGAAGAATCTTTGAAAGCTCATCCGATTTTGCCTTGATCTTGTCCAAGTCAGTACCAGCCAAGGCGTCCTTCAACGCGGAAACTGCATTGTCTATCTTGTCCTTCTGGTCCTGAGTGAGTTTTTCTCCCAGATCCTTCTTTGTCTTCTCCGCAGTGTACACGAGGCTGTCCGCGTTGTTTCTCAAATCGGCTTCCTCGCGTTTCCTCTTGTCCTGCTCAGCGAACTGCTCAGCCTGTTTGATCAGCTTCTCCTTCTCTTCTTTCGAAAGCTTTGTCGAAGCCGTTATCGTGATCTTGGCCTCTTTGCTAGTGCCCCGATCCTTGGCAGTCACGTTCAGTATTCCGTTTGCGTCTATGTCAAACGTCACTTCTACCTGCGGCACACCCCTCGGCGCCGGCGGTATGCCTTCCAGGTTGAACATGCCCAGTGACACGTTGTCCTGCGCCATCGCACGTTCCCCTTGAAGCACGTGAATCGTGACGGCAGTCTGGAAGTCGGCTGCCGTTGTGAAGATCTGGCTTCTTCTCGTGGGAATGGTCGTGTTCTTCTCCAAGATTCTTGTGAACACATGACCTAGGGTTTCAACGCCGAGCGACAACGGTGTAACGTCAAGCAGCAGTAGATCTTTCACCTCTCCCGAGAGAACGGCACCCTGTATCGCAGCGCCGATCGCAACACACTCCATGGGATCCACGCCTCTTTCAGCGGGTTTTCCCATTATCTGCTCGACGAACCTCTGAACAAGCGGCATCCTCGTCATTCCACCGATGAGAATTATCTTGTCTATGTTTTTGGGGGTCAGTTTCGCGTCTTCGAGAGCCTTGACAAGCGTGCGTTCAGTCTTCTGCACTATCGGCTGAGCAAGCGTCTCAAGCTTCGCCCTCGTCAACGTGAAGTGCAGATGTTTAGGCCCGGAGGCATACGTGCTTATGAAGGGCAGATCAATATCAGTAGACATGAGCGTGGACAACTCTATCTTCGCTTTCTCAGCGGCCTCCTTCAACCTTGACAGCGCCGTCTTGTCATTGCGCAGATCGGTTCCCGTCTGCCTCTTGAATTCATCTAGGAGGTAATCCATCACCGCGTTGTCAAGATCAGTTCCACCGATCTGGGTGTCACCGCTCGTTGAAAGCACTTGGAAGACCCCTTTGCCGAAATCCATGACGGTCACGTCGTGTGTGCCCCCGCCGAAACTGAAGACAAGTATCTTCATCTCTTTCTCCAGTTTGTCAATCCCAAACGAGAGGCACGCCGCCGTCGGCTCGTTTATTATCCGTGCAACCTCGAAGCCAGCAATCTCGCCGGCATCTTTCGTGGCCTGACGTTGGTTGTCGTTGAAGTGGGCTGGAACCGTTATCACAGCCTTTTTTATCGGGGTGGCCAGATAAGTTTCGGCGTCCTTCTTTATCTTCTGCAATATGAAGGCAGAGATCTGTTGTGGACTGTAATCCTTCCCTGAAATGTTGACTTTATAGTCAGTGCCCATCTTCCTCTTTATCTCGTAAATCGTTCCCTCAGGATTCGCGGTTGCCTGTCTCTTCGCAGACTCCCCCACCAACAGCTGCCCCTCCTTGGTGAAGGCAACGACTGATGGAAACATTTTCCCAGCCATCGTCGGCCCCTCAGCACTCGGTATTACAGTCGCTCGACCGCCCTCGTAAATGGCAGCGGCGGAATTTGTAGTTCCAAGATCGATTCCTAAAACTCTTTCACGTTTCACATCACTCATTTGAACTCATCTCCCTTTGTGATTTTGAAGGTTTTACTACCACCTTAACAATGCTCGGTCTAATCACCTTTTCCCTCATGGTATAACCCTTCCTCACCTCTTCAACTATCGTGCATTCCTTAACGTCTTCCTTTTCCACCGTGGCGACGGCGTTGTGTTTTGACGGATCGAAGGGTTTACCCACACACTCTATCGGAGACACTCCCTCACTCTCAAGCACTTTCTTCAGCTTCTTGAGGGTCATTTCAACGCCCTGAATCACAGTCTCGGCAGAGTCTGAGGAGCGACCAGATTTGACGGCCATCTCCAACTCGTCGACAACGTCCAACAATTCGATGATGAGGCGTTCATTACAGTACTTCTTGACTTCCTCTATCTGACGATCAAACCGTTTCTTCAGGTTCTCAACATCGGCCTGCGCGTACTTGAGTCTCGTAAGATACTCTTCTGAACGCTTTTTCTCTTCCTCTAAGGCCTGTTCAAGCGTTTCCGCTTTTGCACTTTCCTTCTGTTGATGGTTTTGCTCTTCGCTCATGAAAGTATCTCCAAACAGGACGCTCCGGACTTCTAGCGTACACAAACAAAAATATATACCTCACTCTTCAGCCACATCAACATCTCTATGCTTTATGATCATTCTGTTTGCCAACGACGAACAATATGTCATTCCGTCTTTTGTAGTGGGTTCTGTGCTGATCGCAATATTGACAGCCAATAGCGTAAGGTTGAAACGAAGAAAATGAGAAAAGGTGATTCGACATAGAACCGAAAGTCCACATGATCGAAAAGTATTTTCAAGAAGTCTTGCACTGCTTCGCCATGGCAAACATAAAGTGCGAGCATGGCAAGGAAATAGACCGACAAGTTTAATGATTCTGTCGTTCTTGATACAATACATGAGATTTTTGGCAATAAACCTTACAACAAATGGTTAGTAGTTTGGATCGTTGATTCGCTAGTGATTGATGAGGCAAAAGAGCGTTTCGGAATCGAAGTTCACCTAATCAAGAATCTGCTCGATGAGATGATCAAAGAAAACAACAAAGGGTAATCACAAATGTTGGAGAGTCCTTGTTCGGGTACAACAGACTGCTCGGCGTGTAGCCTTCGAGTATTTCATAGAGCAGTCCGCCTTGGGTCGTCTGATTCGGCATCAAATCCGTTGGTTGATACCAGTAAAGACCCGCGCCACTACAAAAGTTTCTAGGATAGGCTTGCGCGTAATAGTCGCCGTATTTCAACAACGGTGTTGTGATTTCTGCCAATTTCCAGAAGTTCTCATTATTCAGTATGTTTATCTCAATGTCGCCGATATTGCGAAAAGTGAAGTTAACGATCACATAGACATTTCCGTTTTTAGGTTCAAGTGAATCTACTCCGAAGATATGCTGATGTCCTTCCTTTGTTAATGTCCAGTCAGTCACCGTGAAAGACAACTCATTCAGTGGATAGTGTTTGATTTCAGTCCAGACGGGTTGTGGGTCTTTGTTTCTATTCTCATTTTCACCGGTTGGAATTGGCGGTATTGGCCTATTGACATGGGTGAAGAACAGAGCGGCAATAATAATGGCAGCTATGCAGAATACTGCTATTACTATAGTTCGGCCTCTCACCAAAAGCCTTTCCCTCACAGTCCCGCTACAACTTATCCTAAGAAAGTAATCCGCAATGGTGACTTAAAACCTTTCGTGAACTCAGAACGCTTCAACGCGCTTTTGTATGCGCGGACATTCACCAAGAAGCAATGCTCGTTCGCGTCATGTGTTCTGAAAAGACCACAAGGATTGAAATGATAAGTACGCCCATGAAAATATGGATTGTTTACTTATAAAAAACGGCGCGAAAACTTTAATTCCCCGTCATTTTCTTGTCATAAAGATGCAATGGGGAAAAGTTAGTTGGCAGGACTTGGTCAGCTAAGAGTTGCAATGGGAACAAGCATTTTTCTAGTCGCCTTCATATTTGCCACATTCCTCGCAGCAATATTGTTCGTTGTCGAACTCTACGTTATCCAGCTTAACCTAATCTACTCCATAGCTCTCATAGTCGCCCTTCCAATCATTTTCATAATATTCCAGTACCTAATCGGACCAGCCATCGTCAGAATGTCAACACGACTTCAATACCTGAAACCTGGCGAAAACCCTTGGCTAGAATCAACAGTCAAGGATTTGGCAGACAAAAGCGGCATACCAATGCCTAAACTAGCGATAGTTCCAGACAACACGCCCAACGCCTTCGTTTTCGGAAGGACCGCTACTAGCGCCACTCTGGCAGTTCACGAAGGACTTCTTAAGAACCTGAACGAAGATGAAGTTAAGGGCGTGATCGGCCACGAGTTGGGACACGTAAAGCACAAGGACTACATCGTGATGACCGTGCTTTCAGCGTTGCCTTTGATTGCCTATCTTGTTGCAAGAGGCACGTGGACAGTCGCCTGGGCGTCAGGTGGGTCTCGAAGAGAAAGGGACGAGGGCAGCATGCGAGCAGCCTTGTTCATCATTGGAATTCTTTCATACGTGGTTTATATCATCTCGCTGTTATGCGTCATGAGGCTCAGCAGGCTACGAGAACATTATGCAGATGCCTACTCAGCCTACGTCACAAGCTCGCCTAGAAACCTCGAAAGCGCACTTGCAAAGATCACCTATGGACTTTCACTTTCGCCAAAAGCACCTTCAGGCGTCAGAGCCTTCTACATAGGAGACCCTGCATTGGCTAAGCAGGAGATTCAAGAGATAATGGATAAGAAAGAAGAATACGACTTGGATCATGACGGCGTGCTAGATGAGAGGGAATTGGAGCTGGCGATGGAAAAGGAGGCCAAATCCACGTGGAAGACGATAAACAGCTGGTTCTCAACGCATCCGCCGACTTTTAAGCGGATAATGTTACTGCGCGAGATAGAAGAAGAAATGCACAGCGGAAAATACACGAGCGACCGCGTCTACGCGCACGTCTAGCACAGGACTCTAGGCTGTGAGCAGTTTCTTATTAGCTATTATTTTTTCTATGTCTTTTTTGGCTCCGATTTTCTGGAATATTTCCAGTGCTTGGTTAAGTAGGTTGTGGGCCTTTTCTCTGTCGCCTTCCTGGTTCCGTTCCAAGTACACTCGGGCGTATTCACAGAGAACAAAGTCGGCGAGATCGTACATGTTCCATTGCCTCGCACCAGAGCCTCGAACTCTTGGACACTCTTGCGTATCTGCCATTCTGCAGGTGTTCAAGCGAAGACAACAATGCCCACCTTGGGTTAACGTCTAATTATACTCTATTCCTCACCCAGTTTAAAAGATTACCTTAACCGAAATCGACGGCGGGCGCCGCCTTGCCTCCATCATTTTATATGCCCTGAGAGATAATTTATACGCGGTTTTCCAATAGTCTATTGCTTTCGTTCAAAAAAATAGAATGGTGAGGATTGAAAATTGAAAGTCAAGCTTCTCCGTCACACAGCTGATGCTGAACTCTTGTGTGGAGCTGCAGCGTCAACATCAACCAAACGAGGAAGACCATCAGAAATTCTGGAGAAAATGGATGCCGAAACTGCCAAGCACTTGATCAAGCGAGTGACCGGATACGGACACGCTTCGGTTATCGAACATGCGTCCTTCACGTTTAGTATTGAAGACGTTTCAAGGGTGATGACACATCAGCTTGTCAGACACCGTATTGCATCGTACACGCAGCAAAGCCAACGTTACGTAAAATACGACACTTTGGAAAAGTATGTGACGCCGCAAAGCATTGCAAGCAACTTCGAAGCGAAAAAAGTTTTTGACGAGACGCTGGAGAAAATTTCCGAGACGTATCAAAAGCTCCTGACCATGGGAATTTCGAAGGAGGATGCGAGGTTCATTCTGCCGAACGCAGCCAAAACCAACATCATCGTGACGATGAACGCGAGAGAACTGCGGCACTTCTTCAATTTGCGCTGCTGTGCACGCGCCCAGTGGGAGATAAGAGAGGTTGCGGTGGAGATGCTCAGGCAAGCGAAGAAGGCCGCGCCCGTGCTGTTCGAGGATTGTGGACCTGCCTGCGTGGAATTGGGATGGTGTGCCGAGGGAAAGATGAAGCCTCCAGAATGCAACATTCCAGAGATAAAGGAAAGATTCCGGAAACTGTGAAGGCGCAGCTCCTATTCTGAGACACAGCGCGATGCGAATGGTTAGATACAAGGTTCTGGTTGTTGCCACAAAATACTGGAGGCCGGGAGAAGACTCCGTAGGGGAGATTATCAACGGTATCGAAGGAAACGTGGCTGATGGGGACTTTGTCATCGTGTCGGAAAAGGCTCTTTCGACTGCTTCGGGTAATATTGTGGATGAAAGCAAGTTTGAGCCTAGCTTGAGTGCGAGGGTGATTGCCGCGGTTTGGATGCGAATAGTGTGGGGATTTCTTCTAGGCCCGCTGTGTCATCTCAGGCAAAGGCTGATTCGGCGACTGCGCCATTATCCGCTTGAGATGGGGAGTCGACATAAGCAAGTGGCCTTGCAACATGCAGGTTTGCTCCAGGCTTTGATGTTTGGATCTGAAGGCGGCATCGACGGAAGCAATTTGCCATACTCCTACGTAAGCCTTCCTTTGAATAATGCGTGTATAATAGCTGAAAAAATACGAAACAGGATACGGCTTCTTCTGCGGAAAGATGTTTCTGTAATGATCGTGGACACCGACAAGACGTATTCGTTTAGAAATTTCCATTTCACTCCTCGCCCAAACCCGGTTGAAGGCATTCATTCGTTTGGGGGATTTGTCGCTTATGTTGTCGGACGGATGTTGAAGCTTCGCAGGAGAGCCACACCAGTGGCTGTGGCAGGACGCAAGATGCCAGCTGAGGAAGCTTTGGAGGTTGCTACGATTGCTAACCACTCCAGAGGCTTCGGCGCTGGACGAACGGTGTGGGATATGGCTGAAAAGTTTGATGTGGAGTTGGCTGGAGTTAGTTGGGAGATGCTTGAGACAGTAAAACATAAACCTATAGTGATTCTTAGGAACAAACGGCTGGGAAACTGATGGACGAAGCAACAAGGAAGCTCGGCGCCTTTTTTGAACCGCATTCAGTTGCGATTGTTGGAGCGACAAAAAAAATCGACAAGGCGGGACACGTGATTTTCAAGAATTTTGTCGATAACAAGGCCAGACAGGTCTTCAAGGGCGAAATCTACGCTGTCAATCCGTATGAGGATTCGATTCTGGGAATAAGATGTTATCCGACTGTAACAAAGATCCCCGGAGAGTTAGAATTGGTTGTGATCGTCGTCCCAGCCGATATCGTGCCAGAAATAATGAAAGAATCCGCAGCCAAGCATGTCAAGACCGCTGTGATAATAAGTGCAGGCTTTGGAGAAATTGGAAACCATGAACTTGAGAATCAAGTGGCAACCATAGCCAAAGAGGCTGAGATACGGGTTCTGGGACCAAACTGCCTTGGTGCTTATGATTCCAGAACAGGCGTAGACATGCTATTCCTGCCAGAGACAAAGGTTCTGATAACAGGGGACGAAGTTGTCGCAACACCGCGTCCTATTCCTGGAAACATAGCGATTGTGACCCAAAGCGGCGCGTTCGGAGCAGCAGCCCTAGACTATTTGGCTGGTTTACACACTGGAGTCAGCAAATTTGTGAGTTTCGGCAACAAGATCGATGTGGACGAGGCAGAAATGCTCCACTACTTGCTGCACGACGATGAAACTAACGTGATATTGTTGTACGTTGAAGACATAAAATCGGGAAGAAAGTTTCTCGAATCGGCCAAAGAAGTCACGTCAAAAAAGCCCATTGTGGCCTTGAAATCTGGCAGAACAGAGGCCGGAGCACGCGCTGCCGCTTCCCACACAGGCGCCATGGCCGGGTCAGATCAGATTTACGATGCAGTCTTTGAACAGACAGGAATCTTTAGGGCAAAAGACATGGATGAATTCTTCCACGCTGGAAAGGCGTTATCAATGCAGCTACCTGCTAAGGGGAAAAACATCGGAATAATCACGGACGCAGGCGGGCCAGGGATCATGGCAGTTGATGAGTGCGGGTCGAAGGGACTGACTGTTAACCGTTTCTCTGATAAAACGATCGAGAAATTTGAAAAACTGAAGACCGA
>Ga0315279_10000539_pt1 | contig 74668 bp, 71 predicted proteins | sample YL17G06_20_MG_FD_203694 | JGI IMG/M metagenome (GOLD analysis project Ga0315279, IMG submission 203694) | Sediment microbial communities from Yellowstone Lake, YNP, Wyoming, USA - YL17G06_20 | ecosystem: Environmental > Aquatic > Freshwater > Lake > Sediment | place: USA: Wyoming | collected...
TGCCATAGTCATTTTCTTTCTGATACCTATAAGCAACTTCGAATCTAGCTTGAAACATTTTCCTTTGCAATTTGTCGGACACTCTAAGGAGTTTGGATATTGCGTCAGCATTGCTTTTCCAAAGTTCCAAGTGGTCAGTTGGTACATTGTCGAGTTTTTTTGATAAAATATATGTCGGACCTGCAAACGCTATCTCTTTCAATTCAGATATCGTTAAACTGACATCATTTTCAATGGGAATGGAAACGGTTGTCGTAACTTTGTTTGTCTCAATGGGTCTATTGTTATCGAGAGCATCAAACACATATTGTTGAAGAAAAAGCCAGTAGCATTTCTTTTGGTTTATGTCAACAACAACAAGAATTACGGGAATGTCTCTTTGAAGATAGTATTTGAGGTTGGCAACCTTGAGCCTGCATAAAACCCTATTATTGAGGAATTTTATGTTGGCCGTTCCCTTAACTTGGACCAAAAACTCTTTTCCCGTAACCATTCCTTTTTCTACAACTTCAATTGACTTGTCCAAACCGTAATCAGGAACAACGTCTCTGATTATCCAATCTGAGGGAATAACTTGAGAAAGAATCTGAAAGCTAATATTTTCCATTACATGTTGCTTAGGTCTTTTCACAAGCCATTCAACACCATTCAGACTGTTCACTTCGGTTCAGCTATAACTTTTCCGCAAAACTCTATCTGGTTTGGTTTGGCGCGTGCGCGCTTGAACTATTCAACATGCGTGTGAGTTTAGGGTAAGGTTTTATCCTTGGATGATAGGCGCGCGCTAAGGCGATCCGAATGTCAATCGATGTATCGCAAATTACTTATCCCGTATATGCCAAATATCGGCGACTATGGGCAAGCACGCTGGTGTGTCGATGAAAATAAGAAGACTAGTTTGTGCCTTGGTTGCATTGTTGTCAGTGAGTTTGTCTGTTGCTTCGGTTGAAGCAAGAGGTGGCGGTTTTGTAATAAGTCCAAGCGGTGAAGCAATTGAGAAAATACAGCTTGCACCTCCAGACAACGTGGTAGGGAACATGTCTGTAAGTAATGGATTTGTAGACTTCTTCGTAACAAATCCTTCCGATGACATTGTCTATCAGAGCCTAAATACATCCTTTGATAGTTTCAACTTTGCTGCTAATGAGAGCGGAATTTATGTAATGCATTTTGTAAACAGATACCAATCAGGGGATGTAAACGTAACCCTTTGTTATGGACTTAATTTCTTCTTCGCTGCAAGTGTAAATATCGGCATATCAACTTTTTCAACGGAAACTACCACGTTGGGGGATGCTACGATTACTCGAGTACAACCTTACCTTCACTTAGACGTTTCTCCGTTAGCATTTCCCGTGGTGGGGCAATTCTGGAAATTATTGGTTTATTATCAGACCAATAGCTCTGATGGAATTGCCTACTATTCGCCTTTGCCAAATGCCACAGTTGAGGTGACAATCAGGGTAGGAAATCAAACGAAGGTTTATAGCATTACTTCGGACGAAGTAGGACACGCAGAGTTCCAGTTCTTGGCGGAATATAGTGATATATCTTTTCAAGCGGTTTCTGGAGGGAATAAGAGTGATATTTTTGCACTTACTCAGAGAGCTGAACATTACGTTTCAGCCGATTTCGTTGACTTCATGTTCGAATTGAGTGCTGTTATGTCTGGAATAAGTGCGGTATCAGTGGCTATCCTTCACTTTGGAAAGAGAATAAGAGTAATCTTCAGTCTGCTAATAGTGGTCGTTTTCTGTCTTTCCATGTTGCAGCTTGTAATTTCAGTATACTCTAAATTGTTCTTGTGGACGCCATGGGGTTACTCCGAAAGTATCTTCAGCTTCTTCACATGGGCCACATTGAAATATGCTTCTCTCTCTGGAATAGTACTATTCGCAGTTTTATGTCTGTTAGCTTTATGGTTGAAATTGCGAAGCCCTAAGCTGGTAGTCCCCCTCAAATGACCCCCACATGGTTGTGAACAGATTCTTTGGGTTCGCGCGTGGTCTTGAGAGTGTCGGTTTTCTTGGCGTATCGTCTGGAACGTGCGAGTGAGCCGAACGGCTCACGAGGAACGATTACTAATATTACATAGCGCGTGGTTGAGTGGTCTGGTTATCGTAAGTGTCGCTGGTCTTTTGAGGATGGTTGGTTGGTTCTTGAGGCGTTTTAGCGCGCGCTCTATATTGGGGACGGCGGCTGAAAGTGCTGTTCTAAAACCTAGTCTTTTATACTCTTGTTAGGTCAACCTGAAGCACGGAATCAATCGAATAAGGGTTGCAAATTGCGGAAAATATGGATATTCCGCGCAATACTCTTCTCAGTGTTGGTGGTTATTGACCTGATAAGTATACCATACGGCTTAAGTTTGAAGGAACGAGTCACAGATCAAGTGTATGTAACTAATTTTTATGGTATTCCTCAAGATTATAAATATGATGTCCCTGAGGATGTGCAAACTGCCGCGAATAGTCTGTTGAATTCCTTTGAAGCGGAATATCCCCATGATATCATAAGTTCTCGCTTCGCCTTGGAAGCCATTAGCAGCGGTCCAATTTATGCTATCTTCATCTATAGAACCTATGCAATCTTGAGCCCAATTGGCGGCGCAGCACTCACTGGGACATTGATTCTCGATATTTTAATTGCATCAATGATCGTTATCCCGATAGATTTTTTGAGGGAGACTTTCCGTACGTACGAAAAAATCCCAACAGATTTTTCTGAAGACACGTATGACAGATATGAACGCAAACAAGTACCGTTTATTCCAGGCAACGGATTCATAAGTGTAATGTGGGCGAAGAGAAGAGATGAAGAAACTGAATGGCGCGCGCGGAGTTGATTGTAATGAATGGCGGTGGTTCTGTACCTGACGAAGTAACGAACGTTGTTCTTCATAGCGCACGCCAAGGCTCTGTTTTAATCAGTAGTTGAATAAGCCTGTGTGTTTGGTGTGAGCGGAGGCGTTAGCCGATGCGAACAAGGTTGATCGACATTGAATAGAAAAAAGTGGGGAGTTATTTGCGTTTTCGGAATAGTTGTATTCCTTCGATTGTTGTTTGATATTGGAATCCGTGTTCTAGTAGGTTGCTGGCTTCTTTTGCGGTTGTTGCTCCCGCTACTGTCCATTCATCGTCGTCTAGGTTCATTAGGTGCATGTACTTCATTGTGGTTTCTAGTTTTTTGTGTCCCATCAGGATCATTACGGTGTAGGGGTTGTTTATGTCGTAGAGTTTCTTTGTGCAGAAGTAGTGTCTGAAGTCGTATAGTCTGATCGTGTGGATTGATGGGTCCTTGAGTTTTAGAGCTAGTCTGTTTCTCATCTGTCGGTATTGTTTTCCGTAGTGGTCGGGGTCTGCTCCTGTGAATAGTTGGTCGTTTGGGTTGAGGCTTTGGCGTATGATGTGCTCTTGGATTTTGCTTGTTAGGTTTGCCGTTAGTGGTAGGGTTCTGGGGTTGCCGCGTTTGGCTGTTGTTGGGTTTACTGTCTTGTGGTCGAGGTCTATGTCTTTGACTTTGAGGCGGCATAGTTCTACGGGTCTGAGTCCCGCTTCCATGCTTAGTTGGAGTTTCATGGATAGGAGTTTCTTGGCGTTTGCTATCAGGATTTCGAGTTTCTGTCTTGTTGGTAGTGCTGTGTTTTTGGCTTCTTGGCTGTATTTTGGCATTTTCCATTCTATGTGGTAGTGTTTGCAGTAGGTGTTGTATGCGATGCAGAGGTTTTTCTTGTAGCTGTCTGAGGTCGTGAGGTTTGCGATGTATATTTTGACGGCTTCGGGTTCGCTTAGGCTTGTGTGTTCGGCTAGGCGATTGAGTGCTTTTCTTGTGGCGTTGATTGTGTAGTCGCTCTTGTTATCGCTTTTCATTTGTACGAGTACGTTCGGTATTGTTGTGGTGTACGGAGAAAATGGGCGGGGTACCGTTTTTGTGGCATGGCGTGTTGGTGGTAACCCGCCTTCTGTTCGTTGTGGCATTCGGCTAATCGGGCTACCCGCGCCTCAGGTAGAGGCTTCATCAGCGTCTGTTTGCCCTTTCCACTTGCAGGACGGCCGTTTCACCGTTTCCCGTCCAGCATTCTCAACAACTTAGCATGCATCATCGGCATCTGCTGGAAGGACGTTTCGTTTCTGCTCCGTTGCCAAGGCTCTCGCCTTGCGTCCTTTCGGACGCTGCAATTCTACTCGTGGGCGGAGTTTCCTCAAGCCTATCGCGTAAGGCTCGAAAGCCACACCCCAACTCGCCAGCCAGATTCTAGGATGCGAATCGTCAGCAATAAGAATTTTGGAAGGGCTTATCTCGTAGGCGTGCCATAGGGGAATCATGGATAGACGCCTCATGTCAAAGCAGGTCATCCTGATAACGGGAACGCCGCGCGTGGGAAAAACCACGGTCGCCCACATGCTCGCCACCATGGTCAAGGGCCTGCACGTGAACCTCACCGAACTGGCGGTCTCAGAAGATCTTATTCTTCGCAGGGACAAAAAAAGAAAAACCGCCGTGGTGAACTTGAAGAAGATGAAGACCAGAATCAGCCAAATCATCGAAGAATCCGACAGGCACAGCATCATCGTCGACGGGCACTACGCCGCAAGCGTCGTCCCTGGAAAACTCTCGCCCCACGTCTTCGTCCTGAGACGCAACCCCGTCGAGCTGCGAAAACTGATGGAGCAGTCCGGCTTCTCAGGCCCAAAACTATGGGAAAACCTGGCGTCCGAGATCCTGGACGTATGCCTCGTGGACGCCCTCAACGCCTACGGAGAGGACAAGATCTGTGAGCTGGACACTTCCGGCAAGAGCGCAGAAGAAACGGTGACCGCTATAATAGGCGTCCTGGAAGGACGAATCAAATGTCGCGTGGGCATCGTAGACTGGATCGGCAGGCTGGAAAGTGAAGGTCTGCTGGACGACTACTTGAGAATATAGATCGCCTACCTCAGGCTTGAGGTTATCTTCTGCTTAACCAGCAGGGTTATTTTTCTCCTGTTCGCGTAGGACTTCGCGTGATCGCTGAATTTCTCGCCGATGATTATCGGGCTCGACAGCCCAACGTCCTCAGACGCCTTGTCGATGTTTATAACGAGGTTCACGCCTATCGTCCTGTTCCAGTCCCTCACCCAGACGCCCTGTTGAACGTGCGCCTTCTGGACTATCAGGTCAAACTTCTTCGAGACCCCGCTGAAACCCTCAAACGAGGTCTCCTGCTGCTCCACCTCATAACCCTCCTTCTTGAAGTAACGTACAGCCGACTGTACCAACCCGGACGAATCCTTAATCCTCGCTTTTACCGTCGAAGCCACCTGTTCCCCCTCACACCAACTCTTATCTAGAAGGCACGTGGAAAAGGTTTTCGGATGAGCCAACGCATGACGACAACGCTCGTGATCCAGTGCCACAGATGCGGCGGGTTCCTTCTCGCCAAAGCGGATCAGAAGACGAGGACGTGCCCCTACTGCGGCGTCCAAGTCACCGTGGCCAAAGCCAGAAAGATCGCTTCCGCCGAGAATGCCTACGCAGCCTCTGAAATCCTGAGAAAGCTAAAAGCCAATTCGCCCCAAGGGCACAGAAACCCTAGACTCGGGTAGGACGCGCATGATTCTCAGGGCAGCATGTCAAGCATCTGACATGTTCTGCACACCTTCTCGGTCGTCGGTTCTCCACACCTGTCACAATCTGTTAATCCTTCCTTCTCCGCCAGCTTTTCCACTGCTGGCCTCAGCTTTTCTGCCGACTTGAAGATCGTGAAGCCCGTCCCGGGATGCTTCTCTTCTATTCTGTTGAGCATCATGCGGATGTCGTTCCTGAAGGCCTCTGACGCGTACGGACACGGTTTACTCTGGAACCTTATTCTCGCAGTGTAGGCGTAAAGGGCGGTTTCTCTCTCCGGAACCGCGCAGAACGGCTTTATCCTCCTCACGAGCCCGGGATGCACTTTGTCCGTGACTGGTTTCTCTTTTGCCAAGCGCCAGACATCGCCGTGAAAAATGTTCAGGAGAATCGTCTGAACCTCATCATCCAGAGTGTGAGCCGTCGCAAGCTTGTCAGCGCCGAGGCTCCTGGCAGACATGTTCAGGGCTTTTCTTCGCAGCACGCCGCAGTACGCGCAGGCCGTAACCTGGCTGCCAGCGCTCTGGCTCTGGCGCTTCATGATCTCGTCGAGTGTGACGCCGAAAAGCTCCTTGAAAGAGACCACGCAGTGTTTCACCTCGAGTTTTCCACAGGTCTCAGCGGCTATCCTCAAAGCCTCATCGCGGTACCCTCGTATTCCCTCGTCCACCGTGATCGCCACAAGCGTCGATCTCAGCTGCTTGCGTTCCAGCTTCGCCAGAATATGCAGGAGGCTAAGACTGTCCTTTCCACCTGAGACTGCAACGGCGATCCTGTCGTCAAATTTGAGCATCCTGTACTTTGAAATCGTGGCTCTGACCTTGGCCTCAACAGACCTGCGGAAGCATCGTCTGCAGAGCCTTTCGCCAGAGTACCGTCTGAAGAAGAAAGCCTCTCTGCTCCTGCAGGCGGTGCAGACGCTGCTCACGCTCATTCGACCTTTGCCTCATCCGGATTATTCCAAGGAGTACTGAAATAGACGGGATACAATAGTCTTTTGAAAGAGGACAAGCAGAATGGCGAAGCCTCTGGGCCGCTCAGAGTATCGGGAAGTGAACTACGATGCTCCACGATGGGAGCTGCTTCGGACACTTAGGAACAGGGCTAAGATTATAATGGAAGCTCTGCGGGGGGCAAACGTGGAGTCCATCGTGCACGGAAGTGTCGCCAGGGGAGACGTCGGACCGAAGAGTGACGTAGACGTTTTCGTGCCACTCCAAACGTCGTCCTTCAGCATAGAAGCAACGTTGGAAAGAGCTGGAATAGGCGTAAACCGGCGCCTGCTCGTTCAGGCCACGCCGACGTATGCAATGAAGGGCCATATAGAAATAGACGAAAGCACCGCCGTCTCTTTCCCGTTGATGCGCATGCGTAAGGTCGAAAGGGAGTTCTACAAGTTCGGAGGGGAAGCAGACCTCGAGACACTGCTGGACAACTCGCGAGTGCCCGGCGTGGACAAACGCCTCATGCTGATCACGCCCACGGACAAGGGGCACGGGGAAAGCAACATCATCGGGCAGGAAGAACTTGCCGCCAAGACGCTCAAAATCTCGGTCGACACCGTCCTAGACCGCGTTCACACCCTCATGAGGAGAGATCAAGTTGGCAGAACAGGCGTCTTCGTAAAAACAGAGCTTTCCGAGGACGAGACTTTCGAGATGGCACTCCACAGGATCGCGGGTCAAAACCCGGCGGTTCGCAGACGACTAGCAGCCTCTTCTTGAAGAGTAGCCGTCTTGGCACGTTTAAGAGATTCACCAACGATTTCACAGTACACCAGGGATTAAAACACGATGACACGTGACGAAGGCCGCTCTACTTCGAGTAGCTGATGAGATCCTGGTCTTCCAGGATCTTCTGAATGTTGTCCACGGCGATGTAGACTTCCTGCTCCTTCTTTGCACCCACGCATACTAGTTTTCCGGCTGAGAAGATGAGGAACACGACTTTCGGTTCGGCCATCCTGTAGACGGCTCCCGGGAACTGCTCAGGCTCGTACATCACCTTCTTCAGCTTGTAAACGAGGCTTTCCAAGTCAATCTCTCCCCCCAGCGCGGCTGATGCGACGATGTTCTGAATCTTAACGACTGGCTTGCTCACGATCGGTATTCCATGGCTTCTGAGCTCCTTCGTCACCTTGTTGACCGCCTGGATCGCTTCTTTCTCCGACTTGGCCCCCGTGCAGACCATTTTTCCCGTCTCAAAGATCAACGTGGCCGTCTTCGGCTTCTTCAGTCGAAAGACAAGCCCTGGAAAAACGTGTGGACTGTACTCGGCTTGAGGAAACTTCTGGACTATCTGCTTCAGGCTTATTCTCTGGTCAAAGGCTACCGAGGCGACTATGTTCTGGATGATCACCGAAGGCTTTCTAAGGGGCATTCTTAAATCATATCCTCAATGTCACATAGGGTGTATGAAACCTACCTACATATAGGTTTGATTCAAAACAATAACTGTTTCTATTCGTCACAACCAATTCAGGCCATCATGTTCCCTGATAGACAGGGAAACGAAGAGTCGAGGCCGCCCCGCCTAGGGCGACAAGCTTTGTCCCCGCCTCATGCTCGGTGCTGACTACGAACACAGCACCGCCTTTTTGCTCCACTTTCCTCATGATCTCCTCCAGCCGCAGACGCTGCTCGTCTGAAGAACCGCGCAGCATCGAATCGGCCAACACGAGGGTTTCTACCGCGCCGAGCCTCGCGGTCTTTTCTACCTGGTCTAGCCCATACGTGACTGTTGCCTCTCCCTTTCCCAGCCTCTTCAGGACCTCCTCGATTATCTCAGCTTCTTCTCCGATTCGCAGCCGCTTCATGGCCTTCAACAGGATCCCCGATCGCAGGGCCTCGTTTATCCCGGCGACGCCGCCGTTGTTGACGCCCTTCACGTCAACGACTGATTTGGCGACATCGCCGGCTTCGTTGGCGATGAATCTTGCAAAGTCGTTCTTCACGTACCCAACGCCGATGATCACGATCGGACTGTGCGTTGTTGCCCACACTCCCCGCAGACTGTTCATCGCCTTCGCAAAATACTCTCTAACCGCATCCGTCCTCTTTTCTGTCTCAAGTTTTCCCGGCAGCTTTATTCCCTCTTCCATCTTCACATCGAAGCCGTACTGCGCCGTCGTGGCCATGGCGTAGCCTTCATCGTCGATCGAGAAGATTATCACTGGTTTTTCAGAAGACCTGCGTGCCCTGTTCAACCTCTCAAGCTGATGCTTCAGCCATACTTTTTTCACGATCGTTGCACCCTTGTTCAAAGCGATGCTGATCGTGTGATGCGCGCCCGTTGGAACGATCTCCGGCGCCTCGCAGATTGTGCCATGAACCCTGAGCCGACCCAGAAACTTGTCCCAACTGACAGTCTCAACCTTGACCCCCAAGAAGACCGAGACCCGCTCTCCCCGGCCCGGTCTCGCGAACTTCTCATTCGGCTTTATCTCGCGCGAAGTGTAAGCATAAACCTCGTCGCCCTCGAAGATTATATTGTACAAGTGCCACAAGTCATCGATCGTCTCCGGAACAACCTTGACGAACCCTTTTTCCAAATTTCTCTCCAGAATCTTCAAGCCTTGAACACCTTCGGACCGATGCCCGAGACTCAGTAATAGGGGTCGACGAGTTATAAAACGAATCGCGACCCGAAGTTGACCCACGCCGTCGGCGGTTTCCAAGGTCGCTGCCCCACAAAAAAATATTAAAAGCCAGGATGACCCGAATAATCACTGCATAAGACAAGGGAACGGCCATATGAAGATCAGTTTTTGGCTCCTCGACATCAACTACGAGGTCAGCGAAAGAGGAGCAGAGATCTGGCTTTGGGGCATTGACAGCACTGGAAAAAGAGTGCTAATCATCGACAGAGACTTTCTTGACTATTTTTATGCCGCGGTGGATGCAGACGCAGACCCTTCAAGAGTGATTGAAGAAATTGAACGCGAACGATACTCTGCTGTTTCGAAGCTTGAGGTCGTTGAGCGCAGACTCTTCGGGAAACCGCTGAAGACCGTGAGAGTCTACTGCAGGGATCCTGACGCGATGCCCAAATGCGCAAAGGTCCTTCGAAACGTCGAAGGGATAAGCGACTGCTTCGAAGATGACGTTCGATTCTCCATGCGTTACCTCATCGATAACAACGTCGTCCCCTGCGGCTGGCACGAAGTCGACGTTGCCGAAGAAAAATCAGCTGCACACGTTCAGGTCGACAACGTCTACGAGGCGAAGTCCAAGCCGAAGCTCCTTGAAAAAAGTGACGTTCCGCCCTTGAGGATTCTGGGCTTCATGACAACATGCTACAGCAGGGAAGGCTCGGCTAAGCCTGACAGGAACCCCGTGATCGGAATCTCCGCTGCGACAAACACGGGTGAAACGAAGGATTTCTGGGCGAACGAAGCCAACGATGACAGGCCGCTTCTGGAAGCATTCGTGGCCTACGTCCGAGGTTTCAACCCGGACATCGTCGTGGGCTACGGCACGAATGGAAAAGAGTGGCCATACCTCGTAGACAGATGCAAGAAGTTAGGCCTGCGCTTGTACGTTGCCAGAACCGTGACTGAGCCCCATACCAGCATCTACGGCCACGCTTCGATAACCGGCAGAGCAAACGTGGACCTGTCAGATTACGCGGAGGAGTTTCCAGAAGTCAAGGTCAAGACTCTTGAGAACCTGGCTGACTATCTGGGAATAATGAAGATCGAAGGTCGGACTCTCATCGAAGACGTCGAGGTGGCCGACTACTGGAGTGACAAGAACAAGCGTGAGACGTTGAAACGGTTCTCGCTGGACAACGCCCGATGCGTCATCGGAATCGCTGAGGCCATCATGGACTTTGCCATGCAACTATCAAACCTCGTAGGCTTGCCGCTGGACCACGCAGGAACTGCGGCAGCAGGCTTCAGAGTCGAATGGTTCCTGGCGAAGCGCACACGTGAAGCCGGCGAGCTTATCCCCAAGAAGGTGGAACAGCCGTACAGGCCGTACGCGGGCGCCATAGTGCTCGAGCCCAAGCCTGGACTACACGAGAACATCGTCGTGTTGGACTTCAAGAGCATGTATCCCAACATAATGATACGATACAACCTGTCGCCGGACACTTACGTGCCTGCAAAGGAACCGGAGCCCGAAGGAGGAGTCTACGAAACCCCAGAGGTCAAGCATAGGTTCCGAAAAGAACCGCCCGGATTCTACAAGCAGGCCCTGTCCGACCTCATCGACCTGCGGAACAAGATTCGTTCAACGATGAAGACGAGTGACCCGAGGAGTGGCCAGCACCGAGTTCTGGACGCCCGACAGAAAGCCGTGAAGGTCATAACCAACGCCATGTACGGCTATGCAGGCTGGACCGGGGCCCGATGGTACATGAAGCCCGTGGCCGAAGCAGCAGCAGCCTGGGGAAGACACGCCATACTCAACGCGATCAAGATGGCAGAAGACGAAGCGTTGAACGTAGTCTACGGCGACACCGATAGTATATTCGCAGAGAACAAGCCGGAAAAAATCGACAAACTGTTGATCGAGATAGAGAAGAGACTGGGGTTGGAGGCCACCAGGGACAAAGTGTACGTGCGAATCTTCTTCACCGAAGCAAAAAAACGTTACGCGGGACTGCTGCCAGACGGACAGCTTGACATCGTCGGCTTGGAGGTCATGCGTGGAGACTGGGCCGTAGTTGCAAAGAAAGTGCAAGAAAAAGTCTTGGAAATCGTGCTCAAGGAGCAGTCACCCGCGAAAGCCGCGAAATTCGTGCAACTGTTCATCCACGAGCTCAGGCAGAAAAAAGTGGCCTATCGTGACCTCGTAATATGGAAGACCCTGACGAAGCCTGCGGAGGAATATGCAGTCAAGGCTGCGCACGTCGAGGCCGCGAGAATGCTGAGGGAGAAAGGTTGGGAACCCGCCGTAGGCGACAAAGTAGGCTATGTTGTCGTGACCGGCGAGGGACGCCTCTACGAGAGGGTCAAGCCGTACATGTTCGCCACTTATGACGAGGTCGACTTTGAGTATTACGTGTCGAAGCAGGTTGTGCCAGCTGCCGCTCGCGTCTTGGCCAGTTTCGGCGTGACTGAACAGCAGCTGCTGGGCGATGAGAGGAAAGAAAAAGGAAGCAAGAAGCTGACGGACTTTTTCGGAAGCTAGCCTGCCACGATCTCTGGGAACGTCATCAGCTGAACGGTCAGCGACGGCTTGACAGCTTCGGATATTCGCGAGGCGATGATCTTCTTTATGTTTTTGTCGCTCGCAACGTCGACGATCCTCTGTGTTATTATTCCGTCGAATATTATCGTGTCTACTCCTTGGACTTCTTGAAGTTTCTCCGCGAGCTGGCTTACCGGCATGCGCTCTACTTGTTCAAGCTTGTCGTTCAGCAGAACAGCTTCCAGTGTTCCTTCCAGGGCTTTGGCGACTTCGACGATTCCTTTTTGGACTTCAACCTTGGGCTTTTCCCGCTTGGGCTTGAACACGTCTTCGACCGCGACTTTGGCTTCCAAGGCTTCAAAGATTTCTTTGCAGTTCAGTTCCTCGACTTCTTTGCCCCTTGGGGCTCTGCCGACGTATTTCACGTTCGTGACCTGCAGGAGCTCCTTCAGGATCAAGTCTCCACCCCTGTCGCCGTCAAGGAGAGCTGTTGCCTCTCTTTCTTTGCTGAGCGTCTTTATCGATTCCGGAACTTTGGCTCCTTCCAAGGCTATCGTGTTCAGCAGGCCGCATCGCATCAGGTTTATTATGTCGGCCCTTCCCTCGACGACTATTATCTCTTTGGCGCCTTGAAGCGCTGGTCCCGCGGGCAGTTCGTCCGGCCCGTACTTTTCTACCTTGCCGATTTTGAGTGTTTCTGAGACTTCCTTGAAGACCTCATCCACGGACGGCAGAGATTCGATCGTCCACTTGTGAAGGATTTCCTTTGCCCTGTCGATTATGATTTTCCTTCTGGCCTCTCGGACGTCCTCGATTTTTTCAAGTGTCACCTTGGCAGCGCACGGTCCGACCCTGTTGATGCTCTCTATGCTTGCGGCAATCAGCGCCGTGGATACTCGGTCCAGGCTCGTGGGAATCGTTATCGTGCCCGACGTCTTGTCGTTCTTCGAATGCAGCTCAATCTCTATTCTGCCGATCCGACCGGATTTTTGAAGCTCTCTAAGATCGAGTTCAGGTCCGAAAAGTCCTTCTGTCTGTCCAAAAACTGCTCCGATGACGTCCGGCTTTTCGACTACTCCTTCTATCTCGAATTTCGCTTGAGTAACGTACTTTATCGTAAACGCTTGGGATGAACCCGTGAGTATGTACCTCCTGTTTGATTATGCTATGGTCAGTTTTATCACGTAATGAGTAAATTACTCAGATTACGGGATTACACTTTGATACTTACTATATATCACGTTTATGAATCACCGCTCCTTCCTCATTAAGCTTTCCTCGGCCGATTCGGCTTCTCGAACGCTTCCCGTACGCTTATATGCCTGAAAGCCGGGTTCCTATGCTTTGTGACTTTCTTCTTTAGAGTCTCTAAGTAAGCAGTGAGGCTCTCGACTTCTCTGATCTCTTTCCCAACAATAGAAAAGAGTTCTCGCCAAAAGGTGGTGTTAGGAACTATCTTGGTCGTCTCCAAGTGACGCTTCAACAGCCTCGTAAGCTCTTTCCCTCGCTTGTCATAGTCTAACAGCAGAATGGCTTCCTCAGGCCGGCTTTCCTCGACCTCAGAAACCACGTCCAGAAGAGACTTGCCGCTTTTTGCGGTTATGATCTTGCCTCCTATCGCCAGTTTCCTCAGGGTTTCGGTGTCTTTCTTGCCTTCCACTATTATGGGTGTTCCATTGCTGGCTTCTGCCGCTAAGCATCCTAGAATGTGCTGAATCCTCTCTTCTTTTTCTCTGAGACGGTCAGACAATTGGCTTTTACCTTGTTATCTTGGAGTTCCTCACGGTCTGCAGGCATTCTTGGGCCTCTTTGTTGTTCTCGAAGTATCTTCTCACGGGTTCAAGCAGTTGAGACAGTTCTTCAGCGACGGCATTCTTCAAGTCTTGCGGGTGCAGTTTTCCGCTCGCGTAAGTCTCTGCCAACTCTTTGAAGCTTTGAAATTCCAGTCTGCCGCCGAATCGTGCTGGTCTGTCGATGGTCAGGCTTTGTCTTTCTCGGAAGATGATGTATTTGCATATTTCCAGTACGGGGTTGTATTCCACCGTCTTTTCCGGGCAGAAGGCTTTGGAGATTTTCTGTCCTATTTCTTCAGGCGTGTCGTAGATGAAGATGCAGGTTTCAGGTTTGCTCTTTGACATTTTTATCGACGATAGGATTTCTCTTTCTTTCTCTTTGGGTATGGGCCACACTGGAGGCTTTGTCAGGCCCTGAAGGTACGTGTGATGCACGCACACGGGCTTCCAGCATCCGATCTTTTCGCCGATTTCGCGTGCCACGACGTTTGCCTTGCGCTGATCCATGCCGAGCTGGCATATCTTGACTTTCATATGAAATATGTCGGCTACCTGCATCGGCGTATAAAGATAATCTGAAACATGCCTGGCTTCGGTCTCGTTTCGGCCCGCGATTTCGAGGGTTCGCGTGACCCGGGCTATCGAGAGATTCTTGGCCACTATGACGGTTTTTGCCCAGTAATCAAGATCGTCGTACAGCTCGTCCGAGTAGACGAATTCCACCTTGTCTTCCGGCACACCCAACGCGATCCAAGAATGCCTGAACAGGTCAGCGGCCCTCCGGATCAGCTTAAGGTCTCCGCCCAACTTGTCGTTGAGCCAAGCGTGCCAAGTGGACAGATAAGCCTTGAAGTGGATGCCAGCCTCGACAAAATCCTTCATCTTATAGGCGCAGACGTTTCCGGTCCCGAGATGAACGAGGCCTGACGGCTCCCACCCGCCATAAGCGATAGGGTGCTCCTCCGTTTCCAAGAGCTGCCTCAGGTCCTCAGGCGTCAAGACCTCTTCAGTCGGAGACCTGCATACGAGTTCTATTCTATTCTCTATGTCCAAGGTTTATCCGCCGGTTTCATCAGCTTCCTAACGTTGTATGCCTCGGAGCAAATTAAAGTTTTAGCCCACTACAAAACGACGCCTGTTTCCTGTTATTCGCCTTCTTTTGCGCATAGCAGCAAGCTCTTGCAGCTCTTTGTATCGCGGGCCTATTGTTTCCCAACGTAACCTAACACTCAACCTCATTGATGGAGCGGTACGCTCTTCTAGGTTAAGCTCTCTCCGGCGTGGGATCTTGTGCCCGCGCCCACCGTGTCCCATGTTTGGGTAAACCCGCCTCGACTAGCCTTAGTAATTTCTTGGTATTTTGTACTTCTTATTTGTTTGGTTGTTTGTGGGTTTGATTCTGTGTTTGGGTTTTCCATTTTTTATCATCTCCTGTAAGAAACTATTGGAGTTTAGTTTAACTGTTTGTTGTTTTTCCGCGTCTGTCTTTCCGACCCTTTGCGACCTGAAGACCTTATTTTATGTTTCGTGTCTTTCGCCTTCCGCTTTGGGTCGTCGTGTCTTATTCATTTTATGGATTTCATTATTCGTCGTGTTGAGCGACGAAGAGACAATATGCCTTTTCATCGGTGGACTTTAGGGAGGACTCTAAGCTAGGGGAGAGCGAAGAGAAAAGCTTATGTCTCTGAGGAGATTGTGCATGAAGACTTCATGGCTGAATGTCTTCACTGACAGCTTTGGCTGTCTATGCTGGGTCTTCCGTTGTGGGTTTGCGTGTGGGCTTTGCCTTGGCCAGAATTATCGCAAGTGTAGCGCGTGCTTGGCTGGTCACTTTTTTCCAGCATATTAAACTTCAGTGTCCAGTGCTCGTTAATATAGGGGCAAGTTGAAATGTGGTGCACTTTGAAGTGTGCTGAGAAGAGTGATGAATGTGGAGACGTGGAAGTGGTGACGGCGAAAGCTCTTTGCATTGAGCACACGCGTGCTACGGTTGCCAGATAGGAGAGAACTTGAATGGAACTACAGGCAAATCAAACAACGTTTAGGAGTTACCTGTTCTTCTGGTCTGGGCAACTGGTTTCGTTACTGGGCTCGTCTATCGTGCAGTTTGTGCTTATCTGGTGGATAACGCTTGAAACTGGTAGCGCGCTCTTTCTAGCATTGGCTTCGTTTTTGGGTTTGGTGCCCATGGTGATTTTGGGACCTTTGACTGGCGTGTTTGCGGATAGGGTGAATCGTAAAGGTTTGATATTCACAGCGGATTTGTTGCAGGCATTGGCCACACTTGTGTTGATTGTTATGTTCTGGTTTGGCATGTCATCGATTTGGCTCGTCTTAACTCTACTCACAGCTAGAGGGGTTTTTCAGGCTTTTCACCTACCCACAACTCAAGCAATCGTGCCTTCTATGGTTCCTGCGGATAAGTTAAGTAGAATGAATGGTTTAAGTTACTTGTTTACGGGCGCCGTCTCTTTGGTTGGTCCTGTCTTGGGCGCGGTTTTGCTGAGTTTTTGGGTGATTTCTCAGGTTCTGTGGATAGACGTAGCAACTTTTTTGGTGGCTGTCGTTCCGCTTTTGATTGTCAGAATTCCCTCTGTGAGAAGCAAGCAAGTAGTGCGCGATTCTTCGTTCAAAACCGATCTTAAGGAAGGGTTTGGGTTCATTAGAGCTACAAGAGGTTTTCTGCCTTTGTTGATGCTGTCGACTCTGTTAAATTTTCTGCTTACGCCGGTGATCACTCTAATGCCCTATTTTGTGAAGTTTGATCACTTAGGCGGAGTTGAGGATTTGGCATTGGTTGTGGCTGCTTTTCAAGGGGGCATCCTTGCGGGGGGACTGTTGATGACGGTGATTAGGGGTTTCAAGCGTAAGATGGTTGCGGCTGCGGCCGCAATTTACGTCGTCTTTTTGGGATATGCAGTCGTAGCTTTGACGCCTGCTGGCATGTTCTGGTTCATGGCTATTGGCTGCGTGTTGATGACACTTTGTATTCCCGTGGCGAATGTTTCTACCCAGACGATTTTCCAGACCGTGGTGCCTTTGAAGATGCAAGGCAGAGTGAACGCGGTGGTCAGCGCGTTGGCTTCCGCTGCAACCCCTGCGGGCATGATACTATCTGGGGTGATAGTGCAATTCATACAAACAGCCAACTTCTTCCTCATATGCACAGCCCTGGGAGTACTTGTATTGACTCTGGCGTGGTTCTTCACGGATATCAGGCACGTAGACAAGAATGCGATAAGCAACAACCAGACGAAGACTCAAGCTTCATAAAGCGTGGGCGGAAGAATAGTTTGGTATGAAAAGCTCCTTTAGGCTAGCGCGCGCTGGTTGGGGCACGTTAGTTCGATCGGTATTTTGTGTTTGTTAGTCAGTTTGTTTGTTCTTGTTTGGTGTGAGCGGAGGCGTTAGCCGACGCGAACAAGGTTGATCGGCATCGAATAGAAGAAGAGGGGTTATTTGTGTTTTCGGAACAGTTGTATTCCTTCGAGCGTGCGCGCTATCGGTTTTTTAACGGGCGTATTGTCTCCCACGTAACTAACGCTTAACTTCACTGTGGGGCGGTACGCTCCTCTATGTTAAGTTCTCTCCGTCGTGGGATTTTTGCCCGTGTCTTACTTGTTCCATGTTTGGGTATGGCTCAAGGGTCATTGGGGCAAGTTTTGTGGTTTCTTGCTTCCTCTGTTGAGTCCGTCGTCATGGTTTTTTGAGTAAGGCAAGTGAATAATGGGAGGCTGGTGGTTATTTGCGTTTTCGGTAGATTTTGATTCCGTCTATTTCTTGGATGTAGTTGAATCCAGATTCCAGTAGTGGGGTGGCTTCGTCTACGGTTTTGGCTGTTCGGCACGTGTATTCTTCTACGTTGAGGTCGATGAATTGTGTGTATATCATGGTGTTGTTTATGTCTCTGTGTCCTAGTTGTTGTTTTACGTATAGTATGTCGCGTGTTTTTTGGTACAGTGTTGTTGCGAAGTAGTGTCTGAAGTCGTAGAGTCGTATTGTTTTGATTGTTGGGTTGTGTAGGTCGTCTGCTAGTTTGTTTCTGGTGTAAGCGTATAGTTTGCTGTAGCTTCGTGGTGTTATGGGGAAGAGTTTGTTGTTTGGGTTTAGTTGTTTGATGCTTATGTATTCGCGTAGTAGTTCTTGGAGGGTTAGTGAGATTTTGAGGCTTCTTGCCGCTCCGTGTTTTGCTGTTGTTGGGTTTATTAGTCTGTGGTCTAGGTCTAGGTCTTTTACTTTTAGGTTGCATAGTTCTATTGGTCTTAGTCCACATTCGAGGCTGATCATTAGTTTTAGTCGCATTTTTTTGCCTGCGTGGGCTATTAGCATTTGGAGTGTTTCGTGTGTTGGGATTTTGACGTTGTGGCTTTCGTTTTTGTATTTTGGTTTTTGCAATTCTAGTTTGTTGTAAGTTACGTATTTTTGGTAGGCTGTGACTAGGCTGGCTTTGTATGTTGCGGAGCCTTTCATGTTTGCTATGAGGGTTTTCACTTCTTCGGGGTTGTTTATGTCTGCGTGTTTTGCGATCCAGATTAATCGTTTGCCTGTGCCTGTTATCGTTTCTTCAGCATATCCGTTGTTTTTGAGTTGGATGAGGATATTTAGGGTAAGGTTTGCGCTGTTTATCATTTCGCTGGGTAAACCCGCCATCACTAGCACGGCAAGCCTTTCGCAGCTTGTCTCTTCCGTTGGGTCCGTCTTCATGGTTTAGTTCGGTGGGATTAATCAAGGCTCGGTTTGATTCATCGCCTAGCTGATTAGAAGGTTTCTCGGAAGTTAAGTGTTGCCGTCGTCAGGCTTGTCTGGACGTTTAGTCGCTGAGACTCGTTTTTCGGTCTGTTTGATTTTGACTATTCTGTCCATTTTCAGTTCGAAGGCAGCCACGGGGTTTTCGAGTTTCCACGCGTTGAGGACCTTGGGGTGAATTTCACCGAGGATTCCAACGTTTGTACCTTCGATCATTGCCGCGCCCGCTCTCCCGTTGATGAAGCTCGGATGCCTAGTCTCGCTTATCTGCCATTTGAGGCCCAGGTTGGCGAAGAAAGCGTCCAAGTCCGACTTGATCTCGCTGAAGCTGGCGCCCGCGTGAATGATGGCTGAGGCAAGATGCTCTTCGTCTCGCGTTCTGGTCTCTCTTTTTTCATCCAGCAGTGTGACTCTTCCAAGCTCGAAGATTCTCTGGGGGTACTCAACCGACAGGTTGCTGCTCAAGAATTCGATGAGGCTCGGGAGAAGCCAGTTTCTCAGGCAAGTCAGCGTTTGCACTTTCGGGTTTGCGATCTTCACTATTTTCGCTCGTCTGCAGCCCATTTTTTCGAAGAGGCTTTCCTCGTTGGTCAGAGTGTACGTTAGAACCTCTTGGAACCCCAGCCCGATAATGAGCTCTCTTGCCGTGTCCAGCAGTGCTTGATTCTGTGCCAAGCCTCCGGTGGTCGGCAGTCTTCGCCAGAACGGTTCGATCTTGTTGTACCCGTACGCTATGGTCGTGTCTTCGACCAGGTCTATGGGGTGCATCATGTCGATCCTGTAGCATGGGACCGTGACTCTGACCCTGCCGGGATCGACCTTTTCGGCGCCTAGACGCGCCCTCGGAAGCAAGTCCGCGATTTGCTTGGCCGTCAGTCGCAGGCCTGATACTCTGTTGACGTATTCGACGCTCAGGTCCATCGTCCTGTTTCCAAGGTCGGGCGTGATGATCGCCTGTTTTTCCTTCGGATAATGTATCTTCGCAGAGTAGGCTTTCCCGCCGCGATCGATAAGCGATAGTGTGACGATGTTCAGCGTGTCGAGTACCGTCTTATGCATTGTTCCGGTCACCTCGACCAGCAGGCTTTTCGTCTGATCCGTTATTCTTCCAAGGTCGTTCGAGTTGATCACGGGCGGAAATGAGAGAACCTTTTGGTCTTCATCCAACAGTATGGGGTAAACAGGATGCTTGCTGACGATGTGGCCGTACTCTTGGCCTTTAGGATGCTTCGTCAAGATCTCTTTCAGGTTCAGCTTCTCCTCGAAGGCCAGGGGGACGAAGCTGATTTCGGCGGGTTTGGCGACCGTGTAATGAAGCGGCGGCGTGACAAGGCTGAAATCGTAGAGTCCGATCGATGTTCGCTGCCTGTTCCTCCCGTATGACTGGTCGAGCTTGTCCTGAAGGTGCATGAACCCGCGAATTATGGTGTCCGTCAACTTGATGTCTTTTACGACGGAGCAGCCTATGTAGGGACGGATGGTCTCCAGCTTTGAGTCGACGTATACTTCGACGATCGGCTTGCCGGCCGCATACTCTTTCAGGCCTTGTTCTATGCCCAAGAAGCCTCTCAAGGCCCGAGTCAGCCCTTCTATGTTCCAAAGATCGGGCCGATTCGTGTCCTTGATCTCGACGCTCATCACGCCTTCTTTCTCGTCGAAGAGTTTCACTTCGCCCTTGACGTAGGCCAAGACGTCGTTTATCCGCTCCATGTCGTGGTGTAGTTCGGTCCCGAGAAGCTTCTCGAACTCCGCGTAGTCAACGTCGATAGTCGGCGTCTAGGATGCCTCCTTTTTTCTTATCCAGTCGAGATCCTGCGAGAAGATCTGGCGGATGTCGTCGATTCTTGCTCTCATCATGAAGAGGCGGTCTATGCCCAGACCCCAAGCGAGAACGGGAACCTTGATGCCCAGCGGCATCGTGACCTCGGGTCTGAAGATTCCTGAGCCGCCGAGCTCGATCCAACCGTAGCCTTTTTTGTAGGCGCTCAGCTCGACGCTCGGCTCGGTGAAGGGAAAATAGTCAGGCTTGAACTTGACTTCGTCTGCCCCGGCGATCTCCACGGCGAATTTTCCCAGGACTCCGAGCAGGTCTCGCAGGGTCAGGTTTTCGTCAACTATTATGCCCTCAACCTGGTTGAACTCTGTGAGATGCGTCTTGTCCAGAACCTCAGGCCTGTAACAGCGGGCGATGGAGAAGTATCGACCCGGAACCTCCAGGTCCCTGCTCAAAAGCGTCCTGGCGCTGAGGCACGTTCCGTGTCCGCGCAGGATGAGACGCTTCGCCTCTTTCTTTGAATACTTGTATCTCCAGCCAGTTGAGCCGGTCTTCCAGCCGTCCTCGTGCGTCTTCTTCACGTTTTCAACAACGCGCCCATAAGTGTCCAGGCTGCCGTACTTGGGCGATTTCACGAGGTATATTCCGAAGATCTCTCTGGCCGGATGATCCTGAGGAGTGTAGAGCGCGTCGAAGTTGAAGAAGGACGTTTCGACCGCCGTGCCCATCATCTCTTTAAACCCCAGGGTGACGAGCTTCTGTTTCACTTCGTCCAAGAACCGCGTGTAGGGATGCTTCTTGCCGGGCCACGTGTTTCCGACCGCCGCCTTGACATTGTATTCTTGAAGCTTGGCCCTTCGCCACTCCCCGCTGATTATAAGCTCAGGTGTCAGTTGAGTGACTTCGGCAACGACTTTCGCCTCCTTCACAGACAACTTTTGCCCCAGTTCTGTGAGCTCGACGATTCTCCTCGTCTTCTCTTCAACCTCAACAAGCTTCCTGCCCTTCAAGACCTGAACGGCTTCTCGAAGCTCCGGGGGCAACTCCTCCACCGATGCTCGCTCTTTCCGGCCCAGTAGCCCTAGAAGCCTTTCATCGTTTCCTTCGCCGGGTTCTCCGCACAGTTCCAAGGTCTTCGTTTTTGAATCTAACCTGGCCCATTTCTTGCGTTGGATCCAGCCTAACGCGATCGGAACAAACTGCCCGTCCAAACCAACCTTGCCAACCACTTTTCCGACAGAACCCTTCCCACCGAGTTTTCTGAGCACGTCAACCAAGCGGCGTTCAGGCAGCCCCTGTTTTGCATAGGCTTTTCCCTCTTCGGTGAGCCTGGCCAATGACTCCTTCCTCTCGCTCATGCTAACCAGTCTTTTTTCCACCAACGCCAAGATTGCCCGCATCGCAGCCGCGTTCGACAAATCAGTTGCAATGACCAGCTGGTCTACAGTCGCCTTTCCCCCGATGCTCTTTATGGCAGACAGCGTTTTTTGCTCGTGTTGCCTCAGGTCAATCATTGCTTTTCCCTCATGAACGCATGATCTGGAGCAGTTAATCTAGTTAGTTCAGTTTTAATAAAAGTATGCGTATACTGCGACATGCTTGGGTCCAAAAACAGCTTGCTTCCTCAGGGAAATTGGTGAGGCATCCCTTCACCGTCAGCAAACGTGGGAGCATGAGTATTTATGGCGCGTGCTTTTGCATGATCAGACACAAGGCTCCACTGTCAAGATAGACAAGACTTAATACGTTTCTTAGGAATTGTATAGGAAGCCAAACTGCACAGGGCGACACATGCTTGACTGACGAAAACAAGAACGAGATGGTCGTCACACCTTGGGAAGTCAGGGGCAAGGTTGATTATGAACGTCTGATTCGCGAGTTCGGGACCCAGCCCCTAACCGATGAGCTTCTGAAGAGAATAGGGAAGCACACTGACGGGCTGCACCTGCAGCTGCGGCGCGGGCTTTTCTTTTCTCACCGTGATTTGGATGCTGTTCTTGATTTGTATGACAAGGGAACCAAGTTCGTCCTGTACACCGGAAGAGGCCCGTCGGGTCCAGTTCACATTGGCCATCTTGTTCCGTGGATCTTCACGAAGCATCTGCAGGACAAGTTCGACACTCGGCTCTATTTTCAGATGACCGACGACGAAAAATTCGTGGTGGACGACGAGAACAAACTTGCAGACATGACACGGTTCGGCTACGAGAACGCGCTTGACCTGGTCGCCCTGGGCTTCAGGCCGGAAAACACGTATATAATTTACGATGTTCAAGACATCGACCTTCTGTATGACGTCGCGTTAGAGGTTGCGAAGCGCATAACGTACTCGACGGCCAAGGCGACTTTCGGGTTTCAGGACAGCACAAACCTCGGTTGGGTGTTCTGGCCGGCGATTCAGGCCGTGCCCTGCTTCATACACAAGAAGTTGACAGGGGAGAACGTTCCGGCACTGATTCCGGCGGCGATAGATCAGGACCCATACTGGCGGATCACCCGCGACATAGCTCAGAAGCTGGGCTACTACAAGCCGGCACAGGTACACTGCCGCTTCCTGCCCGGGCTCGGGGAAGGCGGGAAGATGAGCGCCTCAGAGCCTGAGACGTCCATTTTCACCACTGACCAGCCTGAAGTCGTAAGCCGAAAGGTCTGGAATGCCTTCACAGGCGGAAAAGGAACAGCGGCGGAACAGAGGAAAACAGGCGCAGAACCGAACGTCTGCTCGGTCTTCCAGTATTTCCTGTACCTGTTCGAGGAGGATGACAAGAAGCTTGCGGAAAGAGAGAGCAAATGCAGGTCCGGCGAAATACTTTGCGGAGAATGCAAGAAGGACTTGGCGGAAAGGCTCAACAGGTTCCTGGCCGAACACCAGAAAAGACGGGAAAAGGCAAAAAACATAATCGACGAGTTCCACGTCAAACGCTAAGGCAGGGCTTCCACCAGGCGGAAACGCTCTTCGATGTTGGAGGCTCAGTTCGTTCTTTAAAACTTTTAAACTATGACCCTGTTACCCCCTAGTGGCAGCAAGGCGTGATCCTGATGAGCGAATACGACAAGGAAGAGCTTGCGAAGTTCCGGCGGGCCGGCCTGATCCTCCGCGAGACGCGTGAAGAGATGAGACGTTTTGTCCGCGAGGAAATGCCCATAATCGAAGTGTGTGAAAAAGCCGAGAATCTCATAAGGGAAAAAGGGGGAAAACCCGCGTTTCCATGCAACGTCTCGATAAACGAGGTGGCCGCGCATTACACCTCGCCTCCGAATGACAGCAGGAGAATCCCCGCGAAGTCCATCGTCAAAGTGGACATAGGCGCCCACGTGGACGGGTACGTGGCTGACACGGCTGTCACGGTGTGCTTCGATCCTGAGTACGAAAGCCTCGTGAAGGCCGCGGAAGCAGCTTTAGGGAAGGCCGTGGAGAGCATCGGTCCGGGAATGTCAACTTCAAAGCTTGGGACGATCATCGAAGGCACCATAAAGTCCTACGGTTACAGGCCGATTTCAAACCTGACCGGCCATCAGGTCGGACGCTACCTCGTGCATGCCGGAACATCGTTACCCAACGTTCCGCAGCTGTTCTCATCTTCAAAAATCAAGCTGGGCCAAGTGTACGCTATTGAACCTTTCGTCACGCTGCATAACGCTGCGGGCAAGGTTGAAGACGGCGAAGAGACGACGATATTCCGTCTCGTCAGGTCCAGGTCTCAGAAAGATGCTTACGCGAAACAGCTTCTGAAGTACATCGAGGAAAACTTCAGAACGCTACCGTTTGCGGAACGCTGGCTCTGGGGTGCCGTTCCTGAAGACAAACAAAAACAGGCCTTCCGAGAGTTGTTCTCATCGAGGGCGCTTATGGCTTACTACGTTTTTGTCGAGGCAAGCCGAAAGCCCGTCGCTCAGGCGGAGCACACGGTGCTGATAGAGAAAGATGGGTGTGCCGTATTAACCTAGACGCGTGATCGTTCTTTCTCCTTGTCTTTTTCTTTGACTTCTCTGTATATGGCGGATATAATCATCTTTTCGTTGCATTTGGGGCATGGGCCGGCTTCTTTGAAAGTGTAATCGCCGCGCTGGAATTCTCTGACGTTCTTGTAGCCGCACTTTTTGCATTCGATGGTTGTCATTATCGGCGGGACTTCCACGCTTGGGTGCGTTGCGTGTCTACGCATCTGCAGGACGACGTATGCGGAAAGGCCTATTCCTGCGATTCCTATGAGTACCAGCCACCCTTCCACGAGTATATCGTTGGAAAAGACGACGACAGCCAGAAACAGGGCTGTCAACGCCAGGGCTAAGGTGATGAATATCATCAGCAATACGAGCGACGAGACTTTGGTCGCTCGGGTCGAATTCTTCTCTTGGCTCATCTCATTCATCCTCCTATTGGCCGATGCCGATGGTGTTGCCTATTCCGGCGATTATCACCTTGTCTCCTTCCTTCGTCCTTTCCAAGATGATCTGCTTTATCCTTTCAAGGGCCTTATCGACAGCGTCGAAGATCTCTTTGCGCATGGGCGCGATGGTGTCGCCGATGTCCTGCTTCAACGCGATAGCGTTTATCGGAATGTGGTATTTGAGGACGGATTCTTCGATCTTGAACTGGTCGACGCCTGGCCCGCCTATTATCGCTCCGACACCGTCGGCCACTTCCCCGACCTCCTCACCTTCGAGTTTGCCGGCAGCATCGATCATTATTATCGTCGCGATCTTCCCTTCGTTCTCGTTGATGACATACTCAATCGCGTCCCCGGGTTTTCCCACGTTCCCCCCCGGCCCCTCAGCTTTTAACACGTACGCTGTGCGTCCCTCTATCGGCACGGTCGCGACGACACAGTCCTTAGGGATCTTCGTGGTTTCGTAACCGTGCATCAGCCTTGCCGCGACCAAGGCTCCTGCCCCGTCGCCGATGGGTTGACCCTCGGCGAAGGCTTTCAAGCCGCTCGCGTAGGCCTCTGCTTCCTTCATGATGAGCGGGAGCACCATCTGGATCTGCATTATCACGTAGAGGCTCAGAGTTTTCTTCCCGAGCAGGTAGAAGTGCCTTATCACCTTGTAGATGTAGTTGAGGGCCATGGCCACTTCAAGAGTGCTCTCCAAGTTGAACGTTTGATTCTCGTCTGCCACAGGAGCCATAATCCGCACTTCATCCTTGAGACGGGCGTCTCTGATGTCTAGTATATGTTCGAGTTTCCAGACTACGCCCGCGGGGTCGAGGCTCTGAGGAGCTAGAGTGAAGAAATCAAGGAACCTGTCGACTCTTGCCGTCGGGTCCGTCTGAGGTTTTCCAATCTGTTTTATCGTTTCTATGGCGACTTTTCGGCCCTCTTCTTTCATGTATTTGAGCTTGTACAGGGAGCTTTCAACCTCTCTCAGCATGACGTACAATTGGATTCTCTGACCATAGAAGATGAAGGCTATGAAGATGACGTAGAAGAGCAGGTTAAGAATGATCGAAATCGGATCGCTTCCGAACTGATTCCGGATAACCTGCGAATTCAAAGCGGAGATCAACCATGACATTTCCACGACGTACTCACCTTTCCGAAAGACTACGAAACGCCTAGTTATAAGTTTTGGGCAAATCCAATCTGAATCGGCAAGATCAGCCCCGAAGTGGAGCTGCCAGCTTTCCCGGGTTCACGTGGCCGAAGACCACACTACAACCGAGAACGGAGCGCGGTTTAACTTCCGAGTTCGGAATGGGATCGGGTGGGACCCGCGCCCTATGGCCGGCAAACTCCAAATATCACCTCAACTCTCTACTCATAAACTTATCGCTTAACAACCGCCAGGCCCAAACCCGCCTGACATTCTCTCTAGAGCAAGAATGCGCATGTTTAAAATACGGGGAACTATTTCAATCTGGCTTGTGGGGCTGTAGTCTAGGCAGGAATGACGACGGGCTCCAGAGCGTTACTGACGGGTTTGCGGACCAGAACATGGGATGAAGAGGTTCTGGAGCGGTCAGGAGAAACCCGTAGGAACTGTGCAAAAACACGTTTCCGGGTAAAGGTCGTCGGTTCAAATCCGGCCAGCCCCACCAAAAGCTCATTTCGCAAGGGCGCTGCCAACATCCTAAAACACCGCGCGCGCTACTGCATTTATGCTTTGGCAATATCGAGGCGAAGCCTTTTCAAAAAAAGAAGACTTTGGGAACAACAGTTGCAAGATTTCTAGGAACTGTATCCCCCAACGCGGGCTGTCGTTAATCACAAGAAGGCGTGCCCCTTATATCTTTCAGACGGCAAGTATTTTGTAAGGGAGAAAGGGGGGGTTCGAAGAGACGATTATTCCAACATGTATACGACGAACTGGTTTGCTCTTCGTTCTAGTATGCGCGCTTGTCTCACCCACGCTCATTGGGTACGCCTCACCCTACACGAGCGTAGACGTAGGCACGGCTTACGGCATGATAACAGGCGGCGCTTATCCCAACCTTGTAATCTTGGACGTTCGAACACCGACTGAATACGACAGTGGCCACATATACGGCGCAATGCTGATCCCGGTGAATGATTTGCAGACGAGGATCGGGGAACTGGCAAGCCACATAAACGACCCGATATTGGTCTACTGCGGGTCAGGAAGCCGAAGCGCAACCGCCTCAGGCATTCTCGATTCAAACAATTTCACGAATGTCTACAACATGTTGAAAGGCCTTAATGCCTGGAAGACCGCAGGATACCCCACTTGGAAAAGCACGGTCCACGATGTTGATACAAGTCTTAATTACGACACGATCCAAGCGGCCGTAGACTCTGCCCTAACATTGAATGGGCATACGATCCTCGTCGATAAAGGCGTATACTACGAGCATGTAACCGTCGTGAAAATGCTCACGATAGTCGGAGGAGACCCAAATAGTACGGTAATCGACGCCAAGGGAACGGGAACCGCGATTTCTATAAAAATCGACAACGTGACAGTTGAGAACTTCACCATACGAAACGGCGCAGAATCTGGAGTGCATCTGAAAGGCGGGAATTACGCGCAAATCCAGAACAACAACATCACGAACAATTATTGCGGCGTTAACATATCATCATCTTACAACACAGTTTTCGACAACAAGATAACAAGCAACTATTGCGGCGTCCTAATAACTGAAGGTGACAGTACCCTCTTCGAGAATAACATAACGGCCAACAACTATGGCGTCTACTTGAACGGCTCGCAAGTTTCAGGCAGCAACCTCGTCTTCAATAACAACCTCCTGAGCAACACGTACCAAGCGGCAACGAGTGCGGCATCAGGCCTTTGGGACGACGGATATCCCTCGGCCGGAAACTACTGGAGCGACTATAATGGGACAGATATTTTCAGTGGAGCATTTCAGATCCAAAAGGGAAGCGACGGCGTAGGAGACACTCCGTATACGATCGACGCGAACAATACGGACCGTTACCCGCTGATTCGCCCATGGCTCTGGGGCCCGCGGAATCTGACGATCACTTCGACCGAGGGTGGAACGACAAGCCCGACCCCTGGAAGCTACGTGTACAACACGACATCATACGTTGAAGTGACAGCGATAGCTTACAGCGGTTACACGTTCGACCACTGGGAGTTAGACGGGTACAACGCCTCTGAGTCAAGCCCGGCTGGCATAAGGACGGACGCAAATCACACGTTGAACGCCGTGTTCACCCGAACAAAATACGCTTTAGAAATCACGTCTACTACCGGCGGCAACACCGATCCCTCAGCAGGCACTTACGTTTTCGAGCCCGGCACAGGAGCCTCCGTGAGTGCACGAGCAGATCCTGGATGCTATCTCGATGGTTGGATGCTCGACAACACTTACGCGGGAATATTTAATCCCTTCAGCCTCGTGATGAGCAAGAATCACACGCTACAGGCGATGTTTAAGCCACTAGACGCCGGGCACAATATCGCACTGAAATGGGTCGCTTCAAAGACCGTTGTTGGACAAGGATTCAACCTATCCATCCAAGTAACCGTGATTAACACCGGCAGCTACGCTGAAAACTTCAACATCACCGCCTATATCAATTCAACATCGATGACATCCCCAGATGTGAGCCTTGACAGCGGGGCCGTCACAACAGTGACCTTCACGACGAATACATCGAGCTTCTCCAAGGGCAACTACACCATAAGCGCTTATGCGGGGCCCGTTCCCGGCGAAACAGACTTGGCAGACAACAACTTCACGGGCAAGTGGGTCGTGGTATCGATGGTTGGAGACTTGACCGGCGGCACGTCTAACCCTTGGGACTTTGTTCCAGACGGGAAGGTTGACGGCAAAGACATAGCCATAGTAGCCATGTGCTACGGCTCAGCACCCGGATGCCCACCACCATACGTGTGGAACCCCAACAGCGACGTAAACAACGACGGCAAAATCGACGGCAAAGACATAGCACTCGTAGCCCTACACTATGGACAAGCAGGCCCATAAGCCCACTTTCTTGTTTTAGAGCAGACACAAGCTTGGTGGCAAAAAACTTCGAACACAGTCCATAGACCGACTCTTCTACCCTCGTCCATCTCAGCATGCGAATGCTATGAATTTGGAGCTACGCGAAGTTTAGTCAATGAAGAGCTCCAGAGACACACGTTAGCGCGCGCGCTATGCCTTGAAGAGCAAGGGAGATTCAGAACAAAGCACGTGATATAATTGAAGCATATATCTCGGAAACGGTTCGGCTATCACGTCGTCTATGACCGGGACATGATTGACGCGATCTGCTTCGCAAGCGAAAAAGGGTTTGGCTACATAGTTCCAGACTTGATGATTCCACGCTTCTTTCCAGAACGGCTGAGCCGATCAGAAAGGCGCCATATCCGAGAAGCTGCGCAATCGAAGAACGTTTCCATTTCCTTTCATGCCCCATCTGACTACTTGAACGTCGGATCACTCTATCCAGAGGTAAAACGAGCCGTACTGGGTCGAATGAAGTCTTGCATGAACCTTGCCAACGATGTTGGTGCCCAACGATTCACGATACATATCGATCCACCCTATGACTTCGTCCTCGCCGGACAAGAAGGAACCTATCTGAAGGACCATTGGGACACGTACAAGAACGCCATAGAAGAAGGCCTGCTTGCCCTCGTTGCGAACGCCCCGGAAAACCTCCTTATCTGCGTTGAGAACGATCGACTGAGCAAGATCGTCATAGAAGCCTTAGACGGACTCTTACAGGCCAATAGGCTTTTTCTGACTTGGGATATACCTAAGAGCCACACCTCGGACGGGAAACCAATAAGCGAAGTAGAGAACTTTTTGACGCGGCACTTAGACAGGGTGAGAGAATGCCACGTCCACGACCAAAGACCAAGCGGGCATTCACATGACGTTGTGGGAGTTGGAAAGATCGACTTCTCTCGTAGCTTGAGGATACTGCTTCCTCGAAACGTGTTTTTCACTATTGAGGTTCGTCCCAGAGAAATTGCGTTGGAAAGCCTTAGAAAGCTAGAACGAATGTGTATCGACCTGGGATGGCAGATTGGTGATTCCTAGTGGCATCAGAGGCGCTTGTCATCCTAATTCTCAGGGGGATTTTGACTCGTAGATTTCGATCGTTTGTTCCGCAACTTTTTTCCAGGTGAATAACTCGAGGACTCTTTTGCGTCCGTTCTCGCCCCACGATTTTGCCTTTTGCGGGTCTTTCAGCGTTTCTTTTATGCCCCAAGCTATGTCCGCGGGGTCTTCGCCGTTGACGTGAACCCCCGTTTGTCCGGGCCCTGAGGGCACGACTTGCTCGCGGAACCCTACGACCCCGTGGGCTCCGACGACGATCGGTTTTCCCATCGCCATCGCTTCGAGGCTCACGATGCCGAACGGTTCATAGACCGACGGAAATATGCACACGTCGGCGGCTGCATAATGCAGGATTCTCTCATCCTCGGGGACGAACTCAAATCGACAAGTGACGTTCTGCTTGATCCCGAGCCTTTCGGTCATCTCGACTATGTCTTTCTGTTCTTCTCCCTTGCCCAAGATGACAAGCTTGGTCTTAGGATACTCTTCCAGAACGATCGGGAGAGCCTGCACCAGATTCCTGATGCTCTTGACCCACGTGAGTCTGCCGACGAATAGGAGAAAATTCCAGTCTGTAGGAATCCCGTACTTTTCTCGGATTCTACCCACATCTTCTGATCTGCAATTAATAGGGTTGTACCGCTTTGGATCTACGCCGTTCCAGACGGCGTGGATTTTTGATTCAGCCCAGCCGTGGCGGATCAGGTCGTCCCTCATCGTGTAGCTTACGGTGATTACGCGGTCAGCCAGCATGGCCGTTTCCGATTCAAGGTGAGAGACTACCTCGGAGCCTTGCCCTCCGCTTCTTCCCCACTCGGTGCTGTGAACATGAAAGACCAGTGGGATCTTTGTCTCGTTCTTCGTGATCATGCCCGCTATGCTGCTTAGCCAGTCGTGGACACATATGATGTCAAACTTGTAACCCTCTTTCTTGATCAGCCCGTTGACGAGTTTGCTCGCGCTCAACACGTTGTAGATGAAAATGTCGTTGAAAAAACGGATGTTAGTACCCCACTTTAACAGGTCGTTAATGACGAACATGGGAAAAACGTTGCTGGCATCCACTATCATGGGGCGATGCACCTCTACGCCTTTCATTACCTCCTTAGTCTTCAGGTTTCCTTGGTTGAGCGTGAAAACAGTAACCTCATGGCCCAACTCCACAAGTTCACGGGTAATATAATCGGCATACGTGCCCAACCCGCCCACAAGCTGCGGCGGATACTCCCAAACGAAGAATCCAATTCTCAACCCAGTTCACTCACAAGGCTTTTTCGTATCATCGGATTAAAAGAACTTTCTGTTAAGAGGCTTGGTCTTCACGCTTGATCACTGATTCGACAGACAGTACCGCTCCGGAGGTACCTGTTCATCGAATTGCTCGTTGCGTATTCTCGCCTGAGAAAGCCTTATTAAACAAGAACGATCGGCCAGATTGTGTAACAGCGTGATGCCAATTTGGTAAAGGTCTTGAACACTGTTAAGAAGTTCGTTACGATCGTGGCATTGCTGATAGTGGGCACTTCGGCAGCTGTTTTTCTCTTTGAACAGTTGATAGCCGAACCTGTAAAGCTTCAGCCCCTGCTGATGCAGTCCATCGAAACGGTAATCGTAATCGTCTCCGGCTCGGTCATCGTATTTCTGATACGCCGCTTCAAGAACGTGATGGGCAGACGAATCGGGCTTCACCCGGCAACCATTTTCTCATTCTTCATGATACTCATCGCCATGATAATCACGGTCTTCGCGGTGCTGGACATCTTCAAAGTCTCGGCCACAGCTCTGCTGTTAGGCGGTGGCATCGTCACCATAGTCATCGGGCTGATAATATCCACTCTGGTCGGGAGCACCCTCGCCGGAACTCTAATCCTCATATCCAACGCGTTCAGAGTGGGAGACAACGTTCTCGTAAACAGCATCCCAGGCAGGATAGAAGAGATAACGGCGATTTTCACCCGCATAAGAAACGACTTGGGAGGGATGATAATCATACCGAACACGGCTCTCATGTCGGGCTCCGTAATCGTGACCAAAATGCCATCCGACGAATCTGCTCGGGGGAGCAGGCTACCTTACTCCGTTGGAGATAGGATCTACACGACCTACTTGAACGAGGAAGGCGTCGTCAAAGAGATCTCCCCGCTTCAAACAAGGATCCTGCTGGATTCTGGAAAAGAAATAACGTTCTTGAACACCACTGTGATGATTGGCACGGTAGCAATAGCCAAGGTAAACGAGAAACGCGCAATTTCAGAATCGAAGACTCAGCCAAACAGACGGAAACACGCAGGAACGGACTCGACGGCATCCGACGAATAGCAGAGGCACGAAACTAGTGATTAGTCGCGCGGAGTTTGCTTCTTGCCTGCGAGCCTTCTGTAGAAATGCTTGACGTGCTGCAAGGCATGCGCCAGAAACCTCTGTTCTCCCTCATGCGCCCTCTTCAAAATAGCCTCTCGGGAAAGCAACGCTTCCTTGAGTTCAGCTATCTCTTTCTTCGGGGAGTACTTGATGTAGATCGGCACTCCTACGAGAAGCAAGATGAGACCTAACGCGATCTGAGTCAGAGTACATTGTGTGATGAGATAAAACGAAAAGCCTGCCCCCAAGATCGGGATAATCGCGCCTCCCCTTAGATGAAATTGAGCCTGCTTGATCTTTCTGCGCAGGAAAAAGATTGAGGCACTGGTTGCGAGGTAAGATGCCGTCATGAAGAACACTGAAACGCCTATCAGCATGCCTAGACCACCACTAGTCGAAACAGCTGAAGCTGCTACAAACGCTGCAGCCCCCTCGATTATTATTCCCAGGTAAGGCGTCTTGAACCTCGGATGAACCTTGGCAAACACTCCAGGAAAGAGACCGTCAGCAGCAAGCGCATACCCGAGTCTTGACGTGCCTATCATACCAGACTCGTCAGAACCAGCAACCGAGATCAGAGCGCCGCCCCCGACTATGGCTTGACACGCAAGCGCCAGTATCGGCAGCGAGATCAACACGCCTGCGGCCGTGTATGTTGCCAGAGCCAAGGGAGTGCCGGTGCTGGCCAGCTGACTCGTCGGCAATACTCCAAAGAGCACGATGTTCGTTACCAGGTAGAAAATCGTCACGATCGTGATTCCGAGCACTATGGCTTTCGGAATAGTCGTCCCCGGGTCTCTTATTTCTCCCGCTGGGATAGTTGAAATTTCAAAACCAGCATAGGCCCAGAACACCAGAACGAGGGTTATCCCGAAACTTCCCAGACTTCCCAGCCCACCGGGCAGGAAAGGCGTGAAATTGCCAGCTGCCACAACAGGATGCAGAACAACGAAGAGTATGCCGATAATCGCAAAAAGAACCAGCGGAGCAAGTTTAACCACCGTGAGGACATCATTGGTCTTCCCAGCGGCTTTGACCCCGAAGATGTTCGTGGCGACGAGAAAGGCTACGAATAGTCCCTTGACGACAGTCTGAAGAGGCAAAGAGAGACTGAACCCCCAAATACTGAGCAAAGGCCCCAAATACTGAACAAAGGCCACTGGGAAAACGGCCAATGATACCCACTCAGCCAGCCATAGCGACCAGCCGACGATGAAGCCAGCAAATGGCCCCCACGCCTCCTTCGCGTATGCGTATGGCCCGCCGACTTTCGGAAGCAGAGCAGCACACTGAGCGAAACACAGGGCGATCACGATGGCTATGACTCCGGCGACGACCCAAACGACCAATGAGAAAGGCCCAAGGTTTCGGGCTCCGAACTGTGAAGCCACATAAATGTCAGCGCCTATGATGGCGCCAACGACGAGATTCGTCACGTCAAAGAGTGTGAGCTCCGACTTCAAACCAACTTTAGACATTGAAAAAAGCTAACAGCAAATCGCACATATAAGATATTTCGCGTCGATGATTAGTATCGCGCCCGAACTGAGCAGTGATTTGGACGAGCCTACCAATCTGCAAAAGCTGATTTCCCAAGTTAAGGGACAATCCCGAACACTTTTATGGAACTCAGCCTTAAACTGTTGATCGGGAATTTGAGAGGTAGACGCGTTGAGCGATGAGAGAATTCGAAAAAGCCTTCTTACGCCCTTGTCAGAGCTCATTTCTTTGAGAGACAGAAAGGCGTTGATCACCGGTTCAGGAGCAGGCATCGGCAAAGCAATCGCCTACAGGTTTGCCGAAGCAGGCGCGGACTTGGAGCTGCTCGACATCAACGAAGAGAGCCTAACCACCGAGAAGGAAGAGTTGGAGCAGTTCAGAGTGAACGTCAACGTTAACAGGGTTGATGTTTCAAAGAAAGAGGAAATAGATGCTCTATGGGAAAAGCTGGAAGGAAAAGAACCAGACATACTCGTCAACAACGTTGGAATATATCCCTCCAAGTCTTTCTTGGATGTCGATGAGGCCTTTTTGAAAAAAGTGATGGACATCAACCTGAACTCGACCTTCTGGATGTGCCAGCACATGATAAGGAGCAGGCTGAAAAAGGGAGGGGTAATAATAAACATGGGCTCGATAGAAGCGGTGATGCCCCTCAAGCAAGAACTGGCCCACTATGACATCAGCAAGGCAGGAGTAATGGTTCTCTCAAGGGCCCTGGCCAGCGAATACGGTAGGCATGGCTTCAGAATAAACGTCCTCGTGCCGGGAGGAGTATGGACGTCAGGAACCAAGAGCCTGGCAAAAGAGGCAATGAAACTCAAGCTTAAAGTCGTAAGAACAGGCATAGAATATAGCATGCGAACTCCGCAGGGCAGAATGGGCAAGGCGGACGAAATCGCTCGAATGGCTTTGGTCCTCGCAAGCGACTTATCGAGCTACATGAACGGAACGCTGGTAGTAGTCGACGGGGGATTCTTGTCAGCGTAAAATCAAGCTCTTCTACCCGATTCCACCCGGATTTTTCAACCTGATCGTTTAGGCCTCCTGATTTTCGGGAAGAATTTCCCGGTGGCTCTCTCATAATCAAGGTAAGAGCCGTCGAATCTTCTTGTCAAGAACCCCTCTTCTATAGTTGCCATGCGAACCAGTCCGGGGATCGACAGCAAAGGCGCCAGGGCGATGAGGTTCAAGAGCAGCAAGAAAAACCCGGCGAAGACAATGAAATAGCCAAGATACTGAGGGTGCCGCACGTAGTAGTACGGACCAAATGTGACAAGCTTACCGTATTTGAGAGCGCGCAAGCCCAGAAAGACTATGACGCCGCCGAAAATCATCATCGCAAAGCCAAAGCCTTGGACTAGTGAGTCTAATGGAAAACGGAGCTGAGCATAGGACCCCGCCAGAACAGGCAGAAGACCCACAAGAACTAGAACTACGTACGAAGCCATCTCCAAGTAGAAGACCACGACGAGAACGGCGCTCAAAATTATCAAAGGCTCTCTTGCGCCTGACTCTAATCCTTCGCTCGCAGTTTCTTTCTTGTCTCTACGAGGTTTCTTAGATTCATAAACGGGTCGGAGCAAGACTAGGGCTAGACAAGAAAACAGAAAAGCCGCAACAAGAACGTCCGGCAGCACGACTTAAAAGCACCGCATTTCCGGGGCTTAAGCTTTTCCAAATGGGAGCGCCGCACTATTCTCGCCATGTGCCACGGTGAGGGGATCAGCCGTCCCTGGATGTTCTCAACGTGGGCACGTGTTGCCGTCCCACCTGCGAGGCCAGAACGGTAGGCACGCGTTTCTTGGCGAAGTTCGAATCGCGGACTCATTTGGGCTTCTCGGGTTTCAATCTTGTTAGTCGCAAGACGTTCAGGAGGACGAGCATCGTTAGCCCATCATCGCCTGAGGCCACGGCGAACCACAGTGGAATGAAGCCGAACAGTCCCAGCGCGCCGAGAATCAGCTTGATGGCCACCGAGGCGGCTATGTTCTGCTTGGCGATCTTCACCGTTTTGCCGCTGAGCCTGATCATGTATGGTATCTGAATCAGCCTGTCTTTGACCAGAATAACGTCTGCCGATTCGAGAGCAGCATCGACGCCCTTGCCTCCCATGGCGATGCCCACGTCTGAGGCGGCGAGGGCAGGGGCATCGTTAACGCCGTCGCCGACCATCGCGACCTCCCCGTACTTCGCCCTGATCTGACCTAAGACTCGCAGTTTATCCTCGGGAAAAAGCTCAGCGTGAGCTTCATCCATGCCTAATTCATCTGCGATCTCGGCCGCGATCTCACTCCTGTCTCCGCTGATCATCGCAGTGTGCACCCCGGCTTTCTTCAGCGCCTTCACTGTTTCAACCGCGTCTTCCCGCACGGCATCGGTCACGCAGATAGTTGCCACCGCGGACTTCTCAATCGCCACGCACGTGAACGCGTGTTTGTCATTCTCATAGATCTCCCCGATCTGGTCGCAGTTGCAGGCGTATTCTGACATAAGCTCCATGTTTCCAACGGCCACGTGAACATCATCAACGTAGCCCACCAACCCTTTGCCCGGGACTTCCCTCACTTCCCTTACTGGGAGCTTGGCAAAATCCAGGTTGCGCTCCGCCGCTTTTCCAACGATGGTCCGCGCGAGAGGATGATTAGAATACTGCTCCAACGCGGCAGCATACGTCAGCGCGCGGTTGTCAGCCCCCTCGACAGAGTTGACGTTGTGAACGCTTGGTTCCCCCAGGGTCAGCGTTCCAGTCTTGTCGAAGACCACAGCCTTGATTCTTGCCAGTTTCTCCACGTAGACTCCGCCCTTAACGATCACGCCTCTTCTGGCCGCAATGGCCACGGCCATAAACATGGTTGCTGGTACAGAGATCAGAAAGGCGCTCGGACAGGAGACTACCAAGAGTATCAGGGACCTGTACAGCCAAGATTCGAACGATCCCCCGACAACCCTGGGAATCACGAACGCGGTAAGGGCTGCTAACGATATGACTATCGGAATATAGAATCGGGCAAACCTGTCAACCAGCCTTTCAACGGATGCCTTCCTCTGCCTGGATTCAACGACGAGCCTAACGATCCTCGACACCAAAGTATCTTCCGCGCCCTTGCTGACGGCTACCTTCAGGAGCCCGCTAAGGTTCAGCGTGCCAGCATAGACGTCGTCACCACTCTTCTTTTCCGCAGGAACCGATTCGCCAGTCACCAACGATTGATCGATAGAAGAATTGCCCTCGACAACCCTGCCGTCAAGAGGGATCCTCTCACCAGGCCGCAGCAGAATGATCATGCCAGGCTGGACTTCCTTTACGCGGAGAACCCGTTCAGAACCGCCGGCAACGACCGTTGCTTTGTCCGGCATAAACCTCGAAAGCTGCTCCACCGTCCTTCTGGCCCTATCTTCAATGTAGCCCTCAAAATACTCGGCCACGGCATAGAGAAAAAGCACTGTGGCAGCCTCGAAAAGAAAACCCAGGTACGTAGCACCCAGAGCGGCGACTGACATGAGAAACTCGACAGAGAACCTCCTTTCAAAAAAAAGTTCCCTGAGCCCAACTGCCCCAACGTACACCGCGGCAACTATGACCATCGTATTATAGAGGATCCTGGAAACCGTCGCAGGCTCATCTAACACGGGAATAGCAAAACCGAGAGGAAGACCCCGGGCCAAAAAGTCAAGGAGACCGCCTACGACGATCGTCAGGCCCATAACTAGAGCCAGGATGACCCAGGCGCGTCTTCTTACTTCTGCCTGGTAGCCCTCAGATTCTCCGCTCATGCCGGACACACGTCTGCCTCAACGGATTAACCCTATGAAATCAATATTAACATAGTGCTGAAAAAACGGCACGAAATATTAATAAGCTAATAGTTCAGACTCATAGAATTAATAATGAGGTTGAACGCCGTGACCGTGATAAGCATAACTCTTCCAAACGACCTTCTCGTCAAGTTCGACGATTTCATGAAGACGCGCGGATACTACAGCAGGTCAGAAGCCTTCCGAGACGCGGTGAGGAGCCTCATCGCCGAGTCAGAGATAGCCAAGATGGAAACAGGAACCGTGGCCGCCACGATAATGATGACCTGCGATTATGCGAGAAGAGACGTCGACCTCAAAATGTCAGAACTCAGACACGAATTCGACGACGTCGTAGTCGAGAACGTGCACAGACACATCGACGACAAGTACTGCCTAGAAATCTTCATCGCCCAAGGAAACAGCGACCGAATCCGCGACCTCATCGGAAGAGTCAGAGGAATGCGAGGCATCCAACAGGTCAAAGCATTGTTCATGTCCCTGTAGCCGCAGTCCACACGTCGTGACCTTGCTGAATGCGGGCTTCTCCCAAGTCGAAACGTTATTACCCAGAATCGGCGTACCCTTGGCCAGGGCAGCATGAAAATCATCCGAGCCTCCGAGAAATACACACGTGGACAATCACCCAAGAGTGAACCGCCCAAGCAAGCGATGCCAAGCCGAAGACCGCAAAACCGACCGGTAGGGGGGGTAGGTGTATTTTGACTTGTTTTTGGCCCAAAATACAGATAAAACCCCGAAAGCGCCGTACAAGCATACACAAGAATTCATGAGCAAGGCTGAGAAAACGACCGGTAGAAAGGGGGTAGGTGTATTTTGAGACGTTTTTAGCCCAAAATACAGATAAAACCCTCCAAGACCATGGCCAAGGACGATTCGTGCGCGCGCGAGAAAAGAACCGCGGCTCAATACGGCTTCCGTCGCCACGATCGGGGCCCAGAGCCTAAGGATAGAACCTCCGCAGAGTCCGCGGAAACGGGATAGAATCTATGATGTTCTCCAAGTCAAGCATCCAAGTTAGAAGCCTCTCCAAACCCATGCCGAAACCCACGTGCGGAACCGTGCCGTACCGACGCAGGTCCAAGTACCAATCATAATCCTGCTCCTTCAAGCCAGTCTCCCTGATCCGCCTGACCAAAACCTCCTTATCATCCTCCCTCGCGCCCCCCGTTGAAATCTCCCCTATCCTGGGCACGAGCATGTCAGTGGACATCGCCAGCTCCGGATGATCCCTGTAGGTCTTGCAGTAGAACGCCTTGATCGCCGTCGGATAATCGTACACGAAAAAGGGCCTGCCGAACTCTTCAGCCAGAGTCTTCTCATCATCATACCCGAAATCGTCCCCCCACTTCACCGTCGAACCCTTAGCCTTAAGCCTGTCCACCGCCTCACCGTAGGTTATCCTCGGAAAGGGCGCCCTCACCGACTCCACCTTGGCAATGTCGGCGCCCAGCTCCGCAAACTCCTTCCCGCATCTCTCTACAGTCCGTTGACAGACGAAGGCCAAGAGCCCCTCCTCAAACCGCATCAGATCATTCATGTCCGCAAACGGCCACTCCGCCTCGATGTGCCAATACTCAGTCAGATGCCTAATCGTCCGACTCTTCTCAGCCCTGAAGGACGGCGCAATGCAGTAGACGCTCTCCAACGAGAAGATCAGCACCTCAAGGTACAGCTGAGAACTCTGAGTCAAGTACAAGTCCTGATCAAAATACTTCAAGCCGAAAAGCGTCGAACCCCCCTCCACCGCGGCCGAGATGAACATGGGCGGCGAAACCTCCACGAAACTCTGACTCTTGAAGAACTCACGCGTCGCTTCAAGCACCTCGCCTCGAACCCTCATGACGAGACTCATCCTGCGACTCCGAAGCCACAAGTGACGCATGTCACGCAGAAACTCTTCGCTCTTGTCTTTGCTGATCGGAAAAACATCAGCCAGACCGATAATCGATAGCCCATCAACCGCAATCTCATAGCCACCGGGGGCACGCTTATCCTGCTTGGCCAGACCTTCAAGCGACAAGGAAGACTCAATAGTAATCCTCTCCGCTTCAACCCAACCCCTGCTATCAGCCTTAACCGTGCACTGGACAACCCCCGTCGAATCGCGCACAAGAAGAAAAATCGTCTGCTTACTCTCCCTCTTGCGGTAAACCCAACCTCGAACGGCAACCCTCTCCCCATCATGTTTTCCTCCTAAAACGTCCTCAACCCTCAAAAACTGCAAAGCCTGAACACCTCTCCAAACACGATCTTCAAGACTAAGGGCGCATCCGCTTCTTAAGCTTTAAACCTGCTGAGTATCCTGCTCAAACACACTGAAGCAAACAGCGCGCCCACCAAGCATCTTTTTTGAGTACCTGCCCGCGTCTGCGTAGGGAATCGAGTTGGCAGAACACACCAGAGCCCAAGCTGCGATCATGATCAGGAAATCCCCCTGACAAACAAGCAACGACTGCCGAAACGCGAAACAACCCCACCGAAAATGTCCACGCAGGACAGAAACACAAGCTGCGACTCTTCAAGCAAGCAAGAGGCCGAACAGACGTGCATAATTCTTAAATCCTTCCATAATGCGCAATATGACATTGAATAATAATGCAAGATTCGGCGGAAGGCCACTACAAGCTAACAGTGCTCAAGCGCTCAACCCTTGCGATATCAACCGTCATTTTTGTCGAAATACTCCTAGGCGTGGCTGCGAGCAGCCTCGCAATCGTCAGTGATGGCCTGCACGCAACTCTTGACGCAGTCACGATGCTGGTACTCTTCATCGCCACTCGGGCTTCGCTCAAACCGCCGGACGAGGAGCACATGTACGGGCACGAGAAATTCGAATCAATCGGCGGCCTCGTAGGCGGAATCGCGCTCACAGGCGTGGCACTAGTGATCATGTACGAAGCCATCCTAAGGGTGCTGCGAGGCGGAACGATAAACTTTGGGTTGGAATACGCAGGTTGGATTGCCATAGGCTATACCTTCTGCATAGACTTCTTCAGGGTCGGAACCATGAGGAGAGCACGAGAAAGCCAGAGTTCCACGATGAGAGTCGGATTCTACCATGCCCTTGCAGACTTAGGCTCAACAGTCATCGCGCTTCTAGGGTTCGGACTGGCCTCGATAGGTGTCGTGTTCGGAGACGCTCTTGCTTCCATGGTCCTGAGCGTTCTACTGTCCTACCTGAGCGTCAAACTCGTCTGGGAAAGCGTGACGGAACTCAGCGACACCATATCAAAAGATGTGGCGGACAGGGTGAAAAAGGAGATACTCTGCACAGAAGGAGTTCGAAAATGCGAGAACCTGAGAGTCAGGAAGGCAGGGAACAAAATCTTCGTCCGAGCCACGGTGCAGGTCCCAGAATACTTAGATTTTGAAGAAGCCCATGATTTGACTTCTAAGATAGAAGCAAACATAAAGAAGGCCTTTGGAAACGCAGATGTCACAATTCACACCGAACCCTTGGCAGCCGAGGCATCGACTGAGAAGCTGGTCGAAGAGCTAGCTCTTCAGACTCGCGGCGTCAAAGGAGTTCACGAAATCGACACGGCCTACGCCGACGGCAGGCTATACATCAGCCTTCACATTTACGTGGATTCTGAACTGTCGGTCGAAGAAGCAGATGACATAACTGAAACAATCGAAGGCAAAATAGAGAAGAGAATAGCTGAAGTCGAAAATGTCACCGTCCACATAGAGCCAGTCAGTGCCAAAAAGCAGAGAGGCCTGCTCGTGAACGAGGATGACATTGGCAAAGTAATACATGAGACGACACAATCATGGCATGAGATTTCCCGAATCAAAAGAATCGTAACTTACGTCGCCGGAGACAAGCGACATATCAACATAGACTGTGTCTTCACGAGCAACACCTCAATAGAAGAGGCGCATAGAATCGCTTCGGAAATTGAAGAGGCAGTCAGAAACCACTACGCAGAAACCATAGTAACTGTTCACACAGGATCAGAATAGCTTCAGGCGCGCGCAAAACGCTCTAGAACTGCCCGGTTCTCTCAGAAGCAAGAATGACGAACATAATGTGGACATAACCACCGCCATCAAGAGGACCTTATCGAGAAACTTTGAACAGGAATTCACCCATAAGCACCCGCGACGAAGGCCAACAATCCGAAAATAAAGAACAGGAGAACATTGTTTTTAATTCTTCTGGCGTTTTCCCTCGAATAGTTCCTGAGCAGCATAAACGAACACGTTACCAGCCCGGAATCGGTAACGACCACGAAAGGAATAAACCATACTGACACGAGTCCAATCAGCCAAGGTATTGGACTCAAGGCAACAGCAGACAAGTAGAAGAGCACGGCGGAGACTACAGCAGCCTTCTCACCGTAACGGACCGCCAAGGTCTTCACGTTCTGCAGCCGGTCGCCTTGGACATCTACGATTCCCTTTGTTATTTCTCTGCCCGTAATCGAAAGAAAAGCGATAAATGCGAAGATCACAACACTGGGCTTGACAAGGGTTGTCACGGCCACACTTCCATAGATGAACGGGATCGCCACACACGTGCTGACCAGAAGATTTCCAGGCAACCCGCTTCGTTTTCCCACAGTTGTGTAAGTCACAGAGACCAACCATGCGATTATGGCAGTCAGAAAGCACCACAAGTTCGAAAAATAGCCAGCCAAGAAGCCCACGGCAGAGAGAAAGAATGCTAAAACTAATGCCTCTTTAGGCTTGATTGCCCCACTTGGAATTGGACGCTTCGGCTCATTTACAGAGTCTGTTTCACGATCATAATAGTCATTTATGACCATGGAAGCAGCCGTCAATAAGAAACCAGTCAGAAAACCCAAGGTTAAGAGCAGCCAAAGGGCATTAGAATCGTTTAATCCGGTCAACGTCGCGCCGATCACAACTGCAAACCCCATCATCACACAATTCAAAGGCCGGATCAAGCGCACAAATGCACTTATTCTTTCCATTTGACTCAAGCCTTCCAGAAGCTGCATAATGACTTCGCAAGACTGAGTAATAAAATGCACGTTGGCCCTGCAAAGTTTAATATGCACATTCAAATAACTCACTAAAAAGGCACGCCGGTGGTAAACTTTTGAATGCCAACTACGCGCCAGAAAGACTAAGAGTGATAATTCCTGTTGGCGGGAAAGCGAAGCGCCTGCTCCCACTCACGGCTGAGACAAGCAAGGCATGCATTCGACTGGTCAACAGGCCAATGATTGAATTTTCGCTCCTGTCACTTGCACGCCAAGGAATCAGGAACTTCATTTTCGGGGTGAAAGGCTACACCAACTACAGGGATCTGCATGACTATTTTGAGTCCGGATATGGTTTCTCAACAAGGTATAGAATCAGCCCGCGGGTTCACGTGAAATATCAGCCGAATGTGGATGACTTGGGAAGTGCAGACTCTGCAAGGATAAGCATGGACTACTACGATGTCAAAGATCCGGTTTTCGCCGTTCAAGGCGACAACATTTTCGATGTCAACGTGAAGGAACTCGTCGAGTTTCACGAAAAGAAAGGAGCCCTCATGACAATAGCCTTAAGGGAGGTTCAAAACGTTGAGGGTTTCGGGATCGCTGACATTAACAAAGAAAGAAGAATCTCAAGATTTGTCGAGAAACCATCGCCTAAAGAGGCCCCCTCAAACCTCGCCAACACTGGTCTCTACATGGTTTCGCCGGAAATAAGAAGAATATTCAAAGAAAAAGGAGTCAAACAGATAATCAGGGAACAACACCGCTTGGACTTCGGGTTCGACTTCATACCATACTTGATACGAACTGGCAGACCAGTTTACGGCTACACCCTGAAGGGCAGCTGGTACGACGTCGGCACGCCCAAGCACTATTTAGAGGCTATGCATGACATGCTGATGGGTCGATTCTCGTCGCTGACAGATTTCGGCGGAAGAATAAGCGAAAAAGAAAAAGTATGGATTCAGGGAGAAAGCATAGAATCAATGAAAAGCAGAAAAGAAATCATCAGAAAGATCAGACAAGGAAAAATAGACGTTGAAGGCGCGGTCCTCATAGGAAGACACTGCAGAATAGAGGATGGCGCCAGAATCGCCAATTCGTGCATCGACAACTACACTCAGGTCGGCAAGGGCGCCATAGTAGAGAACTCAGCTGTTATGGACAGGGTCATAGTGGGAGAAAAAGCAGAAATAAGAGAAAGCATCTTGGGCAGGCACATAACGGTTCGTTCGAGCGCGAAGAAACAGACCATAATAAACTCGATCTCGGTCATCGCCGACGACGTGACCCTCGCAGAAGGCAGCAGACTCACGGCAACAAAGGTCTACCCACATCAGTTTGTTAGAGGGGAATTCGAACACCAGACGATCATGCCAGGTTGAGTACCCAGCTGCGCGCGCTACGAACCGCAAGTCTATTGACGCATCTTTGCCTAGAACCATGATCTACTGGAGAAATCTGACCTTCGCAGTTGCAGATCGAATCTGAGTGTTCATGCCTTAAACCATTTGAAAATAATATACTTTACCTTCTCTTTCTCCGAGTCTGGAACCGCGATGATGAACCGTTTTCTAACCGTTGTCGCCAGCCTTCCAGCCTTAACGATCTCCATGGCAGTGATGGCAGACTTGGCCTTCTTAACCGAAACCATGTATGGAGCATGTTCAACGCCTGGTCCATGCTTGTACACCGCAAAATCGCATCCGAACTTGATTCCCGGCGTGACCACTAGTCCTTTATCACGCAAGTCATGATAGATGGCGTATTTATCGTCAAATTCCTCGTACAGTTGCTTGGCCATCTGCCTTAACTTTCTGAGGCTCACCTTCTCTTTTTCAGAACCTTCGTAGACCCTGATTGTTCCCTTCTCAGCAAGGTACAGGCCTTCCATCAGGTCCAAAATCAAAGGAACATTGAATTCAGGGACTCTTGGCTTGGCGATTCCAAGAGGCTTTCCGTAATATCCTTGTCTATAAAGCTCCGAACCATTTGCTGGATCCCACACTACTAGAAAGTCCTCAATGAATTCGACAGGGATTTTCTCAGGCATCAGCTTTTTCGTCCTTTACATGATGAAGGACAGAATCCTGGCAGCATCGGCAGCGTCTTCAGCCTTGTCTGCCGAGTCTTCAAGCAACTGCAGCACATCTCTGAGCAGTATCAGCGCTGGAAAATCAAGCTTGCTACCCAGCAATTTTATTTCGAGTTGACGGTAGATCTCGTCGACAACTCTTTCGGCAACCTCAACATCCTTGGCTTTTTCCATCGTTTTAGCTGACCCGTAGCTCAGAACCATCATCGTCTCCCTCAGCTTCTGCACCGTTTCCAGAACTGCTTCTGAAAGCCTCAGCAAGTCTTTCTTTATGTCCCCAGGAACGCTCCAATTGTGCTCCATCAGTTCGACCAAACGAAATGCTATGCCCTCCGAAAAATCGGCTATCTCGCTGGTCAGATTCGTAAATCTTAGGAAGTCCTCTCTGCTGATAAGTATGGCTCCTATCTCTGCCAATTCTTGTGAGACCAGTCGTCGGGCCTTATCTACTTCGTCCTCGCCGCTCCTGATCTCGTTGAAGAGTCTTCTTGCACTTTCCTTGTCGTTCTTGATGAAGCAGTCTACGATTTGAGGAACTTTTCTCGTCGAGTCCAAGACCTTTCGTAGGTGGTCTTGGCAAACGTCGAGGGCTCTCCTCTTGACTCGCTCTTCAGTCTCTGATGGAAGCACCAATTTTCTCGCCCACAAAAACGGGCCGCTTTTCCCACCATATGATGTACAGAAGCATTAAAAAAGTTAACTAAAGCCTAGCTGTCAATTGGCTTACCCAGATCCGCAAAATCCATTTTTCCTCTAAAATAGCCTCGGAGCAGTTCAGGCAAGTCTTCAATTCTACTCCTCACCTGTTTCCAGGAATCTCGGTCACGAATTGTGATCGTGTTGTCTTCAAACGTATCATAATCCACCGTTATGCCAAGGGGTACGCCGACCTCATCCGCCCTGGCATATCGTCTGCCAATGGAACCTGCCTCATCATATTCAGCCAAAAAACCTTCGTTAAGCAGGGTATTGTACAATTCGATCGCCCTTTCAGACAGCCTGTCTTTGTTCACAAGGGGGTAAACGCCGATTTGCATGGGCGCAATGTCTCGAGGAAAGCTCAGCAAAACCCTGTCATCTTTGAATCGGTATGCGTATTCGAGAGCAACGTAGAGAAGCCTGTCTAGGCCGAAACTTGGTTCAACTACGTGCGGGATGAACCGCCTCCCTCTTTCCACAGTCTTCTCTTGAGAAATGTACACGTGTTCAGGCAGAATCTTGTAGTCTCCTAGGACAAAGTAACCATTCTTCTTCAAAGAATCCACAACTTCTCTTGGATCAGCCTTGGAGAGCATCTCACCCACCTTTGCCGCTTCGACTTTGAAAATTGGGCCAAGCTTCGCCATGACGGGCTTTACGACGGTCTGCTCTCTCTCCACAGGCTTCAGGTATGCCTTGAAGACGAACATTTCCACACAGCTTGACTCGCCGTGGCACCTCAGATCAAAATCTGTCCTGTAGGCGTGTCCAGAAACTTCTATCCAACCCCAACGATCAACGAGCACTTCCTGATCGTAACTCTGAAGAGAATAATGGGCTCTTTCCCAAGGAAGCTTCTCGATAAACCGTTGCTTTTCAGCTGGGACACCCAGATCGATCAGAAACCTCTTCGCCAAAGCCATGAACACCGCTTGCCATTCGGACTTGATGTAGCCTCTGTTCAAAGCTTCTCCAACAGTGACTTCTGTAATCTTATCCGATTCTTTCAACCTGTCTTCAGCCAAGAACAGTCTCAACGATTCGTTTTCCACGCCTTTCAACAAATGGCAGTCAGGCTGTTCAGGGTCGAAGAAGAATTCCAGATCCGCTATGGTGAACTCTCGCAATCTAATCAGGCCTTGTCTAGGCGAGATCTCATTTCTCAGGGCGCGACCTATCTGCAAAGCACCGAAAGGAAGCTTCTCACGGGTCATCTCGTACAAACGTTTGAATTCTACGAAGATCCCCTGCGCAGCCTCCGGTCTTCCATAACCGACAGCGTCCGAGTATGGACCAATGGTCGTCTTGAACATGGTGAAAAACTGTTTGGGTTCACCCAGCTGGCCGCCGCAGTCTGGGCAGCGTATGTTTGCCTTATCAATGGCGGCTTTCAGTTCTTCGAGACTTAGCTTCTCAACCTCAGCCTCAGCCACGTTTGCAAACTCCCGAAGCAGATGATCCGCTCGGAATCGGTTAAGGCATTTCAGGCACTCAACCATGGGCTCCTTAAAGTGTTGCACGTGCCCCGACGCTTCAAAAACCCTGGCCGGCGTGATTATGGGCGACTCCACTTCCAAGATTCCGAGTCTGTTCACGAACAATTCGCGAAGTTTTCTTTCAATGTTCTGTTTCAACCTTGCACCTAACGGACCGTAGGTTGCGAAACCGCTTGTGCCACCGTATATTTCGTATGATTGCCAGAAGAACCCTCTCCGTCGAGCTAGCTCGTTGATTATAGTATACTTATCACTAGGTCTAGCCTCATCTGGCAACATTTGTCAACCTCTTTCGAATTGAATGGCCAAAGAGGTTAAGGTTTACCTAATAATAAATCTTCAAATCCGCAAAAAAGTGAGGCCATGCATGAGCATCTCAACTGGCACAGAATAATGCTTGACACGCTTGACACGTGCAGGGAATCACGGCGTGCGCCCTTTTGGTCTCAGAGGGCCGTATGTGTTATAGTTCGGCGAAAAAAGAACGCCGCAATGGCAAATTCACCCTGGAGTAATTCACCAACCCGAGGGAAAATGCTCACGAATTCGTATGTTCTTCATCTTTCGTCGTTTCCGACGCCCGCGAGGCGTAGCGTTTTATAAGCCGACCATGAATAAGAGAAATCTAGTCAGGTGTCGAGCTTGCTGAAGTTACGAGTTGCTCTCATCGGTGTTGGAAACTGTGCATCAGCCCTTGTTCAGGGTCTACGATACTATAGCAACTGCAAGAAAACTGAAGAGTGCCTCGGGCTACGCAACATGGTTTTACATGGTTTTCACCCCAGCGACATTGAGATAGTTGCGGCGTTTGACATTGATACTCGAAAAGTCGGGAAAGACTTGGCTGAGGCCATTTTTGCCCCTCCTAACAACGCTCCCAAGATCGCTGAGGTTCAGTCTACCGACGTCGTTGTCAGCAAAGGCCCTATGCTGGACGGCCTCGGACAGTACGTGAGAAGCATGGTGCAAGTGGACAAGCAGCCAGAAGATAACGTCTTGCAGACACTGAAAGAAAGCGGAGCGGAAATCGTTGTTAATCTGCTTCCTGGCGGCGCTGTGAAGGCATCAGAGTGGTACGCTCAGCAAGCGTTAACGGCTGGCTGTGCCTTTGTGAACGCGGCGCCACATTTCATCGCGAGCGATGCTTCATGGGCCAAGCGGTTTGAAACGGCGGATTTGCCGGTTGCGGGCGATGATCTAATGGATCAAGTGGGCGCGACCACTTTGCACAAGACATTGCTACAATTGCTTTCGATGAACGGGGTTCACGTTACAGAGACGTATCAGCTTGACGTGGGCGGGGGAGCGGAGTCTCTTGACACTCTTGAGAGAACAAAAGACATTAAGAGAACGGTTAAAACGGAGTCTGTTGAGTCCGCCTTGCCATACAAAGCCAAGGTTGTAGCCGGCTCGACGGACTATGTGGATTTTCTGCAGAACAAGCGCGACAGTTATTTCTGGATCAAGGGAATGTATTTCTGCAACGTGCCGATGCAGATTGACTTGAAACTCTCAACGGTCGATGCCCCGAACGCTGGCTCAGTCCTCTTGGACGTGATAAGAGCGACAAAAATCGCCCTGGACAGAGGCTTGAAAGGGGCGATAATGCCGATTTGCGCCTATGGCTTCAAACATCCGCCCAAGATGGTTTCCCTTGAAAAAGCAGAGAAAATCTTCGGCGAATTTATCGCTTGACGAAGCTTTGCAGTTCGCTAACGATTTTTTCCTTCAGACCGCTCTGCTTGATATTTCCCTTCAGTAGGTCAATCGTTTTCACAGGTGTCGGATCGATCCCTCGTAATACTGCTAGGTAAACGCTCGTGAAGTCTCCGATGCTGATGAGAGAGGACATCCTTGCCAGCGCGCTTTTGCCCCGGCTCCACACCTCGAAGGTTTTCACGGGTACTCTTCGCAGTAGCGCTCCGGTGAACTCGATCCTCTCTTTTATTCCTTTCATTTCATTGCTGTCGCGCAGGAGGATCGCGGAGCAGCATTTCGCAAGCTCGTGCGCCTCTTCCCATCCTACGATTTCGTTATGATTTAGTTCGGGGAAAATTTCCCATTTGGCTGGAACCTTGCTGTTTTCATTAAACTGTGTCTTGAAGCGTTGGGCGACGGCGCGGTAGATGCCGAAGCCGTAGACGAAGGGGATCGTTCGACTAATGTTCAAAGCCAATGACTTGGATGAGTTGCCTTCCAAAGGTTGATCCGGAGAATTGTCATCGCGGACGCGCTTCAATACTTCAACAGTTTCGGAGACCTCAGAATCAACGTTCGTAGTCAAGTTCAGCCTTTCCATAAGCACGATCAGAGGTATGAACAGGTATGGGAGCGTCGCGCGCGGAGGCATGCCTGAAGGAACACGCAACCACGGAAGATTCATTCTCTGGGCAAACTCGCCCAGTTTCCCTCCAGAACTTATGCATGCAACCATGCACTTGTGCCTGAGTGCCTCGAGAAAAACGCTCAGGGACTCTTCCGTTTCTCCCGAGTAGCTGACGACGATGACAAGGGTGTTCCTGTCGGCATATGCCGGCAATGAGTATTCCCTGCAAACTTCGATTGGAACCGATATTCTTTCCCTTGACCAGTCTTTGAGAAGGTCTCCTCCTATTGCCGATCCGCCCATGCCAGCAGCAATGATCGTTTGGGGTTCTCTGTAGGTCAGTGAGAATGTCTGAGCGAGTCTTGCAGCTTTCTCATAAGACTTGTACGCGTCAAGACAGAAGGAAAGCATGTCACTCTTGTCGAGTTTCCTGATCTGCGCCGGATCATCTATGACGGTTGGCTTTGTTTTGGACAATTTTATCACGCCGTTTTCATTTATCGCACTTATGTTGTGCTCTGAGCTTTTAAGCAGGAGGCCGCAAGGGTTAGTTCAGGATCGGCAGGCGGAAGACGGAGCGTGCGCGAGAGAAAGGTGGCCATAGCGGTGCCGGCCTCGGTTGTTTCTGATACGCCGCACCTGCGTGAGAAGACGTCGAAGTTGGCGCTAGTCGGAAGAGCTGGGGCCATATTCAAGATTGACGAAATAATAGTCTATCCAGACAGCCCGAAGGTTGACCAAACTCGTGAAATGGATTTGATTGCGCTCTTGCTTTGCTACATGGAAACACCGCAATATTTGCGCAAAAGACTCTTCAAACTTGAGCCAGAGCTGCAGTACGCCGGCATTCTTCCGCCACTACGGACCGTGCATCACCCATTGGAACGCACGATGAAAAAGCTGAAGGTTGGCGAATATCGGGAAGGCGTGGCCGTTTCAAGGAACTGTGATGCAACCCTAGTGGACATCGGTGTTGAGCGGCCGGCCACGGTCAGGAAGCATCAGTTGCCAATCGGCAAACGTGTCACGGTGAAGATCAGAAAAATCGCCACAGATATCGAAGCTGAACTGGCGAATCGCGATGAGATACCCGGCTTCTGGGGTTACTCTGTGACCAAGAAAGACCAACCTTTGGGAAAGATCCTCAGAAGCGGGGGTTTTGATCTAATAATCGCGACTTCGAAACACGGCACTCCATTCCCAGAAGTTGCAAGAGAAATAACCGAGAGGTGGAGAAGAGCGAAAGCTGCGCTCTTGGTTTTTGGGGCCCCGAACCAGGGACTGCATCAGATAATTAGGCATGAGGGTCTAGAGTTGGAAGACGTCACAGATTTCATAGTTAACACGATCCCGTCGCATGGAACAGAAACGGTAAGGACGGAAGAGGCGCTCATCGCTTCATTGGCGGTTCTGAACGCGCAGCTCGATCGTTGATCGTTATGCATATGGCTTAACATATAGGGGATCATTTTCAAACACTGGGCTGCTCGTTCAGCTGACTGAAACCGTTTCTGACCCTGAAGCATAAAGGATTAAATGTGTGTTTCCCCTATGTGCCCCCTATGAATTCGTCGTCCGACAAAAAACGACACTGTAACGGTGTTTTCTCCGCTGGCAAAACGAAGAAAATGAAGCCGTTTGGGAGAAGCTGGATCCTTCTGACGGTCGCGCTATTCGCCTTCATGCTGTTTGTCACGGTCACTGTTAGACCAGCTTTTTCGAAAGAGGGGACAAACGTCGTAACTGATGGGATAGCGCTTGGAGTAAGCCCATCGAACATGATAGATTATTCCCTCGGTCCAGGAGGTAACTTCACCGTCAACATTAATGCCCTCAACGTCTCTTCCCTTCATAGGTTTCAGCTGACGTTGGGATATTCTGCAGCATTGATCAACTGCGGAGCGGTCCGAGAGGGTGATCTACTCAGTAGTGGCGGAAACACGACGATTGAGAATAAGACTATAGATAATGTCCACGGCATCATCGATTTTTCGTTGAGCCTGAATTCTACAGGTGCTGAAGCAAGCGGCAACGGCTCTTTGGTTATGCTGGATTTCCATGTGATGAGCAGGGGCGAGACTTTCCTTCGACTTCAGGAAGTGCATCTTTATGATGTTTATGGAGCATCCTTAGCGTATATAGCATATGATGGCTATTTCAACAACAGGTTCCTTGTCGATGTGGCTATGCCGTTGGCGCTTCTTTGTGTGACTCTGGCTTCAATGTTCCTGAACCAGAGGGCAGAAAGCAAGTTGAAGGTAACTCTGGAAGACAAGGAATTAGGAACTAGGGACGTCGTGACCCTCGTAGGCTTAATGATTGTCATGATTTCTTCGGTAGTGTTCTTTAGAGGATTGGTTGCGCCTCTGATGGTGTTGTTCCTGTTCTCTTATTCAATGCTTCTGTTCATATTCACGTATTTGTTCTCAAGGAGGCATTGGTACATCGCCGCTGTGCCGCCGGCTGTGTTCATCCTTCTCTACTTGTTCCTCAGGGATACTTCGATATGGTCCAACTATCTTATCAGCATGTACGGCGTGGTCTTCGCTATCCTGGTAACGTTGTATGTCGGAAGCTTGTTTAGTTGGAAGCCGACGCTGATTTTTGCAGCGTTGTTAACGACGGTCGATGTGATCCTCGTGTTGGTTACGGGGACGATGGTCCAAGCGGCGAACACCACTTTCAGGACTCTCAGCCTTCCAGTGATGGTTGCGGTGCCGGTTGTTCCACTGATAGGGATTGTCGGAGGTCTACTGTCAATGGCCCTCGGCATCGGAGACTTTTTCTTCGCCGGACTACTTGCCATACAAACTTTCAAGAAGTTTGGCAGGAACACGGCGGTCATATCGGTCTTCGCGATGGTCGCGTCTTTCTTTGTGTTCGAAACACTTCTTTTGACGTTTTGGAGGATGGGTTTCCCAGGGACGTTGATGATAATCTGCGGTTGGCTACCGATCGTGGCAGGAAAGCTGCTGAAAGACAGGTACTCCAAGTCTTAAGAGAGGAATGCCCGTGAAGAACCTCGAAGGAACAACCATAATGGCTGCAATTCTGGTCTTCATTCTGTTGACCACAGTCTCAACCGCGTTGTGCTCCAGTGTCGGAGTCAAGAGTGGAGACTGGATAGAATATGACCTCCAAGTGTCCCCTGCAGAGCGCACCCAGAGAGTAGAATTTGAAGGCGTTTCAGGAACAGCTCTCACTTTAAACATAACAGACATTAGGCTTGGCACTGATATTACGCCTGGCACCGAAATTTCCTCGGCATCTGTGGAGATTAATCTGACGACGACCGATGATTTCTTGACGACCGGTTTCCTCTGGGCGCGGGCATTCATAATTCCAAACGACACAAGGGTGAACGATTCTGTTTATCTTGGCGAATTTGGCAATGAAACGATCTTGGGGGAGACAACGAGGACTTATGCGGCATCAGCCAGAACGGTCATCTATGCGAATTTTACGTTTGGGTTGAATCAGTACACTTTGTACTGGGACAAGCAGACGGGGGTCCTGGTGGAGGGAACGATGTCTTTTGGAGCCGCATCTTGGTCTCTTTCAGCTGTTGACACGAACATGTGGACAGGCGGAATCGGCTGGTGGTTTTGGATCATCATCGCAGTGGTCATCGCGTGTGGCATCTTATCCACAAAAAGGAATGCGATAAGAAAGCTGTGGAGAAAACCTGATGCTACAGTCACTAGCAAAACGCCGCCAAAATAGCTGGTGAACCGTGAAGGGATGCCGTTTCGGAGACGATTGCGTTTCTGGCACGTTGATCGTGTAGCAAACTCTGCCACAGTTGGAATGCAGCGACCCGATGGGAAATGTTAGGGTTACTTAGAAATTGGGGGTTGAGCCTACCCGAAGAGTGCGCCTAAGCCTTCGAGTGCTGCTTCTTCTTTCTGCTTCTCTTCTTCTTCTTTCTTCTTCTTGTCGTCTTCTTTAGGCTTGGCTTCCACCGCGGGGGCTGCTGCAGCCGGTGCCGCTGCTGGCGCGGCCATCATCGTTGGGGCAGATTTGATTGCTTCGTCGATCTTGACCTCGGCTAGGGAGGCCACTAGGGCTTTTACTCGCACTGCGTCGGCGTTTATTCCCGCAGACGTCAAGACCTGGGTCAGGTTTTGCTCGTTGATTTCCTTCCCTGCTTTGTGGAGGAGCATTGCAGCGTAAACGTATTCCATACCTTTTTCACCTCTCCATTCAAGTATTTTAACTTTGTTTAGGTTTTTCGGCTAACGTGGCCTTTTCATCAAAGGTGGGCAATCGAGTACTTTTATCTATCTTATTAGTTAATCTATTTTGCCAAGTGCTATATATCACTCTGATTGCCTGCCTTAGAGTTTGTTGCTCAACATACCGAACTTCTCAATATAAACCTTCTCTGTGATGATCTTCGACTCTGAACTTCTATGGGACTCCTGAGATACCATAGTTCCTCCAATGGTTTGCTTGTTCTGTTTTTGGTACAGTGGTGTTCTAATCAGTGGAATCTTAAGGGATTTCAGACTAACTAATCTCCCGTAGATGATGGAAATGGTTAAAATCAAGAACTTGGCAGCTAAGTCTCTTGCTATTGGCATAATTAGAAGGGTTGTTTCCACTCTTGCCATTCTGTTTTTGATCGTTTCCATAACCTCACCTTTCTGTTCAGCAATGAGTTTTGGGTCGTCTGATATTAGTGCAGGAGCTCTCCTTTGGTCCTATAGAAGTGATTTTTACCACTCATCAGGAAGAAAGGGCATTGGACCAATACAGTATTTGTTCTCTGACTACTGGTTCAGCTTCCTAAATCATGTTTATCCGATTTATCCCAAACTAACTTGGATGATAATGCTAATGTTTATCCTTCAAGTTTTGACACTGGTCTTTGGCATAATCTCAGTCATGTCCAATAGGAGAATCCTGTCATTGGCACCAGTCTGCTTGTCCGTAACAGTTCTAGCACTTATGATCTACACCATCAACGCACTATTGGGAACCGACCAGTTTGGGAACTATGAACAAGGTTACTATTTTATTTACTTTCCAATTGTCCTGTTCCTGTTTGCCTTTGTATTGAATAAAGTGACAAAGAACTTACCCAAATACAAAACCACAGATCTTCCCCGTGGAGATGCAAAATGAAGCCCAGACAACTCTTGAGGCTCATTACTATATTGTTCCTACTCTATTCGGTGTTGTAACAGTCTCTGCAACTTTCTACACTTAGAATTTATGAACCACGATGAAAAACTTCCATGGACTCCCTGAAATCTTCCCTAGTTGCGAATTGTTCTGTTTCTAGGACAATGCTGTTCTATTCCATGGAATCTTAAGAGAGTTCAGGCTTGTATTCTCTGGGACAGGAAATGATCAAGCTAAGGAGCCAGCCCACTAGGTCCCGAGTATTTCATGTCTTCAGGATAGGTACTGCACTGCTTGGATGTTTGTTTTTATTATTCTCCTTCATTTTCCCTTTCTACATTTCCATTCCGTCAATTCAGGCCAGGTATCTTCATCAAGAATATTATGATTTTTGGTCTTTCAAAGCAGAGTATCATTTTCCGGTTTATGAGGTAACGATTTCACAAACTCGGTCTATGCAGTGGTGGTATTCTGATTACTGGTTCAAATTTGACGGGATACGGTTACTTGGTTTTCCTTGGGTTATGATGTCAATGTTCATCTTTCAGATTCTAGCATTGGCTTCAGGCGTAGCTTCCATCATCTTTAACCGAAGACTTCTGTCCCTAGGACCAGTCCTACTGGGCTTGGCAGTCTTGATGGAGATGATTTACTTTGACATCGGCTTGGACCGAACGTGGTATTTTTCGAAATCTGATTATCAACTAGGATACTGGCTCATCTATCCATCACTGGTTTTCTTCACAATCGCCTTAGCACTGAGTCTATTGAGCCAAAAAAAGACAGGTCTCCAAGCTTCTAAGAACTGAAATCTCCATTCGTTCATGGAAAAGTCCAACGTTGGACAAGTGGAACAGTGGGAAACTTCCAGGGAGTCCATGTTGAAGCAGATAAAATTCGCCTTTTGGAAGACGGAAAATTGGGTTTCAATGATTTGGTACATAGGAAAGCTTGTAGAAAAGAGATTTTAGTGGTGAGATGCTATCAGATTATGATAAAATGAATATGAAACAGAAACTGACTGCAATCGCTACAGCTCTCAGAAGGATGAGTGAAAATACTAAATCAGAAATTTACTATCGTTTTTCCTGTTTTCTAGGATACTGTCCAACTTCAGCTGAAATAGAGAACAGTAAGGTAAAGGGTCTGGCAAATAGGCTAAAGGCAGAATCGTATGAAGAAACATTGACAAACATATTAGAATGGCAAAATAACAACATAGCATTCTGGGCTGAAAGACATCCCATCCCAACTGCGTTGCAGTATATTGGTTTGATATTCACAGTGACCTTCTTCATCGGCTCTCTCAGCCTCATGTTTCTCATAATCCTGAATATTCAGCTATTATCGTGGTTATTATGGTTCATTGTAATATGGTTTGCAACATTAGCAAGCAGTGTTGCAACAATCCTCGGCATAATGATCTGGATTATTTATGCTAATAGAAAAATCCCCGTAATGGAAGGACTGAAGAACGCATTCAAACCAAGCATTTCAATTAATGCACTTCTCGAAAACAAGCTAGGCGTTTGTAGAGATTATGCCAAGCTGACAGCTTGTCTATTGTCAAATATCTATCCTAATGCAGAAATCTATTTTGCTTATGCACCAGCTCACACAGCGACTGGAATTATGATTGAAAACAAATTGTACATGTTAGATCAGCGTCTGCCTATATTGACAATAGATAAATGGGATAAGTACAGGCATTTGAAAAAGATAGAGAGATTTACAGGAACCAATCTGAAGTCGGTTGACACTAATTCTTTTCTATCCAAAACAAAAACCACTTCACTAAATACAGAAAAGTTAGCTGTGGGAATGACAAAGTTCTTGGACATAAAGGAACATGCAGGCGATGAAGCAACTTTACTGTTGGAAATACCATGGAAAAAAGGTGCTATCCTCTATGAAGACAATGAAATGACTAATTATTCTCTTGCAAGATATCTCAAGATGAGAATTTCGAGTGAACTGATAAAAACAAGTCAAATGACAGGAATCAAGACAAACCGTCAGAAAGATGACATAATCTTTCTAGTCTACTTTACTCAGACCAAATAGCTCTTTTCTATCTGAACTCAACGAAGAAGTCCGAAATATCCTGTGAAGAGCGCGCGCGCGCTTTGGAGTATTTGTCCCATTGAAACCTAGACGTGCTCCCAAACAAAACCTTGTAAACCGTTAATGTAGTCTGTCCATCGGAAACAGGACTCGGGCATCCTACAGTAAGATAATCATTAGGTTGCATCTCAATAACACCACCATATGTTTGAAAAGTGAAAGAATATCCAAACCCATAATCGGACATGTGCTCAGGCAAAGCAAGATCCACAGTTTCTTTATAAGTTGTCACATAATCCCAATTGAGACGACTTGCCCAATAGACAAAGAAGAACCCTAAAGTTAAGAAAACTATTCCAATAATCAAGAAACCTTTTCTAAGCCTTTTTGGAGAAGGTGGCGGTATTTGCTGAGACATTTCTTGAACCTCTAGTTCGTCTTCTGTTGCTGTGGGTTGGTGGGTGGTGGTGTCTTCCGTGGTGAATAAAGAAATCCCAATGCTATAAACACTAACCCAGCTAGGCTTAGGACTAAGCCTATGATTAGATAGGGATAAGCCATTAGCATGCAATACGATCCAGGAGCTGGAGTTAATTCATGGTAAGATGATGCAACCAAGCCTAATACCAAAAGGATTATTCCAAAAATTATCACTCCTTTGTTTCTTTTCTCCATGTACTTAACTCATAATTCCTATCGTTTGGCTTTGGCTATAAATCTTCTTAAACTCTTCACATCTCATATTTCCACATAGAAAATCAAATCAATCAACGTAACTGTTCTTCCGAGCTTTCTCCAACATCTCCTCACTCTCTGTGAAGTCTTTCTTTAGTCGCTCAACAGCTTCCTTAGCGATGTTTCTAGGCATTTTCTCCAAAAGAGAAAGCATTTTCTCGAATAAACTCTTGAAAATCTCATTTGTCATGTTAATCACGTAAACGATGGACTCAGTCTTCTTTTCCAATTCCTCAATTTTCCTTTTCAGATGCTCTAGTTCCTCTTCACTCATTCTTGAACCTCTAGTTTGTCTTCTGTCTCCATGTTGATATAAGATTATGTCTCTTCAGGTTTATCAAAGATTTGTCTCTATGCATAGAGTCTCGTACTACGATGGAAAACTTCCAGAGACTCCTTGAAATCTCCATTCATGCAAGGAAAGAGCCAAGCTTGGACGAGTAGCAGTTAAAGATTTAAGGGGAAATCTTTGGAGAATAAAGCTTTGATTGCTGAAGCTTCTGTTCTCTCTTCTTCATTTCGTCGTAGACGTTTTCATAAAACATGCTGTAAACCAATTTTTGTGAGATTCAGTTCTGGTAGCTTTGAACCCTGCTTCAAGGGCTAACTTGTTAATGAGTTCAAGATCTTGCTCTTTCTCCTTTCCTTTCACTCCGTATCCTGTATAGATTTTTTCTTCATCAGGCAAATTGGCTTCTACAAATACAACGTATAGGTCTGGTTTTTCCCGAATGGTTGCATCCCACAAGTAGAGCAATCCATCCGATTTAAGAACCCTTTTGGCCTCCAGCATGACGGCATGCTTTCTTTCAAACGTTTTGATATACATAAGTGAAAAGAAAAGCGTGGCTACGTCAAAAGTGCCATTTTCGAAAGGCATAAAGCAAGCATCACACAAGACCCAATTGGCAACGGCACCTCTAGACCTAGCCTCACCGATTTCTCTCTTACTAATATCCACACACACAGTTTCCCTTCCGCATGTTTTGGCTATCACACCCTCTCCACCAGCACCAATGTCCACGACAAAGCCTTCAAACCTTTCAAGGAAAACCTTCGCCTTCGGTCTTCTGGAAAGTTTCACGAGGCTTTTCATGAGAAACCTTTCGATAACTGCATTCACCACCTAGCTTATTGTGTTAATAACAGACAGAATCCTACTACTTCTTCTTAGTCCTTGTCAGTATCTTTGGTTCTTTCCATTCTTCTCTAAGAATGCTGTACATGCAGTCATTTCTCCATTCTCCTCTGCAATAGCACGTCTTTCTTAGAATGCCTTCTCTCTTGAACCCAGTTTTCTCTAGAGCCTTCCATGATGCTAGGTTTTCTGGGTCGGCTTTTGCTTGTATTCTGATTATGTCTTTTGAAAGGAAAAGGTAGTCAACCATTATTCTGATGGCTTCGCTGGCGTAACCCTTTCTCCTATCTGTTGGCACAATGTTGTAACCAAGCTCTGTTTCTCCAGCCCTTAGAAAGTGAGCTATGAAACCGATTTTGACCCCATCCTTCTTCTCCACAAAAAACCACTGAGAATCTTTCAGACCATCATAGAGTCTTTCCAATTCTGCCATGGTCTCCTGTTTAGGAGGCTCATATTCGCCCCTAAACTGGGGATTGTTGTCCCACTCATGCAAAACTGGCAGATCTTCTCTTTCGATTATTCTGAGGTTAACATTCTTTCCCTCAAGCAATACTAACACCATCCACTGCGTCTTCTTGTTTCAGTTCTTATGGTTTTTGTTCATTCATTCCAACGGTACTTCTGCTTCTTGTTTCTCAGCTTCTCTAAACTACAATTGAAACAAATCCCGTTATGGCAACAGACCAGTTCACCACAACCCTTGCATTTCCAAGACTTTTCTTGGCTGTCAAGGAACTCCTCAATTCCATTCTCTTTGATGAAATTCAAATTCTCTATCATGCTCATTCTGTAGCGAGATCTGTACCTACTGTCAATGGTTTTCAGCCTATCACATGGAAAGCCACTGCACTCAAAACAGAAGGTGACCTCATCATTTGCCAATTTGGAACAATGTTTTTTCAGAAAAGCACATTTCTTGTTTCTTGGTCTGCAGCCTATGCAACAAGAGATTCTGATGCCTTTGTTTTTCACATCATTCTTATATGACAAATAACTAGAGCAGATTGCACAGTTCATTCCACAGGGCGAAATCAATTCGAAATTCATTTCTGCTTTCATTTCACCAGTCCAACTCTCAATAAGAGCAAATAACAGTTCCTCTTCTGTTTTTCCACGTAACAAACATTCTATGGACTCCCTGAAATCACCACTGATTCACGGAAAAGTCTAAGCCCAGACAAATAGTACAGTGGAAAACTTCTAGGGACTCCTTGAAATTTCCTTTGATCTAGGACCTATTGACATCATTCAGAAAAACTAAAATTCAGATGCAACTTGTTAGAGAATTGAGGGCGCGCGCGCTATAAATCTTAACTAATAGGATACCTTTGTACTTAAACTTAGCATTTCCATGTGTGCCTTCCGTATCAAATCGACGATCGTTTCCTCGGTGGGTATCGCGGCATTTATGGATAGGGCGTATGCTTCCCGATGTGCGACTTGTAACAGAGCCGGTGTGCTCTCTGTCGTCGGATATGCTACGCCTAGTGACAGCGCAAAGGCGTCGGCATAAGCAGTCTCGATGCTCTTCGCGGTCTCATCCACGTCTATTCTAAGCTGTTCTTGCGTTATTACTAGGCCTTCGTCGTACGCGACGTTCATCGCGAGCCCGCTTTCGACGGGTTTTATTCCGAGCTTTGACAGTACGCTTGCCAGTCTTTCATCGATGACTTCGCCCATCCTAACTACCATAGTGTCCTTGCTTATCCAAACGCTTCCGGACTCGATTCTCGTGGGCAGACCTGCGGAGTTCAACTGGCTTATTATAGGACCTGGCGGCTGTCCAGTGTTGCCAGCTGGGATGACTACGTCAAAAGCAGCTATGTCGCCGGCCTTCGCCGTCGTCTTCACCTTTCCCCTCTCCAGGGTCAGGGCAAGTTTGAACGGGTTCAAGTCTGTGAACAGATAAATGTTTGATCCGGCCAGATAACCCTCAAGCTTCTTCAGGTCCGGCTTGTCCTTGCAGTTCTCGACCGCGCGTCGCATCAGGGTGTTCTTCAAGACTCGCATGTACACTTGTCCTGCAAGGTTTTTCTTGAAGGCTTGAAGTTGCGCGGCTCTGACCTTTTGGAGACTTGCGATTCCGAGCACGCTGTGCCCGCTGACTAGCTGCGATATCTCTTCAACCTCGCTCATCTTCTGCTTCAACACTTGCTCGGACGGCACAGTTTTCCTCCCTTCTATGACTTGATCTTTACAGGGGTCCCCATCGACGTTTTTATGCTGGCGAACTTGATGTTCTTCAGTCCCTTCTTCAGCTTCCCTTCCATGGCCCTCAAGACTGCTTGAATGTTCTCGGTAAGCTCTTCTTCCTTCATGTCCTCGGTTCCTATGCGACACTGGACAACCGGTTGGTTGCGTGTCCTTACGAGGACGGTCTTGCGGTGCTTAGCCATCAAACCGGCTAAGTCAGCGCCTGGTGGAACAGCTATAGGCATCTTTCCCCTCGGACCCAGAACAGGACCCAAGATCTTGCCAACCGTGGGCATTAGAGGAGCCTCTGCTATGAAAAAGTCATTGTCAGCAGCTATCTTTCTAAGCTCTCTTTTCTTCCCGGCTAATCCTTCGAGTTCAGCACGTTCGATTACAAGGTCCGCATTCGCCTTTCGTGCCTTCAGGACTAATTCACTCGAGCCGATAACGCATATCTTGTTAGTTTTTGCTGGTGAATACGGAAGTTCGACGATTTCCTGAATTTTGCCCTCGGATGATTTCATGTCAACGTCTCTCAGTTTCAGTATAAGCTCTACTGATTGGTTGAACTTTCTCTTTCCTGACTTCTCTTTTGCTTCTTTGACAGCTGACAATATGGCTTTTTGGTCTAAAGGCAACGTGGAAGCCTCGTGCCAATCAGGGAATGGAATGCAGTTATAAAAATGTTCTCTTAAGCCTGGCTCTTGTTGATTATCTCGTCGTGTTTGCCCTGATCGATCTCTTTCTGCACTTCACGAGGGTCCTTACCCTCGGCTGTCACGCCCATGCTCACGCACGCACCCAGAATCTCTTTCGCGGCTCCTTTCAGGTCCTTCGATAACAGTTCGGAGCGCTTCATCTTGGCTATGCGCACGATCTGTTCAATGGTCAGATCACCAACTTTCAGCGTGCTCGGCGTTCCAGAGCCCTTCTCAACCTTGAGCTCGCTTACGATCAAAGCCGACGTTGTAGGCGTTCCAACCGTGACTTCGAATGCTTTCGTGTCCGGGTCAACGATCACCTTCACCGGGACCTTCATTCCGGAGTAGTCCTTCGTGAGTTCGTTTATCTTCGTTACTATCATCATTACGTTGACGCCGAGCGGACCCAGAGCCGGGCCAAGTGGGGGGCCAGCGTTTGCTTGTCCGCCGCTTACGAGTAGTTCTACGACTTTCTTGTCAGCCATCAAGTTCCACCGCTTTCAATCTTTGTCTTTTCAACCAGTTTAACGTAATCTGAATTGACTGTTATGGGCAGGGTGAAAGTTGCTTCCAGCAGTTCCAACGTGACTTCAGCCTTGGACATGTCAATGCGGGTTATCTTTGCGCGCATGCCCTTGAACGGACCGCCCGTGACTTCCACGATGTCGTTTTCACTCAGTTCTTCGATAATTGGCTTTCTGATGATGTATCTTTCAATTTCGGAAAAGCTTATTGTGCCTGGAATCCTTGATCGAACGTGTTTCACGCCTGCTATGGCTTCTTCCACGCAGTGTGGACCCTCAGATTCTATGAAGATGTATCCTCTCAGGACTTCAGGGACAAGAATGGCTTTTACAAGTATCTTTGCCATCGCGATCTTCGCGGCAACAAGCCTAGCCACGTTCTTCTCTTGTCCGGTCGTTGTCTTTACGGCGAAAATCTTCGTCGCAGGCTCCTCGTTCTTCTCCATAACTTTTACCTTCTAAGCCGGGGAACCAGGCTGCAGGACTGCAGAGAGCAGTTTGATTACGAAGCCTATTATGCCAATCAGACCTACACCTAGGAGGCATATCTTGATTGAAAGCCAAAGTTCGTCTCTTCCAGGCTTAATTGAAAGCCTCAGAGTCCTCAGGCACTGGGCAAGGAATGATCTCAGTCCCATCGCTCATCGCAGACTCAACATTTCAGATCCGATATAAACGTTACTGTACAGATGAGGTTCAAAGGCGGGCTCAGGCGTCGACCGCAAATCTCCGCACTCAGACCCTTTGAACGGGCAATCCGAGCTCATCAACCATTTTGACGAGGGCCGTCTTGTTCTCGCTTCGTATGCCTTTCCAGTCCAAGATCACTCGTTCAACAGGCTCCAACGTCCTTTCCACGCATTGCCGGAGGATTTCAACGTCTATGGCCCCGATGGCGTACTTTGGGATCATGTGACCGAAAGCCAACTCGCCGTCCAATGCCATCCTCGTGAACTTCGCATTGTAATGGGGTCCCCCGATGCCCAGAACCGCGCTGGTCTGGCGAACACCAAACCCCGAGATTGCTTCAATCGCGGCCTGAGCAACGGCCTTGGCAGCCCAAAGATCATTCCATTGAGCAGGCGAGCTTCCGAGCTCGACGAACATGGCTGGAACATCCAAAGAGGGCCCGTGATGAGTGCATTCGTAGGACACTTCATAGTCAAGATGCATCTTATCCCTGAGGCCAGCCATGGCGCGCAAGGCGCTTCTCATCGCGTTTGCCGGGGAAATCGAAACCTTCCGAAGAATTCCACCCAACTCTGCCGAACTGAGGTTACCAGGCGCATGTACCGATAATGTTGGCGTCCCACTCTCACTCTTATGCCTTGAAACGAAAACTACGAGTTCCAAATCTGGGAAGAAACCTGCCAGATCCTGCGCGTTAATGGATTCTTCGTTTAACGTTACCAGCTTGACATCTTGGTTGTTCAAGCGAATCTCGTAAGCTGGGTTTTCCTGAAAGCTGTCGTCCTCTTCGAAGTTCATGTTGCCCAAGATTTGCCTGGCAATATTCATGCTTGCGACATCCTTTATGGAAGATGCGAGCAGAATCATGTCTTCTTCCTCTCCGGCAACACTTAATAGAAAATAAATATGCTCGTGGCAGTAATGAAGCTACTGTTAACTTCGGGGTGAAACCCATGGAATGCCGAGAACAAGAGACGAATTCAGCACAGAGGCACGAATTTACGACAGAATCTGGGAACCCATGACTACGACACCGACGCAAAGTTCCTGGCAGACCTACTTCAGAAGCATCGTTGCAACAGCATCGTCGACGTTGGATGTGGAGCCGGAAATCGCGCGCGGGCTGCCCGATAAAAGCGAAGACAAAATCACCGCAAGATGGTCTGCACCTCGGAAAAGCTTTAAGCTATGCAAGGTTTGTCTGATGGACGGTGAAAACTTGCATCTGGTCAGTTTCAGGGATTTGAGGGGAAACGAGCTTACGGAAATGGTGGACAAGGGCATCGAGGTTAAGCATAACGCCGCGGAGTATCGAACCGCTTTGGAAGGCAAATCCTCGGCTCTGATTTTCCAGAAGACTTCAACGCGCACCAGAGTCTCGTTCGAGGTTGCGATGACACAGCTCGGAGGTCACGCTCTTTTCATAGACTGGAGAACGACGAACTTCGCGTTGGCAGACATCTCCGACGAGACGCAGTATCTTTCACGCAACGTCGACTGCATAATGGCCAGGATGATGAAAAACGCAGACCTGCGAAAAATGGTTGACGCCTCACTTGTCCCCGTGATCAACGGATGCGACGAGAAATATCATCCCAGTCAGGCCATAGCAGATTTGATAACGGTCAAAGAGAAAAAAGGCTATCTGAAGGGAGCGAAACTGGTTTACATAGGCATCCACAACAACGTTTGTAACTCGCTCATCGAAGGATGCACAAAAACGGGTGTCAAGATAACCACGGTTACGCCGATCTTTAACGAACCGGCGAGGGACGAAGAGCTTCTGCAAGAAGCAAAAAAGACCGGACTGTGGGAGACCACTTTGGACGTGAAGAAGGCAGTCAAGGACGCGGATTTCGTGTACACGGACACTTGGGTGGACATGGAATCCTTTTCAGATCCGAGATTCGCTTCGGAAAAGGATAAACGGGTCAAGCTCATGATGCCCTACCAAATTAGCATGGAGCTTTTGAAGGGAAGCAACGCGTTCATAATGCATGATATGCCTATTCATCGAGGATACGAGATCAGCGCTGACATCATAAACAGCCCGAAATCAGTGATCTACGAGCAGGGTGAGAATAGATTGTACTCGGCAAAATCGATATTGCTGAAGCTATTGCAAAAGTATTAGGTTCGATCATCACCAGAAACTCTTGAAGGAAAACGGTAAATCCTGTTCCTTCCAGAAGAGCTTCATTTCAATATTAGGTCCACAAACTTGTTCGGGTCAAACTGTTCGAGATCATCATACTTCTGTCCGACCCCGATGAACAGGATCGGCTTCTTGGTAACGTACGTCACGCTCAGGGCAGAACCACCTTTTGTGTCAGCGTCCGCTTTGGTCAGAATCGTCGCGTCTATGCCTACGCACTTGTGAAACTCTTCCGCCTGCATAACAGCGTCGTTGCCCGTCAGCGAATCCACGGTTAAGACGGTCAAGTCGGGGTGGACGACCCGCTTTATCTTTTCAAGCTCGCTCATCAGGTTCAAGTTTGTCTGCATTCGTCCGGCAGTGTCGATCAGAACGACGTCTATCGCATGTGCCTTCGCGTGGCATACCGAATCATACGCGACCGCGGCTGGGTCTGCACCGTACTCATGTTTGATCATTTTTATCCCAAGCCTCCTGGCATGCTCCTCCAGCTGCTCGATTGAGCCTGCCCGGTAGGTGTCGCTGCAGGCGATAACGACCGAGCAGCCATTCTTGTTAAGGAAGCGGGCCATCTTCGCGATCGTAGTGGTCTTTCCAGTTCCGTTTATGCCCACGAACATTATGAGATACGGTTCACGCATCCTGCGTTTTTCCTGGATACACTTCAGCAGATCTATGGTATTATTGGTAAGCATGACTCCCAAAAGGACTTCTCGCAGGTTCTTATCAACGATTTTTCTTCGATCTTCAAGCCGACCGACTTGGATCCCGTCTAGACGTTTTTCCATTTCGTCGCATATCCGTTCCGCCACTGGGAAGGCAACGTCGTTCTCTGCGAGGTTGAACTTGAATTCTGAGAGCACCGGTCGTAAGTTCTCACTCTTGAGCTCGGCCGTTGTAACCTTGGTTACTAGCTTCTTCAGTCCGGATTTGAGCTTATCAAACATTCTCAGGAGGAGCCTCTTGTCTCATCTTGTCAACCAGCGACTCGATCTTCTCCCTGAGCCCTTTAGTTCTGTCCACAACTTGGACAAACTGTTGCCGCATGGACATCCTTGTGTTCTCAAGCTCCTCCTGTCGCTTCTTCATCACTTCCTTGGACTCGGGCAACGTCTTCTCAACTGCGACCCCCGCGCCCATTCCCACGATGAGCCTATCAGGACTCTCAAGCCTAGCCTTGACGTAGGAGTTCCCCCCCATGGGCACCAGAAGTTCTGAGCCCTCCTTCTCGTTCTCCAACGCAGTCAGCGTCATGCCAGCGTAAGTCAGATCCGTTATCACCGCGTTTATCATGTTCAGCCTAGACTGCAGAGCCTCGGCAGTCTGCTCGAGGAAACGCAGTTCGACGGTCATCCGGCGCAGTTCTTCTTCATCCTTGCTTGCCAACTTTCCCCTCTCCAACGACCAGTTCCTTCAGCGACGGGTCCGCTATCTCTTCTGGAGGGACCTCTTCTACACTGATTATTTTGATATGAAAACGCTTCACACGGTGTCTACTCCCTAATTCAGCGTAAACCTTCTCAACCGCGTGTTCAGGCTTGGCTGCCAGTATTTCCTGCCTGAAGGACGTTTTTAGGTTTGGCTTGTGTATTTCACCCGTCACTCTGAAGACTTTCAATTTCCTCTTCCTCTTTTACAACATCCAAAGCGTTCCCGATTATAAACATCTCGGGTCCTGTTGTGAGCGATCCAGCTATGGCTGAATGGCTGTTGCAGACCAGCCCGGTTCCAACGTACGGCACGCCACAGTTGATGGTACCCAAGTCGATTGGAACCCTTAACGTTTCCTCCAGTAGCCTTCGCTCCGAATCCTTCAGCAGAGGATGCGCTAGGACTCCCTTGTTTGTCGCCACGGCCAAAGACCCAACATAGGGCATGCCTGCAATCTCGCCTGCCACGGCTTCTACGCCCAGAGTATCAGAGATCTGTTTTACCTCAGGCCCTTTCAACCCAGGGTCCACGACTGCGCCATGATCGTTCACGAGCACCAAGTTGCCGTAGGCCGTCTTCTTAGTCTCCATTATCGTGACGTTTCCGTCGAAAACAGACTTCAGAGCTACAAGCTCTTCCTGCCCCACGAAGCTTGGGAGCAGAGCACCGTTCGAGTTTGCGCAGGCCAGAGCGCCGACCAGGACCGAACCTCCGATCGTTGAGTGCACCAGTTTGACCTTCAGCCACTCTGCGAACAGCTCAGCCTTTCTGAGGGGGATCCACTTTGGAACTATGACCAGGCTATCGGTGGCCAAGGAATAGACGCCTATGCTTGCGCTTCCGCCGAGGCTGGAGACGTAAATGGCCAAGGACTAGTCTCCTTCGGCCAGATAGACGGTCACGTCACCTTCTTTGTCCTTGGCAGCTCTTACGCGGATTTTTCGCGGAGGCTTTTCTATGCCCCTGCTCCAGATTCTGAGGTTTACCTCATTACTGATGATGAGTCTGTTGGGCCCTTCTTCCTCTTCCTCCTCGGTCTCTTTGCGGGCTTCCAGCTTCATGTGCTTCTTAATGAAAGCTTTGAGCATGCGCATCGCCCTAGGCGCTCTCTTGTTCGCGGGCATAATCCATGCTTTGCCGAGGGGAACAGTGTAGATCCGCTCCTCAACAGGTTCCTCTTCCTCCCTTTCGGGTTTCTCCTCTTCCTCAGCAGGCGCTGCCTCTTTTTCCTCAGGCGGCGCAGGTGCCTCTTCGGGCTCGACCTCTTCCTCTGCGGCTTCCTTCAGTTTCCCTTCCTCAGAAGTTTCTTCAGGCTCTGTCTCTTCCGCAGTTTCAGTGGGCGCTCCTGACTTCTCAGCCGCGGATTCGTCGTCAGCTTTCGGTTCCTTCTCCGCGTCCTCTTCTTTTCTCAACACTCTTTCCTCCTAAGCTCTCAGTTTCCTCGATCGCCACTGTCTTTTCTTGGGATGCGTCCTGACTTTTCCAGCTGTCTTGCCTATGACCCACGTCGGCACAGCTTTCTTCTGCTTCCCAGCCTTTGCCAGTCTGCGCTTCTTTGCTGTCGGTTTATTCCTGGCCATCATCATTTCCTTCTTATAGTCGGTTCATGCTTACGCGACTGCAACTGCACGAGTATCTGTCTAAGCTGCGCATCTGGCAAGGGAACAGGTATCTTCCCTTGTTGCGCCAGCTGGATCAGTTGCAGCTCCAGCTGCTCAGTGAATTCGGGCTTGACCATCTTCAGGTTGTTGAGCCTCTGTCGAGCCTCCGGGGAGAGTACGCTTCTCAGAAGGCTCTCCTTTTGGGCTTCCAATTGCTTCTGCATCTGATCATTTTTCTGCTCATCAGCCGCTTGTCGCTGCAACGCCGAGAGTTTCCTCCTGCGGAGCTGATCAAGCTCATCGTCGGACACTTCTACTCACCCTTCTGATACTTCTCCAATTCAGGAAGCTGCTTCGCCATTTCTTTGCCGACTTCTTCAGCCAATTCCTGCAGAAGCTTTCTGCCATTTCTCGTTACAGCTCTCCCGTGCGGCTTGGACTTTTCAACCAAACCTGCGGCCTCCAACTGTTGCAAGACCTTTCTCACTGCAGATCCGCCCGCTTTGGAGGCGTGCTGCGGCGTGCCGCCACGTCTTTTTCCTCCGCCGTACTCGGCTCTGAGTTTTTCTATTCCGGCTGGACCATGGACGTAAATCTTCCGCAGTACCGCAGCGCATCGAATGTACCACCAATCGGGGTCCTGCGGCTGTTTTTCAACATGCGAACCTGTCTTCGCGGCAATCGTCCATGACGGCGGGGTCACCGCATCCACATTCTCCCTCAAATGCTTAGCTAATCTTTCGATGAGTTTGGATGCGGGAACATCATTAGGAGTTATCAAGGCTCTTTATCCCCTTGAGTTTTCGTTCAGTAAAATCTTGAAGCCAAATATAAAGGCTTTCACTTCTTGCGATGCTTGTAAAGCATGAAGACATGTCCCCTGACTGCTACCAGTGATGATCCAGTGTCTTCAGCGATTTTCGAGGCAATCTGCTTGGTCTCCTGCTCGGCAAGGGCACTTTTGAAGATTTTGACTTTCACCATCTTGTTCTTGTCCAGTTGCTTCTCAACTTCCTTCACCAGATCCTCTGAAGCCCCTCCCCTGCCGATCCAGATCGTGGGCCTCGCATCGGTCAGCCTGCGCTTTACGAAACGCTTCTTCCCAGCGGTCAACTCACTCATGATTTCCGATACTCTCCTCTCTTTCTCAAAGGTATCCTCATCTTCCCGCCACAGTTCAGACAGGTTATCACAACATGAGGCTCTCGCTCCTGTCTGATCCGTACACGACAATTGACCCCGGGCAAGATAAAGCTTTTACAATGCCTGCAGACTTGTCGCCTGTATTCTGGCCGCAGGCGAACCCGCGCTGCCATGGCAATCCTTCTCGCAAGATACACGTAACGCCGAGCGAGGGACGGATCTTCATCGAACATCTCATTTGCCAAACGAAAGAGAATCCGTACTCTTTCCCTTGCTATGCGACGAACGCCAGTGCCCATGCTCCTAAACGTCACTCCATTGGATTAAGCCTTTTCTCAACAAGATTAGCCTTTCCAGCGCCTGTGTGCCCGCATGAGTCCAAGCCAAGGGCAATCGCAGGGAACTCCATATGTCACTTAAAGAGGTTCTGTAAGAGTTGAGCAGAAGTGAAAAGCGCTCGATTGCCTCCCACGAAGTAGGCTACTCTGAGAACTTCGACGATTTCCTCTTTTGTGGCTCCAAGCTTCATGGCTCTCCGACCCAAAGCAGCGGCACCCTGCAGGGCCCCATGCTCCACGTCGATGGCCATTGCTATCAGCAGCTTCAACTTCTGAGACAGGACTCCTTCAGAGAGAGCCAAGCCTTGCAGGTGGTCGAAAGACGCGATCACCGTCGGATCAAACTGCCTGTAGATATCCAGAGGATTTGCAGACATACCATCACCTAGAAGTACAATAGGGGACATTCAGAGATAAGGCTTGACGCAAGTTTGGAGGAGCTACACTTATGCACACGAAGTCTGCGTGCTCTAAAGCCTGAAAATCAAACTGATGACTGAGCCTTGCGCGCGTGCTCGTCTAGCGTGCGCACCATTCCAAACATGCGAGTGCGAGGGGTGGGATTCGAACCCTATGGTCGTTGGCGATGTCTCCCGCAGCTCCCCTCTTTTTTTGTTTCTATGGGAATAAAGTAGGCGTGTTAATTGGAGCGTCGCTCAGTTGTTGGTCTTGAACCATGCGCATGCATGATTAGCCATTTGTCTCCTCTTTTCACGAGCACCATTGTGGAACGGTAAGGAGCGTTTAGGTCCTGGTCTATGGTCTTTGCGTGAACTAAACCTTCTGTAAAGACCCAAGCAACTGAACCCTCAATGGAAACTAAATGCCACTTCCATTCAAAAGAGAAAGCCGTAAACCTCGAGAAAATACGCCTAAAAAAGTCCTCTAACTCGTAGTGCCCAATCGCTTTCTCGGCCTCCTCCGACCCAAGAAGGAATACGTCGGCATCAGGGACAAAGAGGCTCAAGACTTGCTCAACTTGCTTGCCAGCTGAAGCATCGTTGAAGCCCTGCAGGATTGTCATCACCGCTTTTTCAGTTGTCGCATCTGCTTTCATATCCATCCATCAACCAGTTAGTTCTGTCCTACATCTTGGAGTACTGTTCTTAAATGAATTGTTACAACCACTTCCTCGACAACAATGGCTGCCGACGGCGTCTGCATCAGCGCCATGGTCACTGGTATTTGAACCCAGGATAAATCGCGATGTCTCCCGAAGTAGCGCGCGCGAACCCCGTGAGCGAGCCTTTTACAGGTTCAGGGCAGCGTCATAGCGGCGGCGGTAAAGTTTTATCCACATTCGCCTGAATTGCGCACGTCTTCGGAGCCAAAGTGATTTAAACTCTGGCGAAAGATGTTGTTCCATGTCAAACGCCACTTCAATTCCGCCAGAGAAGGCTATGGAACTATGCAGAGAACATAGGGACAATCACAAAGTTCGTTTGTTCAGTCAATGCTGGGGCTGTCTAAGATTCTCAAAAGAAGAACCCAGCAAAATGTGTTTTCACAACCCGCCAGAAAACCGTGGATGCAAGTTTATCAACGAACTGTTCGATGAATCAAAGTTGAAATAACCACGCAAACATTCCCACTTTTTCACGAAGTCTTGTTGTTGGGGTAAAGTTTTATCTTGTGTGCGGGTAGATGCTTAAACTGACAAGGCGGGAATGCAAAGGCAGGATTCTTGGCAAACAATGTAGGTCTTAGAGCTCATACCTACATTGTTTTAGTGGAGAGCAGGGCAGAGAACTGTCATCCATATCTCTTGTTGATGCACACTTGTTGATGGATGCTGCAAAAACCTCCGCAAAACAGAAATTCAATTCAACTCGTTGAACAGACTGTGTATGAAAACGCTTTTCAGCGCGCAGACAGATAACAACATGGTGGTCTTTCGGTTATGTCGGAGGCTTCAAGCGTAGGGGAGATTTTGGGCAAGGCCAAAGAGGAAGAAGCGCGGTATGAGTGGCTGAAGGCAGCCGATCACTATCGGAAGGCTTTGACGGCTGTTGCCGAAACAGATCTTCTGAGGAAAGGAGAGATCAGCGAAAAACTGGCTTATGCCGTCTATAAAGCGGCCTTTCAGGCTGAGAACAGCACGGAGTTCAAAGAGAGGATGCAGCAATCTGTTCAGGAATACGAAAAAGCCAAGCAATTCTATGCAAAGGGGGTTGAATCCAAAACACCACAAGCGTTCCGTTGCGACGCAATGATTGCTCTTGCAAGACACTGGATTGCCGTCGAAGCATCTGAAAGAAAGAGACTGCTCGAAGAATGCTGGAGACTGACGAAAACGGCGTTGGACTCTTTCAGCGCTGCAAAAAACCTGCTCGAATACGGAGAGACATTTGCTCACCTCTCAATTGGTCTTTATCTTAAACTTTGGTTTGCGGACGATTACGACACAGATCAAAGCAATGCGAATGATGGGGTGAAATATGGGGAGCAAGCCATTGAGTGTCTTTCTCAGCTCGGAGACCCTTGTAACCTAGCAAGGGTCTATGCGCAGACTGCTATTTACTTGGAGGTGTTCGGTATGGGCATTCGTGATCCAGCCGAACAAGAAAGATTCTGTCAGAAGGCTTGGAGTTACTCGCTTGAGGCCAAGCGGCTTTCTGAAGAATCGGCGTTTCTCGAGTCATATTATCAGGTGGGTTTTGATCTTGGTTCCGATGAATCAATGGATATTCTGGCCAGAACGTTAGACTATTCGAGTAAAGCAAGAGACAGGCTCGTAATTGGATGGGCGCTGGCCCTCCTGTCGTTCAATGTTGCTTATAGGGTGCAGATTATTGAGGATGCTGAAGAGCGTGGTAGAGTCCTCATCAAAGCCTTGGATTACGCAGAGAAAGCTAGAAATGAATTCAGCAAGCTCGCGTGGATAAGTCCATGTCTTGGTGGTTCTTTTTGGGTGGAAGCGCCGTATACTGAGTACTTCCGACTATTGGCTTCTGACGAAACAGATCTGAGCAGGAGACGCGCCCTGTTGCAGAAAGCAATAGAGTCTGCACCAGAGGGTTTTGAACGAGCCGAGCGGTCAAGATATCAGGGTTCAATCTCGTATATGCATGACAGGTTGAGCAGAATCCTTTCATCCTTAGCCAAAACCGAAACAGACTTAGAGAAGAGAAGGAAGATCCTCGAGGAAGCATCAGAGCATAGGAATGAGTCAACTAGATCTGTAGAGCGCTATGCTCCCTTCGGCGTGTGGCTGGGTGGTGAACGGAACTATTTGGCTGACATAAAATATCAGATCGCCGACTTAACAGCCGATTCCGACAAGCGAAAGGAAATGCTTCGAGAAGCGATAAGATACAAGGAAGATGCGGTGAGCCTCTTGCTTAAGGATCTGTCAGGGTATCGATCGGACGACAAAGCCCTGTATGGCCGACTTGGCAGCTTCCAATTCGAGCATGGGGAAATGTTGAACAAACTGCACGAGCTTACTGGAGACAAAGAGCACGCCGCAAACGCATTGGAAGCATTTCGGCAAGCTGCTGAAACTTTTCGAAAACTTGGTCTGATGAGCCGAAGCGCTGAGTGCTGGTGGAGATCAGCTCAAGCTCTTGATACGCTAAGCGAATATTCAAGGGCCGCTGAAAGTTTTGCACTCGGAGCAAAAGACTATCAGATCGCGTCAGACAAGATTCCCAGACTGAAAGATTTCTATGGAGACTATGCGCTTTACTTGCAAGCATGGTCAGAAATCGAAAAAGGAAGATACCACCATGGAAGACAGGAACATGATCTAGCTGAGGAGCACTTTAGGAAAGCCGCTGAACTTCATGAGTCTTCAAAACACTGGAGCTACTTAGCCCCAAACTATGCAGCGTGGACACAGATGGAACACGCAGAGGAATTAAGCAGAAAAGGGGAGGAATCGGAAGCTCTCAAAACCTTTCAGCAGTTGATCGGACTTTTCGATAACGCGGGAAAAGCCATTCAAGCGCAACTAGGCAGGACCGAGAACATGGATGAAAGGCAAATGTCGAAAGGCATGTTTAGGGCAATCGAACTGAGACAAGAGTATTGCAGGGCCAGAATAGCCATAGAAGAAGCAAAGATCCTTGACAAAAGAGGCGAGCACTATTCCAGCTCAGAGAAATATCACTCAGCAATCGAAGCTTTCGGGAAATTGGATCGGTCTATGGATCTTGAGCAGGACAGGAAGGAAATCAAGCATATTGCTGCTCTGTCTAAGGCTTGGCAAGAAATGGAACTTGCTGAAGCGGAAGAATCACCTGAATTGTACTTGAAGGCCTCCCAGCTTTTCGAGGAAGCAAAAGATCTCAGCCCAAACGAGGAATCTAGGGCATTAGCGTTGGGACATAGTCGCTTTTGCAGGGCACTTGAAACAGGAACAAGGTTTGCGGACACAGGAGACACAGCGATGCACATTGCCGCAACGAAGCATCTGCAAGGCGCCGCAAACCACTATGTGAAAGCAGGCGCTCAGGATTTTGCGGAATATGCCAAAGCAACCGAACTGCTGTTTGACGGCTACGTGTACATGTCCAACGCTAAAGAAGAGAAGGATCCGGAAAAGAAAACCAAGCTTTGCATGATGGCAGAAAAGGTATTGGAAACGTCCGCAGAATCATTCATGAACGCCAAACAGACAGCAAAGAGAGAGCAGGTTTTGCGGATACTGGAACGGGTACAAAAAGAACGCGAACTGGCTGTATCCTTGACAGAAGTGCTGCATGCTCCGATAATGGCTTCCACGACCGCATTCGCCCCGCCGTCACCGACCTCAGAGAAGGCAGCTGGTCTGGAAAGGTTTGAGCATGCCGAGGTGAACGCAAATTTGGTTCTCAGCCGAAGGGAACTGAGAGTTGGTGAGAACGTGGACTTGGAAATAGAGCTTGCCAACCTAGGAAAGGGTCGTGCCCTCTTAACTCGAATTGAGAGAGTCGTCCCTGAAGGCTTTGAACTGACAGCAAAACCTGAATTGTGCCGAGCAGAGGGTTGTGACATCAATCTGAGGGGCAGAAGACTTGACCCCTTGAACTTCGAAGAGATAAAACTCAGCCTGAGGCCTAAGCATAAAGGCTCATTCACCCTGGCACCAAGCATCTTGTACCTCGACGAGAATGGAAATGCCAAATCTCACAGACCAGAGCCTCAGTTAATCGAAGTCTCACAAGTGGTTCTTACAGATCGCATTGCTACTGGTTGCCAAGATGTCGATGATCTTCTGTTTGGTGGTATACCTCAGAACTACGCGGTTGCGGTTACCGCGCCTTCCTGCGATGAAAGAGACTTGCTGATCAGGAATTTTCTGGAGACAGGGGCAAGGCAAGGAGAATTTGCGTTCTACGTCACTATTGATCCAGGTTCAGCGAAGACTCTCGTAGAAGAGTCGTGGCCTAACTTCTTTATCTTCGTGTGTAACCCGCAGGCAAACATGATAGTCGGAGACTCTCAAAACGTGTTCAAACTGAAAGGAGTCGAGAACCTCACCGACATCAGCATCGCGTTGACCTCGGCAATCCGCAAACTTGACGCGTTGCCGAAGAACGTTAGAAGAATCTGCTTGGATATAGTCTCGGATGTTCTGTTGCAGCATCACGCGGTTCAAACCAGAAGATGGCTTGCCTCACTCGTTACAGAACTGAAATCAAAAGGATTCACCACCATAGCGGTGATAGATCCTCGGATGCACTCGTCAGAAGAATTACATGCAATCATTGGACTGTTCGACGGAGAGATCAGCATCTATGAAAAAGAAACGGGAAAAGGCCTGGCAAAATTCCTTAAGATCAAAAAGCTGAGCAATCAGAACTATCTGGAGAACGAGCTGCTTCTCAAAAGAGAATACCTGCAGAAACAAAAGTGATTAATGCGTATAGCCAGTTCAAATTGAGACTCGACATTTTATAAAAATGTGTGTGCATGAGACTTTGCCCCAACCAACTAAAAAGACGACGAATGTGGAAAGCTATGAATTCTGGTCTAGACCAGACCATTATCCTTATTTTTCCAGACACGTTGTCATTGGTATGGACA
>Ga0315279_10000540_pt1 | contig 74598 bp, 65 predicted proteins | sample YL17G06_20_MG_FD_203694 | JGI IMG/M metagenome (GOLD analysis project Ga0315279, IMG submission 203694) | Sediment microbial communities from Yellowstone Lake, YNP, Wyoming, USA - YL17G06_20 | ecosystem: Environmental > Aquatic > Freshwater > Lake > Sediment | place: USA: Wyoming | collected...
TTCATTTGCTTCAGTAATCGATATTGCTAACGGCCGAACGATTTAGCAAGGCAAATACGGGCTTTTTTGAGTTCTGGGGGCCGCGACAGGTGCCTTTTCCGGGTCTGTGGAAATCGAGGTTAGGAGAGGAGAGAGGACATGCCACGAACCAAACCTGCTTATCCGCCAGAGATACGACAGAAGATCGTAGATCTGGTGCGCGCGGGGCGTACGGCGGCCAGCCTGGCTAGAGAGTATGAGCCTACCGCGACTACCATCCGCAATTGGGTAGTCCAAGCCGAGCGCGATGCCGGCCTGCGCAGCGACGGGCTGCGCAGCGATGAGCGCAAGGAACTGCACGAGCTGCGGCGAGAGGTCCGCACCCTGCGTCAGGAGCGCGAGATCCTAAAAAAAGCCGCGGCGTGGTTCGCACAGGAGACCGGTGCGACGCCACGGAGGCCTTCGGATTCATGAAGGCTCATGAGGATCAGTACCCGATCAGCGCGATGAGTCGGGTGCTGGAGGTCTCGCGCAGTGGGTTCTACGCTTGGCTAGGTCGTCCGCCCTCCGGGCGGGCGGTTGAGGATGTGCAGCTGGGACAGCGCATCCAAGACATCCACGAGCAATCAAGGGGCACCTACGGGTGCCCCCGTATCCACGCGGAGCTGACCGCCCAGGGCCAGTCGGTAGGACACAACCGCGTAGCTCACCTGATGCGCCAAAAAGGCATCCGGGGCGTGAGTCGCCGCAAGTGGACCACGACTACCGTGCGCGACAGGGCTGCCCTGGTGGCCCCCGATCTGGTCAAGCGGGACTTTCGGGCGCAGGGGTCGAATCAGCTGTGGGTAGCGGATATTACCTACGTGCCCACGTGGGCGGGCTTTCTGTACCTGGCGGTGGTGCTGGACGCATGGAGCCGGCGAGTAGTCGGATGGTCGTTCGCTGGGCACCTGCGCGTAGAGCTGGTACTGGCAGCTCTGGAGATGGCCATCCGCCGTCGCCAACCCCGGGCGGTCATCCACCATTCCGATCAGGGCAGCCAGTACACCTCGGTGGCATTCGGCAAGCGCTGTCAGCAGGCGGGAGTTCGCCCCTCCATGGGAAGTGTGGGGGACGCCTATGACAACGCGATGTGCGAATCATTCTTCGCCACGTTGGAGTGCGAGCTGCTGGACCGGGTCCGTCTCCGTACCCGTGAGGAGGCAGAGCTAGCGGTATTCGAGTTCATCGAGGGGTGGTACAACACCCACCGTCGACACTCGGCACTGGACTACCAGTCGCCGATGGAGTACGAATCACGCGTCCTGGGCTACGCCCAGGACCCAAGCCCGGACCTGTCCACCGGAACGGGGTAGCCCCAAGAGGGCAACAGAGTCGATCTCGAAATGCAAGCACACGCAAGAACCTCGAAGGTCAGCCCAAGGGCGTCCAGGAACGTCCCAAGTACGCTCCCAAACCTCCTCAAAAACACCAGGAATGGAGTTACCCCGGCTATGCTGAGATCAGCATAATCGGGGCAACTCCACAACGATCCTGCTGAAAGCTTGCGCGAACGGGAAAGCGAAAAGCAACGAGTGAAAGACGGACTTTAATTACGCGCAGGCCAACGAGAAGCTGCAAGGCACCGACGCCTGTCGACAGCTTCAGGAAGCGTCACATTAATCTAGAATGGATCGGCTCAGGGGGGGTAAGGATATGGCAGGCCTTCCGAAAGCCTCACCATGGCCGCTATTGGCGTCCGGGGGCGACGGTGCAGAGGTGAGGATGTAGAATGGCAAGTGCCTCGGAGGGAACAAAGTGAAAAAGCGAAGAGTCGTCACTGTAGCTTTTGCTTGCCTTGTTGCTCTCTCCTCAGTGCATGCACAGACGACAGACTTCTTTAAACTCGTTTCTACGGCTACGCCGCAACAAGTTCAGAACGCCATCAACCAAGGTGCGAAGCTCGACGCTCAAGACAAGGTCGGATGGACCCCGCTAATGTTCGCTGCAAAGTATAACTCGAACTCTGAGGTGATCACAGCGTTGATTGAAGCCGGCGCGAACGTGGAGGACCGGAGCAAAGGGGGTACAAGCGCGCTGATGGCTGCTGCCGGCGGCACCTCCAACCCCGAAGTGATCATGGTATTGCTCAGAGCCGGCGCGAACGTGGAGGACCGGGATGCGGACTTCACGACCCCGCTGATGGTGGCGGCTGCTTATAACCCTAATCCCACAGTGATCTCGGCGTTGCTCACAGGCGGCGCGAAGGTCGATGATCAGGCTCCAGGCGGCATAACCCCGCTGATGATGGCTGCTTTCCGCACTGCGAATCCCGAGGTAATCACGGAATTGCTAGAGGCCGGTGCTAAGGTTGATAGTCGCGACCCAAACGGCCTAACCCCGCTGATGCATGCTGCTGAAAACAATCAGAACCCCGAGGTGATCACCACACTCTTGAAGGCGGGCGCAGACATCAACGCTCAAGACAAGGGTGGCTCGACCGCGCTCATGTACGCGGCAAGGTTCAACCAGAACCCTGAGGTGATCGTGTCACTGTTGAAAGCACATGCGGACGCGAAGGCGAAAGACAGGGCGGGAAAGACAGCCTTTGATTACGCGCAGGACCATGATAAGCTTAAAGGCACTGAAGCCCTTCGACGGCTTGGGGAAGCGTCACAGTAAGCAAGACTGGATCGGCTCCGGGCTGGGTACGCATAGGGGCAGGTTTTTCTGAAAGTCTCATCGCAGCCCGCCACACGAGCGCAAGACGGACGGCGTGAGGTCCTCTACTGTCAGGCTGGCCCCATACGTATCAGGAATAGGAACTGGCAACCCACTTTGCACATCCACAGGCTTTCTTAATAAATTGGCTTATGAAGAGAGCATTCAATAAGAAGAAGGAGGAACCGAAATGGATTCATTGACTGCCCTAAGAGATGCTTTGGCCAGTCTGACGGCTGCCACAGAAATTGCCGTATTCCTCAAAGATTCTGAGCTTTCGTTGCCAAAGGACGAAATGAAGCTTAAGTTGGCAGAACTCACAGCTGCAATTGCTGAAGCCAAACTCCAGATAGCAGACATAACGAGCATCATTTCCGAGAAAGATCAGACTATCAAATTCCTTCAAGACAAGATCAATCAAGGTGAAGAAATGGTATTTGAGAAAACCTTCTATTGGTCTTTGAAAGGTGACAAGAAAGATGGACCTTTCTGTCCACAATGCTGGGATCATGAGCATAGAAAGATAAGGCTTTACAACATGGCTAATGCATATTGGATGTGTAGGACTTGTAATAACAGCTACAAGGACTCGGCTTGACAGCGAAAGCATACCCATTGGCGGTGCCGGACCCGATGCCGGGGCCCTGGAAGTGGTTCTGCCTCACGATCGGGGCCGGCAGATCGAAGACATAGTACCAGTCTTCCACCCCTTTCGACTTGTTTCCCGCCTTGTCAATAGTCTTGGCGGTGAAATGCCAGGCCACGCTGTTGCGGGGCAGCGCAATGGTCGCGGTTTGAACGCCCGCACCAACCCTCGTTGGGGATTTGCTCGTCGCGCTTCCCATTGCTGACCGCTAGGTGATCTCGATGGTGGCAAGGTCCGTGTCAGCAGGATCCTGCCACCTCACCGTGGCCGACCGGTCCCCGGCCTTGACGCACCTGAGATAGGTGACTTCGCCAGGGGGTGTTTTTGCATCAGCTGCAGAGACAATCCCTGCCCCGAGCAGGAAGGCGGAGCAGCAGAAGAAAACCAGGGCCATCGTGTCTGTCGTACGATTTTTCATGCACTTCCCTCCTCAGGGAGGGTCCGAGGAGATGTTGTAACGCTGATCGATCCGATGATTTTCCTCCGGTGCCCTCCTTTCGTGGCGGATTATCGCATTCCGACCGCATGCGAGTAAGAGTTGGCCCATTCCAAAGGAGCAGCCTCTTAGCCGAGTGGGGGTAGCGGAGGACCCCGCAGGCTCGCGCAGCGAGCCGAGGAGGCCGCAGCGAGGGGGAGCAGCGCGAGATGCACCGCCGCTGCACGGCCCGCCCTGCCGCTGTGCGACCGGCCGTGCTCCCCCCACAGGGCTTTTTTCGTTGACAGCAGCGCATTCACCCGAGTACCATAAGCCATTCCAGGAGGAGCATATGGCGAAATCTATCAAGGGCTCGAAGACCGAGCAGAATCTGCTTAAGGCCTTCGCGGGGGAGTCCCAGGCACGCAACCGCTATACCTACTTTGCCAGTGCCGCGCGCAAGGAGGGCCTCCAGCAGATCGCGAACATCTTCCAGGAGACTGCCGACAACGAGAAGGAGCACGCCAAGGTATTCTTTTCCCACCTGGAAGGCGGTGACCTCGAGATCACGGCCTCTTATCCCGCGGGGTCAGTCCGTGACACAAAATCGAATCTCGAAGCTGCGGCGGCAGGGGAGAAGATGGAATGGACGATCCTCTATCCCGATTTCGGCAAGCTCGCACGTGACGAGGGGTACCCCGAGGTCGCCCGCTCCTTCGAGCAGATCGCCAAGGCCGAGAGATTCCACGAGGGCAGGTACCGCAAGCTCATCGAGAACGTTTCCAAGGGCGAGGTTTTCAAGCGCACCTCTGCAGTGAAGTGGCACTGCATCAACTGCGGCTACGTCTTCGAAGGTGCAGAGCCGCCCAGGGAATGCCCGGCGTGCCGGCACCCCCAGTCCTTCTACGAGGTGCTCGCGGAGAATTACTAGGCAGCCTCATCCGCCCAGCCATTGCGGACGCCCCATGTTCGGGGGGACGCTTGAATCGCTGCTCTGAACCGGCCTATTCTCCGGGCCGGCACCCCCTATGACCAGCGGTCCCCCGGAGCTTCCCGAAGATCTCGTTTCACTCGACGACCTGCATATCGCCCTCGGTGCGGGACGCCACGTGGCGGTCCACCGCTACCGCGCAGAGCTTCATGCATGTCCGGAGAAGCCGCCGATCGCCCTGGACAGGGGGTACTCGGCGAAGCCGCTCGTGCTTGTCGAAAAGCAGGTCGCTTTCCCCGAGATCGCGGTCCTCGCCCTCTTCAGGAAAATGGGCTGGGATGGCGCTTGGGTGGATACCCCGCACCACAAGTACTTCGACAAAATGCCCAATCAGAGCAAGGGGATATCACTCGGCGCCCATGCGAACCAGGCGATCGCCCGGATTGCCACGTACAATGAGAACAGCAGGGTCGGCTGCTGGGACCTGGTGCTCTGGTCGGACCGGTCCGTGGCCTTTGCCGCGGTGGTGGGCGGCGGGCTGGACCCCGAGATCGGCGAACCGCGGACTCGGTGGCTCACCGCCGCCGTGAAGTCGGGTCTGTCTGCGAGCCAGTTCGTGGTGGTCGAGTGGGACTACCGCAGGGTCGTGGTCAGGAGAAAGAGGAGTGGTTGAGTACCGCACCGATCTCCCCGAGGATGTGCCCGTCGTGCGCGAGCTGTTCGCCGAGTACGGTCAGTCTCTTGGGATCGACCTCTCCTTCCAGGGCTTCGACGCGGAGCTTGCATCCCTGCCGGGAAAGTACGCTCCCCCGCATGGCGCGGTGATCGTCGCGCGCGCCGACGGCACACCCTGCGGCTGCGTGGCGCTGCGGAGAATCGACGAGCGCACGTGCGAGATGAAGCGGCTGTATGTGCGTCCCGGGAACCGGGGACTCCGCATCGGCGTGGAGCTGGTGACACGCATCATCGAGGCGGCGAAAGCCCGGGGATACCAGGCGATGCGCCTGGACACCCTGCCGTCGATGACGGGAGCCGTCTCCCTCTACAGGTCGTTCGGGTTTCAGGAGATCGAGCCCTACATCTACAATCCGCTTCCGGGGGCTCTCTTCATGGAGAAGAGTCTTCGGCAGCCGTCAGCGCAGACACGATCTCTTTGAACTTCCTGCCCCGGTCGAACTCGTTGAGGAACATCCCGAAGGACGTGCAGCCCGGCGAAAAAAGGATGGACACTCCCTCGGCTGAGCGCGCTTCGGAGCGCACCTCCCCTGCGCGGGCGATGGCCTTCTCCACGGCGTCTTGCAGATTGTCGAACGGTCCGTCCGCGGAGACGTGCGCGGAGCCGAGCAAAGCGCGGATCTTCTCGGTTCCGGTGCCGGAGAGCAGGACGATCGCGCATGGCAGGCGCACCGCTTCCGCGAGGGGCGTGAAATCGATGTTCTTGTCCGTGCCTCCGATGATGAGCACGACGGGTCCCGGGACCGCGCGCACCGCCTCAACGGTTGCATGCGGGATAGTGGCTGCGGAGTCGTTGAAGAACTTCATGCCCTTCCACGTGAGGAAATGCTCCAGCCGATGCTCGACTCCGGGGAATTGCGCCAGGGCGTCCCGCACAGTTGCCGCCGGAACTCCATACAACAGGAGCACGAGCCCGGCGCAGAGAAGGTTCTGTCGATTGTGCGCACCGGGGATCAGCGTCGTCGTGAGGAACTCTTCGGGTGTCGCCCCGCGGGATAGACGCGCCTTGCCGATATCCCCTGCCAGCCATGAACCGCTCAGCTCTGCGGGCAGTTCCCTGGCCGAAAAGTAGAACGGGTGGGCCTTTGTCTCTTTCGAAAATCCGCGCTGCCAGGGGTCATCGAGATTGAAGACCGCCTTCTGAGTCGGTTCCTGCTCCTCGAAAACGGCTTTCTTGTCCGCAACGTAGTCCGTCATCCCCGCATACGTGTCAAGGTGATCAGGGAGTATCACGGTGAACGCGGACACGGCCGGCTTAAGGATTCCCCTCCCTCTCAGGTCTCCCAGCTGCCAAGAGGAAAGCTCCAGGACGACCGGTGCATCCACCGAGAGCTCGTCGAGGAATGAGAGAGGAGAGACGGTGATGTTCCCTCCCAGGCGGGTGCCGGGATGCACAGGGGAAAGTCCGTAGGCGATCGCCGAGGCAGTGGTGGATTTTCCCTTGGATCCTGTCACTGCAATGATGGGATTGCGGGCGAGGGAGAAGAAGACGGAGAGGTCAGTCTCGATCGGCACGCCGTGCTCGCGCGCTTTCTGCAGGAACGGCGAAGTGGGCGCAACGGCGGGATTCTTGATCACCAGGTCAGCATGCGCGAAGTCCTCCTCGTCGTGCCGCTCCAGGACGTAGCGCACGGCATACTCCTGCAGCTGGTCCATTGCCGGCGCGAGGATCCGCGCGGAGCGCAGGTCCGTGACGGTGACCCGGGCGCCGCGCCGCGCGAAGAACCGCGCCGAGGCAAGGCCCCCGCCATGGATCCCCAGACCCATGACCGTGACCCGCGCGCCGGACAGCGCCGCGAGGTCAACCTTCAATGCGGAACTCCCTCATGTCGGAATCGTTGAGATACACGTCCACACGGACACCCTGCCACGCCTCGTACCAGCTCGCGGGAATCCTGCCCTTGAGCTCCCGGTAGATGTCCAGCTGTTCCGAGAAGCTTGAGTTTTTCATCTCCGCCTGGATCCTGTCGATCTCTGGAAGCAGGAACTCGAGTGACCTGTGCAGGAGCGGGACGGCGGCCGCCCGCGCTTCAGGGTCCAGCCCGATGATCGACTGGCAGACGGTCTTGTACCGGCACTGGTACGGGTAGTAGGGGTAGGTCTTCTTGTCCGCGGGGAGGAAGAGCCTGCTGAAGAACTTCGTCAGATCGGCATCCATCCAGATGCCCTGCTGGAAATAGCCCCTGCCGAACTCCCCGATCCAGGTCTGGGAGATGGTCTGTCTGATGCGGAATCCCCTCACCCTGTCCTTCTCCAATACCACCTCCTCCAGGGGGATGAGCGTTGCCTCCAGGAACAGGTGATGGCTGGAGAACGCGGGTGTCAGGTCGTTGGTGCCGCGCTCGATCACCGTGCCCTCCGCGGCGCGCATCATAAGGTCGACGCGGAGCATGTAGAGGTACAGCCCCTCGCCGATCCGGTAGACGTGATAGAAGCAGGGCCGAAGGATCTCCGCGGGGTCGAAGAAGTAGGTGAGCCCTTTCAGGACCTGGGGGGCGCGCTGGACGATCTGCTCCGTGACCGTGGTGAGGGCGGACAGGTATGCCGGCGACGGCTCGGGCTGACGCACGTCATGGTGGATTTGGAAATGCGGGATGGTGAGGGGATCGTCAAGGTGGAGGAAGAAATCCTCGCCCTGGCTGAAGCGGCGGTCGAACGGGCGGTGTTCGCCCCCGATTTTCCCGAGCAGTCCGTTCAGCCCCTGGTCGGCATAGCCGACCCGTATTTCATTCGAGATCTGCTCCACCGCGCAGTATTTAAGCTGAAATGCGCGGTTCCGGCAACCCTCACGATTGCATGAGGTCCGGCTTCACGACTGGTCCGTGCCTCTCCCGCAAGGCGATCAGGCCCTTTTTCTGCTCCTCGTAGACCTCGAACAGCCGGTCCGGCATCTTCTTCTCCTTGCGGTAGGCGTCTTCCTGGAGCTGGATGCGGCCGAGGAGGTTGTCGATGTAGAAAGAGAACTGCTTCTCGTAGAGGCTCTTCGCGTAGTCCTTGCCGATGATGTCCCCAAAGACGCTGCGCAGGTCTTCGTACCGCGGGATGAAGCCGATGGGCGTCTCGATCCCCTTGAGCTCTCCGTGCGCGTAGCGCTCCAGCCACGACAGCCACACCTTCACGTCGCGCTTCTCCCCGAGCAGTCTTTTCAGGTCTCCCCCGCGCTCGCAGTCCAGAAGGAAATAGTTCAGCCCGGCAATCAGCGGCCGTCCGGCGGCTGAGAACTTCTTCGAGTTGAAGAACAGGAACTGGGCCTCCATGTAGTCGCCGAGGGGGCAGGGGATGAAGGGAGAGTTGGCCCAGGGCTGACGACTGATTCCCTTCGCGCCCACCTCCGTGGCGGTTGCGGCGGAAAGGATCGAAGCGCCGATCACCACTCCGTGGTCCGGGCTTTTCGCCACCCAGACGGGCGGCATCGTGTCACTGTCACGGCCGCTGTAGGTGATGACCTTGATGGGCACGCCGGCGGGATCCGACGCGATGGCCTTGTTAAAATTGCCGATGGCATCGTTCGAGAGTGTGATGCGCGCGTTCGGATTGGAAATGGGGATGGGCTTTCCATTCTTGTCCGTCTTCCCCGGCCACCAGTCGCCCTGGAAGTTGCGGCCCTTTGCCGGCAGCGGCTCGCCGCTGCCCGTCCAGTGCGGAACGCTGTGCTCGTCCACGAGCACGTTGGACCAGATCACCTCCGTGCCGGGCTCCCGCATGCACTTGTAGAGGTGGGGATCTCCTTCCTTGTTGAGGTCCTCGACGATTCCGAAGATTCCGATTTCCGGATTCACCGCGCGCAGCGTCCCCTCACCGGCGATCCACATCTGCGACAGGTCGTCTCCCACGTAGTCGGAGCCGACCATTGCTGTGGTCGTTTTTCCGCAACCCGACGGAGCGGCCCCGGCGAAGAAAGTCTTCCTACCGCCCGGTCCGGTGATCCCCGTGATGAACATGTGCTCGGAGAGCTCGCTCTCCCGCCTGAAGTACGTGCACAGGTCGACGGCGAAGCGGTGGTTGCCCTTCTTCAGCATCAGCGTGTTCCCCGCGTAGGTGCAGAACATGCTGAAGGTCGTAAACCAGCTGCGGTCCATGAAGATCCGCGCCCGGGGGATGTCCTCCGAGCGGCTGGTTCCCTGGCTGTGCACGTTGGTGAAGAACACACCGGCCCTGCGGACCTCGGCGTCGAACTGTGCGAACACGTTGCGGTACAGGATATTTGCGCTGTGAAGAACGTAGGCGGAGCTTGAGATCATGAGGCCGGGGATGGCCGCCTGCGCGCCCACCGGCCCGCGGTTGTAGAACCCCACGTACAGGGTCCTGCCCTTCATGATGCCGGCCATGTGCTCGCGGATGTACGCGAGGGCTTCGGCGCGGAGCATCTTCTTCGCGAGGGTGCTCACCTCCTCGTCCTCGTTGGCGATGTAGTAGGTCTGGTCGACCATCCTCCCCTGGTCCTCAGGGAGATCGAAGTGCAACGTGTGATCTTTCATCGCGAGCGGACTTTCCTCGCCGGTGTCGAGGCTTCGCGCGCGGCAGGCAGCCGCGTCCTCCGCGGAGCCGTTGACGACGAAGACCTCCGCGGGCGCGCACATCGAAATCGCATTGGCGATGCGGACAAGCGCGTCCTCGTTCGTGATGGAGCTCATCTTGCGGCGGTTCGAGGCATCCAGGGACGCATCGAAGACCTTTGTCGCCTCCGCGAGGCTCTTGACGCCTCCCACTTCGGCCAGGATATCGATGCCCTTCCTCAACACGAGCATGAACCTCTCCCCTGCGCAGAGACTCCCGCACCCGCTTGCCGGCCGCCCACGCGCCGCAACAGTGCCCCAGGGCTGCGCATATTTATGCGGATTTCGGCATATATATACGAAAGCCTTCCTCGTGTCAATGGGGTGAGGATACGGAGAAAAAGAAGGGGGCGCGAGCCCCCCTCCAGATGCGTGATTCGATGGATCAGCCGATGGCGACTTTCCCCGTCTCTCCGCTCCTGATGCGGATGCACTCCTCCATCGGCAGGATGAATATCTTCCCGTCTCCGATGTTGCCCGTTCTCGCGCCCTTCACGATCGCGTCGACTGCGGGCTTCACGTACGCATCGTTCACGCCGATTTCCAGCCGGACCTTCTTCAACAGCGTGCCGACCTCCTTCACCCCGCGGTAGACCTCCGTGACTCCCTTCTGCCGTCCGCATCCCACGACATGGGTCACCGTCTTCAGGTAGATCTCCTTCTCGTCCAGCTCGCGCATCACGTCGTCGAGCTTGTGCGGTTGTATGATGGCGATGATCAGTTTCATTCGTTCCTCCAGTTTTACGCGCCTAGTCGATGAGAGTGTAGGCGCTCTCCTTGTGCTGCGTGTTGTCGAGGCCGATCGCCTCGTCTTCCTCGCGCACACGGAGGCCCATGATCAGGTCGAGCACTTTCGTGAGGATCAGGGTGATCACCACCGCGTAGGCAATCACGGCGATGACGCCGAGAGCCTGGATCCCGACCTGCCTGAAGTTGCCGAAGATCCAGCCGTCCGCACCGCCTGAGTTGATGAGCTTGGTGGCAAACACTCCCGTCAGCAATGCCCCGACGGTCCCGCCGACGCCGTGCACGCCGAAGGCATCCAGCGAGTCGTCGTAGCCGAGCTTCCCCTTAATGACGGAGACCGCTGTGTAGCACACGACGGCCACGACGATCCCGATTGCAATCGCTCCCATGGGGGTGACGAATCCCGCGGCGGGTGTAATCGCGACGAGCCCGGCCACTGCGCCGGTCGCCGCGCCCAGCACGGTCGGTTTCTTTGCCACGAGCCATTCAATGATGAGCCACGCGAGGGCCGCCATGGCGGTTGCCGTGTTCGTATTGATGAAGGCGCTCACCGCGAGCTCGTTTGCCGCCAGCGCGCTGCCGGCGTTGAACCCGAACCACCCGAACCAGAGCAGGGCGGCGCCCACGACCGTGAGGGTCATGTTGTGCGGCGGCGGGGTAATCCGCGGGAAGCCCTGCCGCTTGCCCAGGACAAGGGCGAACACCAGGGCCGACACGCCCGAGGAGATGTGCACGACGGTTCCGCCGGCGAAGTCGAGCGCACCCAGGTTGCGCAGCCAGCCGTTCGCGCCCCACACCCAGTGGGCGATCGGATCGTAGACCAGCGTCGCCCAGAGCAGGCTGAACACTGCGAAGGTGGAGAACTTCAGCCTCTCGGCGAACGCGCCGCTGATGAGCGCGGGGGTGATGACCGCGAACATCATCTGGTAGACCATGAAGAGCTGGTGGGGAATGGTGGCTGCGTAGTCCGGGTTGGGGGTGAGGCCCACTCCCTTCAAGCCGATCCACGACAGGTTCCCGATGAAATGTCCCACGTCCGGGCCGAAGGCCAGGCTGTATCCCCAGAGCACCCACTGAACGCTGATCAGACAGAGGATGAAGAAAGAGTGCATCATGGTGGAAAGGACATTCTTGCGGCGGACAAGACCGCCGTAGAACATCGCCAGGCCCGGCGCGGTCATCGCCATGACGAGCGCCGTGGAGGCGAGAACCCATGCTGTGTCCCCGCTGTTGATCTGTGGCATCGATCCCTCCTTGCAGGTGAAGTTTCGTTGCCACTAGAAAGCAATATGCGTGCCAGCTCCGGGAGTCTATGTCCCTCTGAAGCGGCGCGCCTGGATGCGGTATTTCCTCACGCGCAGGCCCATGATCCGCTCAGTGATTCCCAGAGAGGCTGCGGCCGCAGCCATGGTGCCCCGGGATGACTTCAACGCCTCGACGAGGAGCTCTTTCTCCACTCGCTCCAGGGTCGCCTTGAGAGTCCCCCGGGGCACGGTACCGCTTGCCTCGGCGGTCTGCAGCGAGGGAGGAAGATGATGTCCGTGGATCACGTCGTCGTCGCTGAGCAGAACGGCGCGCTCGATGCAGTTCTCCAGCTCCCGCACGTTGCCCGGCCAGTGATACGCCATCAGCATGTCGATGGCCGGAGTGGAGATCCGACGCACGTTCTTGTGGGTCTTCAGGCTGTAGCGCTCGGCAAAGTAGTCCGCCAGCAGGAGGATATCGGTGCGCCTCTCGCGGAGCGGAGGAATATGGATGGGAAACACGTTCAGCCGGTAGTACAGGTCCTGGCGGAATTGCTCGCGCTGAATGAGGTCTTCCAGCACCCTGTTGGTCGCTGTGATGAGGCGCACGTCCGCGCGTATCGTTGTCGTGCCACCCACGCGCTCGAACTCCTTCTCCTGCAGCACGCGGAGGAGCTTGATCTGCATGCCAGGGGAGAGATCCCCGATCTCGTCGAGGAACAGCGTTCCTCCCTCGGCAAGCTCGAAGCGACCCTTACGTGATGCCACCGCGCCGGTGAATGCGCCCTTCTCGTGGCCGAAGAGCTCGCTTTCGATGACCCCTTCCGGAAGCGCTGCGCAGTTCACTTTTACGAATGGTTTCGTGGCGCGCGGGCTTGCGTAATGCAGAGCGTGCGCCACCAGCTCCTTGCCGGTGCCGCTTTCTCCGCGAAGGAGCACGGTGGTGTCGCTGGAGGAGACCTGGGCGATGAGCTTGTACACTTCCTGCATCGCTTTGGAGTTGCCGATGATGTTCGACGGCCGGAAGCGGTCCTTCAGCTCGTCCTGCAGCCGCAGGTTCTCCTCCATCAGCCGCTCGCGCTCCTCCTGCGCGGACTGGCGAAGCCGCACCGCCTGGGCGATGAGCGAGGCGATGATGGAGAGCACCCGCGCATCCTCCTGGAGGGCATGCGCCTTTGAGGCGGGCCGGTCCGCGCTCAGGGCGCCCACGACCTCCCTTCCCATCTTGATGGGCACGCAGAGAAACGAGAGATCCCCTTCCTCGTGGGACTTTCGGGCGCCTGTCTTGTCCAGGAACTCCGGCTCCTCGGAGATCCTCGGGACGATGGCCGGCTTGCCGGTCTGGATGACTTTTCCCGTGATTCCTTCACCCAGCTTGTAGCGTCCCTTTTTCTTCTGGCTCGCCGAGAGTCCGTAGGCGGCCTCGATGGAGATCTCCCCGCTCTGCCGGTTGACCAGGGTGAGGGTGGCGAACTTCATTCCGAGGGAACGGGTGATGACCTCGAGGACCGGCTCCACGACCGTCCTCAGGTCAAGGCTGGAGTCGAGGATCTGGGTGATCTCGAAAAGTATGGAGAGCTCCTCCGGTCGCCTCCCCGTCATTTTTCCCTCCTCACCGGGAACTACAAAAATGTACTTTTCTGGCAAAAAAGATACGGAAATGTAGCCCCCGAGGATCGAGGTGTCAAGCGTGTCCCGGCCGCATTGACATCGGCGGGCGCCTTCCGTATAAACCATGCATGAATTCACTTGCGCACGAGCTGAACAGCGCCCTGGCCGGCAGCGTCGCCGACACGTTGCTCTCCGGTCTCGGGCGCCGGCTGTACTTCCCCAAGGGGATCGTGGCCCAGTCCGCCGAGGCGAAGAAGGGTGCCACCCGGGCCAACGCCACCATCGGCATCGCCACGAAAGGGGGCAAGCCGGTGTTTCTCCCGGCCATCCGTTCACTGGTGCCCGGGCTGGATCCGGACGAGATCTTCCCGTATGCTCCGACGCAAGGCGTAGAGAAGCTGCGGGAGCTCTGGAAGAAGGAAATCCTTCGAAAGAATCCCGACCTCGGGGATGCAAAGTTCTCGCTTCCCCTTGTCGTGCCCGGCCTGACCTGCGGGATTTCGACCCTTGCGGACCTGTTCGCCGACAAGGGAGATACGCTCGTGCTCCCGGACCTGCACTGGGACAACTATCCCCTCATCTTCGAGACGCGGCGCGAGACTGCGGTTGCAACCTTTCCCTTCTACGCGGCCGGCGGCGGTTTCAACGTCGACGGAATGAAGGACACTTTTCTTCGCGCCGCCGGCGCAGGGAAGGCGATTCTCCTCCTCAACTTTCCGAACAACCCGACAGGCTATTCACCCACCATCGACGAGGCGGCGGCCATCGTTTCAGCCATTCGGGAGGTTGCCTCACGCGGCAATCGCTGCCTGGTGATCACGGATGACGCGTACTTCGGGCTGTACTATGAACCGAAGATCTATGAGCAGTCGCTGTTCGCGCGGCTGTGCGGCCTGCACGAGAATGTCCTTGCGGCAAAGGTCGACGGATCCACGAAGGAAGACCTCACGTGGGGTTTCCGGACCGGGTTCATCACCCTGGGCGCGAAGGGACTTACCGATGCGCAGTACGACGCGCTCACCCGCAAGCTGATGGGAGCGCTCCGCTCCACGATCTCCAATTCCAGCATGCTCGCGCAGAATCTCATCCTGCACTCCCTGGAGGATCCCCAGCGCGCCGCGCAGAAGGCAGAGGCGGCGCAGCTCCTCCGGGAGCGCTACGACCGTGCGAAGTCAATCCTCACCAATAGGAAAAGCACGGCGATCGAGCCGTTGCCGTTCAACTCGGGGTACTTCATGAGCTTCCGCCTGCTGCGCGGAAAGGCCGAAGACCTGCGCAAGGCGCTGCTCACGGGAAGCGGCGTCGGGACGATCGCCATCGACGACCGCTGCCTGCGCGTGGCCCTCTCCAGCGTGGACGTGGAGAAGCTCGACGAGTTGTTCGACCTGATCTACAGCACGGCGGAGAAGTTGTAACCGGCCCCTATTCGTTCACGAGGAGCTTGCCGAGCTCCTTCAGCTCGGGAATGCGCTCGAACACGGGCCGCTTCTTCTCGTGCGCAGCCTTGTCGAGGCCCGTCGTCTTCAGGTACAGCTCATTGATCAGGTCCGAAAGGATTGCGAGGTTGACGCCGAAGTTCTGCGCGGCCATATCGCGCAGCACCCGGTCCTGGTCGGTGCTGCCCTGCGCGAGCATTCCCCGGATGTTCGGGAGCATTTTCAGTCGCGCCTGGTGGATGAAGTGCGCGGCGGCGAGCACCATCTCGTACAGCTCGTCGAACTGGAAGCCCTGCTGCTTGTAGTACTCGGTCTTGGCGGTGAGGTTCTCCAGCCTGTCCCATTCCGCCTGCTGGAGCTCGAGAACCACAAGCGCCTTGCGGATGAATCGGTTGGAGACATTGTTCTGGAAATGATCGCCGATCTTTTCCACGATTCTGTAGATGTCGGGGTCTTTTACTGGCACGTTCTGGCCTCTTCCGCGCAAAAGGTAAACGATGCCACCCGCTCGGTCAAGCCCGGCGAGACGTCGCTTATTGCTGCCCGGGGCCGAACAGCCTGCCCTGGCGGGCCCCGCGCGCCCGCATCTCCTGCTCGAGACAGGAGAGGAACTTTTCCTTGGACCAGAAATTTCTCGGCGCCGCCAGCCTCTGGGCGGGAGTGTCGCATGTAAGGCGCATGATGACGGTCTCAGGAGGAAGATGCTCTATCGCCGCTATGACGTACTCGATGTGCCGGCGAGGTGACGGTACGACGAGCTCGCCCTTCTGGTACTCGGAGGCGAGGACCGTTCCCACCGGTACGTGGAGGTTGTGGATTTTCACCCCGTCGGGACGGAGCCGCGCGAGGCGGCGCATGGTCCCCAGAATCTCGTCGGATCCTTCTCCTGGCAGCCCGAAGATGAGATGGACAGCGATCTTCAGCTGCCGTTGCCGCAGGATGTCGAAGGCACGCTCGAAGTCAGCGGCAGTATGGCCGCGCCCGATGCGTCTCAGTGTCGCATCGTTCGCGGACTGCAGGCCCAGCTCGACCCAGACCTCGAGCCCCCTCTCCTTGTAGGAGGCTATGAGGTCGGCTTTCTCCTCGTCGAGACAGTCGGGCCGGGTCGCGACATTCAACCCGAGGAAAGGGGCCAGCGCGAGTCCTGTATCGTAGACGCGGCGAAGTGCCTCTACCTGTGCGTTCGTGTTTGAATAGGCCTGGAAAAACAGGATATACCCGCCATCCCCATGGGTGCGGCGGTAGAACGAGATGGACTCGTTGACCTGGCGCTGCAGCGAGCCCGCGTCCACCTGCAGCCCGCCGGTGCATCCCACCGGGAACCGCGGCTCATTCCTGGTAAGGTATGGAGCGCGGGACCCGTCGGCGTCGCAGTAGGAGCAGCCCGCCGCGGCCCGGCCTCCTGTCCGGTTGGGACAGCTGAAGCCCGCGTCCACCGCGACGCGGTACACGCTGCACCCGTGACGTTGCTTCAAATAGCGCGAGTAGGTGAGATACGGCGGCTCCCTCACAAGGTCCCCACACACGCAGGCTACCAGAACTGGTCACGAATGAGAACGAGTCCTCGTGCATTGACAGCGCATGAGCGTTCTCCCTACAGTGCTCGGGATGCGACCTGCCCTCCGTCTGATCCTTTTCTCATTCGCCGTTCCGGCCTTCATCCTTTGTGCCGGCTGCGGGCTCGGCCTGGAGACGACCATCCAGCTCGTGACAAATCGCGCCGAGATGGCCGCGTATGTCGACCGGTTCAACGCGCTTCAGTCCGACGTGAAGGTGGAAATCTCCTACCAGGAGTCCCCCTCCCAGGCCGTTCTCGACGGCGTTTCGGGGGATATCGTGATCGGCGAATGGCTGGCGAGCCCCTCCGTCATGGAAAAGATGGACGGCCTGGGGGATATCGTGAAGCCGGGAAAGATCGACCCCGCGTGGTTCTACGCGCGCCTGCTGGCAATGGGATCGCGCGACAACCGCCCGGTGCTCGTTCCACTCTCATTCTCGCTTCCGTCAGTGGTGTACGTGCGCCAGCCCACCGATCTGCCCACCATGTTCATGCCGCTGGACACTCTGCAGGCCATGAGCAAGGCGTTCAACAAGTCGAACAAGGCCGGTGCCCTGGTCAATGTCGGTTTCTCTCCCGCGTGGAACCCCGATTTTCTCACTCTGACCGCGCTCCTCTTCGGCGCCCATCTTCGGCCGGGGAGAAACGGCATTCCCTCCTGGGACGAGACCGGCCTCAAGAAGACGGTCGACTTCACGCGGTCCTGGCTGGTGGGTGTGAACGGGGGCGGCGATGCCGACGCCGCTTTTTCGAAGCGGATCCTCGTCCAGCCCTGGTACAAGCTCCTGTCCTCCGGCAAGACCCTCTTCGCGCTCGCCTCCTTCCGGGATCTGTTCGCCCTTCCGGAGGAGGATCGCAGGGACTTCGACTTTCGCTGGCTCTCCCAGGACGGCGCGATCCCCGTCCTCGACGACGTGCTGTACGCCGGTGTCCTGGGCTCTTCTCGCGACAAGTCGGGGGCGAAGGCCTTCCTGCAGTGGTTCTGCAGCCTCCCGGTCCAGCAGAGCCTCCTCACGGTGAACCAGTCCCGCCGCATCGGAGTATTCGGAATCACGAACGGATTCTCCGCGCTGAAGAGCATCGACGAGAGGGACTTTCCCGCGAAATACCCGCTCCTCCTCGGACACATCCCGATGGAAAACCTTCTCACCTTTCCCGACACTCTGCCGGACAACTGGGTGAAGCTCAGGGACGGCGTTGTGCTGCCCTGGATCCTGGACACGGCGTCGGGAGAGGAATCCCAGACCCTGGAGAAGCGGCTCGAAGACTGGCAGAACGCCCAGAAAAAATGACCATCCCCCGCGCCGTTCGAGGCTCCGGCCGCCTTTTTCATTGACATCGGCCTGGTTCTGTTTTATGATTGTGCCATAAGATAATCCACTCCAGGAGGTTGCCAATGGCGACAGTAGAGCTCAGGAACATTACCAAGGTGTACGAGGGAGGTGTCAAGGCGGTCGATAACGCGAACCTGACCATCAATGACAAGGAGTTCGTGGTCCTCGTCGGGCCTTCGGGCTGCGGGAAGACGACGACGCTCAGGATGGTCGCGGGTCTGGAAGAGATTTCCGGCGGCGAGCTGTACATCGACGGGAAGCTCATGAACGACGTGGCGCCGAAGGACCGGGACATCGCCATGGTGTTCCAGAACTACGCCCTGTATCCCCACATGACGGTGTACGACAACATGGCGTTCGGCCTGAAAATCCGCAAGTATCCCCGGGCGGAGATCAACACGCGCGTTCACGAAGCGGCGCAGATCCTCGACATCGAGGAGCTGCTGGACAGGAAGCCCAAGGCGCTCTCGGGCGGTCAGCGCCAGCGCGTTGCGGTCGGCCGCGCCATCGTGCGGAAGCCGAAAGTGTTCCTCTTTGACGAGCCGCTGTCGAACCTGGACGCGAAGTTGAGGGTCCAGATGAGGGCCGAGCTCTCCGCTTTGCACCACAGGCTGCAGGCGACCATGATTTACGTGACCCACGACCAGATCGAAGCCATGACCATGGGTGACCGGATCGTGGTCCTCAAGGATGGCCTCATCCAGCAGATCGGCACGCCGCTGGGCCTGTACAACACGCCGGTGAACAGGTTCGTGGCCGGCTTCATCGGCTCTCCCCCGATGAACTTCATGAAGGTCAGCCTGAAGATGGAGGGCGGGAAGCTTCTCGCCGACGAGGGGACCTTCCGCCTGGAGCTCACGCCCCAGGAGACCGAAACACTTCGCAACTACGCGGGCAAGGATGCCATCCTGGGCGTACGGCCCGAGGACCTCCTGTACACCGAGGCTGCGGAGCGGATGAACAACATCCCGACAAAGGTCGAGGTCATCGAGCCCCTCGGATCTGAAATCCACCTCTGGGTGAGCACGAAGAACAACCAGCTCGTCGCCAAGGTCGCGCCGCGCCACACGTTCCACATCGGCGACGTGGCGAACTTCCATCCCGACCTGACGAAGATTCATTTCTTCGACCTTGAGACGGAGAAGGCGATCTTCTAGGGCTCCTATCCCCAGGCTCCCGCCGTCCTGCGCGCCGCCTTTCGGCGTCGCTGGGCCGGCTGCCGCCTGGGGCCCCTTTCGCACGCCTTCGGCGTGCTACGGCAGGCGCCCCTCATTGCGCGTCACGTACTGCTTGGTCAGGAATCGCGTCAGGGCGAGCTTCCGGGCGACATCCCGGCGTTCACGGGCGATCTGCGCGAAGAAGACCCTCGTCGTCACTCCTCCGTCGATCGCTCCGACGCCGACACCGCGGTCGTGGATGATTTGGAGACGCTCCAGGCGGAAGGCAACGCGTTCGAGCTGGAACGCTGTCCTGCGCAGCCGCACGAGGAGCGCGCCGATGATGCGCTTCTCGCTGAGGATCTCGACGGCCGTGCCGATCCGGCCGGCACGGTCCTCGAATGCCCACTTCCTCATGACCGCCTGGCTTCGCGCGAGCTCCGCATGTGCGGCGTTGAACTCACGGCTGAGCTGGAGGTACAGCCGGGCGTTCGCCTGGATCAGCCTGAGCGCGTTCGCCTGCACGAACTGGCTCCGCTCTCCCCGCCAACGGGTCCTGAACTGCTCCAGCCCCGAAGCGTCGACCGGCGTGGTGCGGTAGACCTCGCCCGGCCTCTTCTCAACCACCGTGCCGGGGATCGCTGTGAGCTCCTTGCCCTGGTCGTCGGTGACGACGACCTGCCCCTCGTCGCAGGTCACCAGGACGTCACCGGTCTCGGGTGCAGTCACGGTGAAATCGGTCCCCCGCACCCCCATCGCGGCGGAATCGGATTTCACGCGCACGCTCTGTGTCGGCAGCAGCTTCGCCACCTTCAGGGCGATCTGGCCGCCGAGGATGCCGACCGTGCTTTCCTGTCTGCCCTCGACGATTGCCACCTCCAGGGAGAACTGCGTATCGGCGGTCATCTTGATGGTCATGCGGGGAAGCTTGGGAGAGGTGATCGAAAGCTCAGCCTGGCCATCGGACCCGGTTTTCATCAGGTCGAAGCTCTGCAGATCCTGCCCGATGGCGATCCCGTCGATATCTGCGCCGTCACGCACCATGCCCACCGTTCCCTCGAGATAGGAGATGCTGCCGATGGAGTCCTCGGCGGAGAGGCCGGCCGCGCAAAGGGCCAAAAAAAGCGCGGCCGCAAGGCCGCGCAGGATGTGCATCCTCAGAGGATCGCGAAAATCAGCCAATTGGTACCCTCCTGGTCGAAGTAGTACTTCTGATAGCTGGACCAGAACGGAATGCTGGAGGACATGTCCACCTTGGCTCTCACGTTCAACTCGTACACCGCGCCCGTGACGCCTTCCACCGGGCTCTCCGCGGGCTGGACGAAGACGCTGTCGAGATCCATGACGTCGGCCAGGGGCGACTCGGCGAAGCTGGCACTGTCGAAGTAGCCCAGCAGGGAGGTCTTCAGCTCGTCCTTCGAGACGGTCTGGCGCAGGCGCATGAACCGGATGTTGTCGCTCATGTGCGCGAGCGCGCCGTCCGCGTCCTTCCTCAGTATGGCGGTCATGCAGGCCTCGAAGGAGTCCGTGATCGCCCTGCGGGAATCCGCATCCGTTGCGGCTGCCGGCGGCTGGGCTTCCACCGCCGCCGCCTTCTGGGGCGACCACGTGAGGGGAGGAGAGCCCTGCCCCTCACCGAGGATGAACCAGTCCGTCCCGACCTTGTGGATGAAGAACTGCTGCTTCATGTCCCAGAAGCTGACGTACTGGGAATAGTCGGCCTTTGCCGTGACCGTGTAGGAGTACGTCTCACCCCAGGCCTGCTGCATTGGCTGGGGAGCGCGGGCGATGACCGCGGTGTTCAGGTCGTACACGGAGGAAGGCTCCAGACCGGAGACCGGTACCTCCTTGAAGAAGCCGGCCAGCTCGGACTCCGCATCCGCGCGGGTCACCTCGGACTGTGTCTTCGTGAGATAGATCGAGCCGTCGAGGAAACCGGCCGCTGAGGCCGCGTCCCTCTCCGCCAGCGCGCTGACGAACCGCAGGAAGAAGGAGTTCAAGGCGCCCGATGGCACCGTCCCCGCGCCGGCGCCGATTGTCGTCGTACGTCCCGAGGCAAGGAGCTCCGCGGCGGACGGCAGCGAGAGGTCCTGGATCGCCGCCGGATCCAGCTGCGGGTAGATCGCTTTCGCGACGGTCATGTACTCGGCGCCCTTCTCGGTTTTCCCGACGGCCTGGTACTGCTTGCCGGCGAGCCAGTAGGATTCACCTGCGGTCTTGCGATCTGCGTCGCTATAGTCTTTCCAGAACTGCGCCCAGAGAAGTCCCGTGGCAGCGAAGAGCAGCAGGACGGAGAGGAAAAACGTGTTCCTCATGGGCAGCCTCCTCGAGTGGCATGCACTCCAAAAAGATTCTATCAACTAGACTTTGAGTTGACAACCCATATTTCTGCTGGTAGACTTTTTATCCACAGGGAGGCGCCCCATGGTACGTTTCACTCGGCTTGCGTCCATCTTTGCTCTCTGCCTCGTGCTGGTCAACTGCCCCTCGGCGCCGAAGCCTCCCGCGCAGACGGTGGCGGCACCCGCATTCAGCCCCGCGGAAGGGGTCTACACGGACACTCAGTCGGTGACTCTCTCCACGTCAACCGAGGGGGCGGAAATCCGCTACACCACCGACGGTTCCGCACCCACGGCGACCACCGGTTCCGTGTACTCGGGAGCCATCACGGTTTCGTCCACAACCACGATTCGGGCCATTGCAGCGAAGACGGGCTGGACGGACTCACCCGTGGTGAGCGCAACGTTCACCATCAAACGCAAGGTGGCGGACGTGCAATTCGATCCTCCCGCCGGAACCTACGAGACCTCTGCCTCGGTGACGCTCAGCACCGCGACCGAGGGCGCACAGATCTACTATACCGCAGACGGCAGCACGCCCAGCGCAGCCAGCGGCATCCTGTACGCGGGACCAATCTCCGTCACGGCCTCCGAGACCATCCAGGCCATCGGCGTCAAGCAGTCAATGAACGACTCCGGGGTCACGCGCGCGGAGTACACAATCACGATCCCAGAGGCGGTTACGGTGCAAGTGCCGCCCGTCACCGACGTGGAGGTCGACGACGCCCGTAATGCCCTCGCCCGCGCGAGGGAAGTCGACGCGGACTACTTCGATCCTGACAATTACGACGCGGCACGGCAGCTTCTCGACGAGGGGATCAGCCTGCGAGTGAGTGACCCGGCCACGGCGCGGCAGAAGCTCTCGGACTCCAAGGACAAGGCGGACCTTGCGTTTACGAACTCCGTGCAGAAGTCAGCCGAGGTGATGGCCGCCAACCTCGAGGCGGCACGCAAGAGGCTGCTCGCCCTGGAAGCGGACAAGTTCCTTGCCGATGACTACCAGAAGGCCACCGCGGGAATCGACGAGGCGGCGGCGCTTTTCGAGAACAAGGATTATGCCGGCGCCCGCGCCCGCGGCTACCAGGCCCTGAAGGAAATGACCGATCTGGGGAACAGGCTGGAGACGCGGCTGGCCTCCGTGAAGTCGCTGAAATACGAGACCGAGCAGCTCATGAAGCAGGCCGAATCCGAAGAGCTGTACCAGTATGCTCCGGAACAGAAGGACAAGGTGATCTCCCTCTACCTGCAGGGCGTCAATTCGTTCCAGGGCTACAAGCTGGATGATGCGGAGGAAAACTTCGGGGCGGCACGGGAGGCGGCGCGGGACACGATCCGCATTGCACGGGAAGCGCGGGACAACTCCCAGGCGGAACAGAAGCAGAAGGCGGAGGCCATGCAGGAGCAGGTGATGAAGTCCCTTGTGGACGCCTCCAGCCTCACCATCGTCACGGAAGACGGGACGGTCATCAAGCCGCAGAACTGGAAAGACGAGGATTTCCTGAAGGAAATCGACAAGATGATGCAGGAGGAGCAGAGCACGCCGTCCTCCGGCGGGCAGTCCATGGCGGTCCCGGCAGACCAGAGCACAGTCGTCATGGCGGACGACACCTCCGTGAACCTTCTCCAGCAGGCGCGCGACCTGTGGGTGCAGGGACTGAAGGAGAAGCAGGCAGGCAACTACGGGAAGGCGCTGGACTACTTCAACGAGGCGCAGCGCTACATCGACATCTACAAATCCTACGCAGTGAAGGGCGTGTACACGGTGCGGCTCATCCCCGACAGGCGGGACTGCCTGTGGCGGATCGCGGAATACAAGGACATCTACGGAGACCCGTACAAATGGCCCAACATCTGGCGGAGGAACCGCAAGCTGATCCAGAACCCGGACCTGATCTTTCCGGGCTGGCAGCTAGTAATCCCGCCTCAGTAGAGTCGGGCGCCGTAATCCCTCCGCAGTAGGCACCTACTTCGCGGCGTAGCGGCTGATCTTCTCGACCAGCTCGGACCTTCTCCTCTCGAGCCCCTCCTTGGTGACGGCTTCCACGACGAGCCGGAGGAGGGGCTCGGTGTTCGACACGCGGAGATTGAACCACCAATCGGGGAAATCGATCCGTATGCCGTCCAGGTCGGTGAGCGTGCCTTCCTGGTACTCCGACTGCACGCGACCGAGGATCTCGGGTCCGTTCGCCACAGTGAAGTTGATCTCCCCTGAGAAATGGTAGCGGCCGATCGCAGATACCGCCCGGGAGAATGGCGCGGCGGCGGCCGAGAGGACCTCCATGACGATGAGCGCGGCGATCATGCCGGAATCGCAGAAGAAGTTTTCCCGGAAGTAGTAATGCCCTGCAAGCTCCCCTCCGGCAATGCCGTCTGTGTCCCGCAGAAGCTTTTTTGCGAACGAGTGACCCACCTTGCAGATCGTCGGCTCCGCTCCGAGGCCCTTCAGGTATTCCACCACTCCCCGCGACGAACGCACATCGTACGTCACGGTCCTGCCCGCGCCGGCGCGCCGCTCGGGGTGGAGGGTGAAGTAATAGGTGCCGAGGAACCCGATGAGAAGGTCCGGGGAGATGAAGGCGCCGGCTTCATCGACGAACATCACGCGGTCGGCATCCCCGTCGAAGCAGATGCCCAGGTCGGCGCCTTCCTTCCGCACCCTGCTCTTCAGCGCCGCGAGGTTCTCCTCCACCAGCGGGTTGGGCGCGTGATTCGGAAACCTCCCGTCCGGCTCGTCGAACATCAGCGTGTACCGCAGCCCGGTTCCGTCGAGCACATCGCGGAGGAAGAGGCCCGCCATTCCGTTGGAGCAGTCGATGACCACCTTCAAGCGCGAGAGGTCGGATTTGAACTTCGCCAGGTGGGCGAGGTAGTCGGGCCGGATGTCCAGCCTGCTGATCCTGCCGGGCCCGGCCGGCTGCGCCGCGGGGACGCCCGAGGTCACTCTCCGTTCCAGCTCTGCAAGACCCGTATCGTACCCGACCGGCACGGCCGCTCGCCGCGACACCTTCAGACCGTTGTATTCCGGGGGGTTGTGGGACGCGGTGATCATCACGCTCCCGTCCATCCCGAAGTGCGCCGTGGAAAAATAGACGGCCGGCGTGTCGCACAGCCCGATGTCCGCCACGTCGCAGCCGGCTTCCGTGATTCCCCGGGTGAGCTCGCGGAAGACCTCTTCCGATGATAGGCGCACATCCCGTCCAACGGCGATCCGCCGGGCCTCCAGCAGGCCCGGCAGGTGCCGGCCGATGGCGCGCGCGGTTGCGGCGTTCCACTCGCGGCCGTAGACGCCCCTGATGTCATAGGACTTGAAGATGCCCATCGGGATGAATGTATACGGAGGCCCCATCCCTGTACAGCGTGCCTGTTTTCTCTTACCATGCATTGCATGGGACATCTCGCATTCACGGTGAAACCGAACATCCCCGCACGGTTGAAACCACTCGAAGAGCTCGCACACAACCTCTGGATCAGCTGGAACTACGAAGCAATCATGCTTTTCATGCGCCTGGACTACGACGCGTGGCTAGCATCCCGGCAGAACCCGGCCCGCATGCTCGGCTTTGTGGCGCAGGAGAAGCTCGAGCAGGCCGCGCGGGATGACTCTTTCCTCGCCGCGCTGGACGCGGTCTGGGCCAAGTTCCAGCGCTATCTCGGCGCCGAGCGCTGGTACAAGGGACCGGCGGATGCGGCAATCGCCTACTTCTCCATGGAGTACGGCATCGATGTGGCGCTGCCTGTCTACTCGGGCGGGTTGGGCATGCTCTCCGGCGACCACCTGAAGGCATCGTCTGACCTTGGCCTCCCGCTCGTGGGTGTGGGCCTGCTGTACCGCCAGGGCTACTTCCAGCAATACCTGAACGTGGACGGCTTCCAGCAGGAATCCTACCCGGAGAACGACTGGTACAACATGCCCGTCTCCCTCTGCCGCGACGCGAAGGGGGCTCCGGTGACCGTGCAGGTGGAGATGGGACCCTCGGAGGTGACCGCGTGGATCTGGAAGGTGGCGGTCGGCAAGAGCTTCCTCTACCTTCTGGACTCGAACATCGAGGCCAATCCGGAGCCGCTGCGCCTTATCACCGCTTCCCTGTACGGCGGGGACCGGGAGACGCGCATCCAGCAGGAAATCCTCCTGGGCATCGGGGGCATCCGCGCGCTGAAGGCCCTGGGGATCTCCGCATCCTGCATGCACATGAACGAGGGGCATTCGGCGTTCCTCGGCCTCGAGCGGATCCGCGGGCTCATGTCCGAAAGCAAGGTCTCCTTTGCGGAGGCATGGCAGTGCGTGTGGTCCACGAACGTGTTCACCACCCACACGCCGGTCCCGGCGGGCAACGAGCGCTTCGCACCGGCGCTGATGGAGAAGTACTTCGGCGCCGTGGCCCGCGAGCTGGGCCTGCCGTGGAAGGAGTTCCTGGCCCTTGGGCGCGAAGACCCGAACAACGATGCGGAGGATTTCTGTCTCACGGTGCTCGCGCTGCGGATGTCCGCGTTCAACAACGCGGTGAGCCGGCTGCACGGCGTGGTGTCCCGGTCCATGTGGCACAGGATCTGGCCGTCGCTGCCCCTGGACGAGATCCCCATCACCCACATCACCAACGGGGTGCATCCGCGGACGTGGGTCACCCACGACATGATCGACCTGCTGGACCGGTATTTCGGCCCCGAGTTCCACGACACCCCCACGAACCTCGATGTCTGGAACAGGATCGACCGGGTGTCAGACGAGGAGCTGTGGCGCACGCACGAGCGTCGGCGCGAGAGGATGGTGGCCTTTGCCCGCATGCGTCTGCAGAACCAGCTCACCCGGCGCGGAGTCACGAACTCGGAGCTTGCACGCAGCGCCGATGCCCTTTCCCCGTACACCCTGACAATCAGCTTTGCGCGCCGGTTCGCCGCCTACAAGCGGGCCGATCTCCTCCTGTCGGACCCGGACCGGCTGATGCGCCTGCTCACCGACAAGGAGAGGCCGATCCAGCTGATCTTCGCCGGCAAGGCGCACCCGCACGACCTTGCGGGGAAGGAGATCATCAAGAAGCTCGTCCACTTCGCCAGCGACCCCCGGGTGGCCAGCCGGATCGTGTTCCTGGAAGACTACGACATGACCATGTCGCGCTACCTGACCTCGGGCAGCGACCTGTGGCTGAATACGCCCCGCCGGCCCCTGGAGGCCAGCGGCACCAGCGGCATGAAGGCCGCGATGAACGGCACGCTCAACCTCTCCATCCTCGACGGGTGGTGGGACGAGGCGTACTCGACGCACATCGGGTGGGCGATCGGCAGGGGAGAGGAGTATGAGGACCACGCCCTGCAGGACGAGGTGGAAAGCAAAGCCCTGTACGACCTCCTTGAGCGCGAGATCACACCCCTGTTCTACACCCGGGGCATGGACGGGCTTCCGCGCGAATGGATCCGCAGGATGAAGGAGTCGATGCGGGAAGTTGGCAAGCGCTTCAGCAGCCACCGCATGCTCCTGGAATATACCGGCAGCTTCTATTCCCCTGCGGTGGCCAACGCCCAGAAGCTGCTGAAAAAGGGGTGCGCGCTGTGCAGGGAAGCCGCGGCCTACCTCACGAAGCTCCGCCGCAACTGGGACGCGCTGCGAATCGAGGAGATCATCTCCCCGTCGGAAAGGATCCTCTCGATCGGAGACGCGATCTCGGTGCAGTCGCGCATCTTCCTTGCCGACCTCACCCCCGACGAGCTGGGTGTCGAGCTGTACTACGGGCCCCTCTCCTCACAGGGAGAGATCGAGAAGCCGCGGCGGCTGGAGATGACGCCGTGCGGGACGGACGGCAAGGCCGCCTTGTACTGCGCAAAGGTCACCTGCGACCGCACGGGTCGGCAGGGGTACACGGTGCGCATCCTGCCCAAGCACCAGTCTCTCGTCCATCCCTTCCTCCCCGGGCTGGTGAAGTGGGGCTGAAAGCCAAGAAGGGCTGAAAGCCAAGAAGGGCTGAAAGCCAAGAAGGGCTGAAAGCCAAGAAGGGCTGAAAGCCAAGAAGGGCTGAAAGCCAAGAAGGGCTGAAAGCCAAGAAGGGCTGAAAGCCAAGAAGGGCTGAAAGCCGCGCGGCGCCCGGTTACATTCCGAAGAGGTGGTGAGACGCCGCGAATCCCTCCCCGGCCACGAACAGCGCGATGAGCAAGAGCGCGGGGAGGAAGTTCGCGGTCTTCAGCTTCGCGAGCCCCAGCAGGTTGATCCCGATCATGATGACAAGCGCACCGCCGACACCGGTGAGCTCCTTCAGCATCTCCGCGCTGACCAGCGGCTTCAGCCAGACCGCCGCGAGGGTGAGCAGGCCCTGGTAGAGGAGCACCGAAAGGGCAGAGAATGCGACGCCGATGCCCATGGCCGCGGTGAACACGATGGACATGAACGCGTCCATCACGGACTTCGTGAAGATGAGATCGTAGTTCCCTTCCGCCCCCGCCTTGAACGACCCCACGAGCGCCATCGCCCCGACGCAGAAGAGCACCGAGGCGTTGAGGAATCCGAATGCGAAGTCCTTGCCGTTGTCGCCACGGGCGAACGTCCGCTTCAGCGCATCGCCGAGCGAGAGGATGCCCTCCTCAATGCGCCACCACGTGCCGAGAATCCCGCCGATGATGAGCGACAGCGCGAGGTACACGATCTTGGAGGCGCTCATCGCCATCTGGATGCCGATGATGAGCGAGGTGATGCCGGCGCCGACGTACACGACGGACTTGAAGGATTCCTTGATCCGACCGTGGAGCAGAAGCCCGATGAGAGATCCGGCAATGACGGCAAGAGCGTTTACGATGGTGGCGATCATTGGGGTGCAATCTACCGGTTTTGCCTCCGCATGCCTACGTCTTGAACCGTGATCCGAAAAAAACTACTCTGTCGCCTGCCATGAGACGCCGTACCCTGCCTGTGCTCCTTGCGTTTCTCATCGTCCTCGTTCTTCCCGCCGGCGCGGACAGCCCTGAGGTGACCCGCGTGATCGGCATGGAGCTGAAATCCGCCGTCAGCACGTTCGGACTGCCCCAGAGCATGTTCTCCTTCCGGGGCACCGAGGAGGACCGGGACGACGTCGTCTTCTATTATCCGGACCACATGTACCTGTTCTGGTACAAGGACAGGGTATGGCAGGTGCGGTTCGATCGCCGCTTCACGGCCGGCTTTCAGGGGCTCACACCCGGCATGACCCGCCAGGAGGTGGAAGCGGTGGTCAAGGAACGGCCCCTCGTGCCCAACGGGGACTCGCTGTATTTCGACCTCGACGGGGAATCCTTTCCTGTCCGCGTCCGCCTGGTCTTTGCCGGGAGCGACCTCTCGGACATCTACGTCTACAGGAGCGATTTCTGAGCGCGCGCGCCAAGATTTGTCTCGTCCTCGCCGAGCAGACGCTCGAGGCGGACCTCCGCCACGTGGAGAGCTTTCGCGGCCGGGTCGACCTGGTGGAGCTTCGCGTGGACCATCTCGTGGACGAGGAAAAGGCAGCGGCGGGGCGTCTGCCCGGTCGTGTCGGCCTCCCGGTGATCCTCACGGTTCGTCGGGGCCGGGACGGCGGGAGCTTCGACGGACCGGAGGCGGAGCGCGTGGCACTTCTCCAGAAGCTCGCCGGCCAGGGCTTCGCCTATGTCGACGTCGAGGAGGATCTGCAGGCGCCCGCGCTGGAGACCCACATCAGGGAGATCGATGCAAGGATCGTGCGGTCCCTGCACGACTTTTCCGGGGTTCCCCCGGGGTTTTCCCGTCGTTTCTCTGCCCTTGCGCGCAGACCAGACGAGATCCCCAAGGCGGCCGTGACCCCGACGACATGCGCACAGCTCGCGATGCTTCTCGATGTGTTCCACGGCCTCGGAGACTCGGAGCGGGTCCTCCTGGGGATGGGAGAAATCGGGTTTCCCACCCGGGTGCTCGCGCCGCTGCTGGGCTCCTCCTGGTGCTATGCCTCCCCGACAAACGAGGCGGTGGCGCCGGGGCAGGTGACGCCGCTCACCCTGGAGGACGTGTATCGATTCAGGACGATTACGCCTTCGACGGCCGTCTATGGAGTCATCGGAAACCCGGTCATGCATTCCCGTTCCCCCGTGATCCACAACCGGGGCTTCGCCGCGCTGGGCATCGACGCCGTGTACCTTCCGTTCCACGTGCCTGACCTCGACGGGTTCTGGAAAGTAGCCGACGCGCTGAAGATCAAGGGACTCTCCGTGACCGTCCCGCACAAGGAGGCGGTGCTCGGCCTGGCGGTCCTGGGCGATGAGGAGGTGCGGGCGATCGGGGCCTGCAACACGCTCACCCGTGCCGAGGGAAAGGGTCCCTGGAGCGGCACCAACACGGACGGCGAGGGCTTCCTCGCCCCGCTTCGCGCGGTGTTCGGCGGTGTCATCCCCGCCGGCCTCGGTGCCACGGTGATCGGCGCCGGAGGCGCGGCACGCTCGGTCGTCGCTGCGCTGCGGGGCGTGGGCGCCCGGGTGCTTGTCCTGAACAGAACGATCGAGAAGGCGCGCACGCTCGCGGCGGCCTTTGCCGCGGAGTCGGGGGGAATCGATGCGGAGGGAATCAAGGCGGCGAAGAGTCACAGGGAGCTCATCGTGCAGACCACGAGCGCGGGAATGACGCCTCATGAGGACCTCGATCCGGCACCGGGCATCAGTTTCAGCGGCCGAGAGGTCGTCTACGAGCTCGTGTACGCCCCGGAAAGGACGTGTTTTGTCCGAAGGGCCCTCGAGGCGGGCTGCAGGATCGTGTACGGCAGGCAGATGCTGATCGCCCAGGCAATGCGCCAGTTTTCCCTGTTTACCGGCTCACACTACCCGCCTGCTGTCGTTGATGGGCTGTGGAACGGGTCTGATTGAGAATCCATTCACGATATGCGGCTTGACTCTTTTTCCAGTCCTTGTATGATTATGCAACTCAAATAGCGACAGAGAGGAACTCATGCCCCACAAAAAGCTGTTCATCCCCGGGCCCATCGAAGTGCACCCTGATGTCCTCAAGGCGATGTCCACACCCATGATCGGGCACAGGAGCGGCGACTACTCCGAGCTGCAGAAGCGCGTCACGGAAAAGGTGCAGAAGCTCGCGTTCACGTCGCATCCCGTGCTTTTCTCCGCCTCCTCGGGGAGCGGCCTGATGGAGGGCGCCATCCGCTGCTGCACAGCCAGGCGCGCAATCGTCTTTTCCGTCGGCACGTTCGGCAACAGGTGGTTCGAGATCGCCCAGGGCAACGGCGTCCCTGCGGACAAGCACGAGGTGGCGTGGGGCGAGGGGCTGACTCCCGAGATGATCGACGAGCATCTCTCCACCGGCAAGTACGATTGCGCGACACTCACGCACAGCGAGACATCCACGGGCGTGATGAACCACCTCGAGGAGCTGGCGCCGACGTTCCGCAAGTACCCCGACGTGATCTGGTGCATCGACGCCGTCTCCTCCTTCGGCGGCGTGAAAATCGAAGTCGATTCTCTCGGCGTCGACGTGATGGTGACCTCCAGCCAGAAGTGCCTCGGCCTGCCTCCCGGCCTCAGCCTCGCCACCTTCTCCCCCAAGGCGGAGAAACGCGCCCAGTCGGTGAAGAATCGCGGCTATTACTTCGACCTCCTGCAGCTCCTGCAGTTCATCAGGGAGAAGAACTTCCAGTACCCTTCGACGATGAGCATCTCCCACCTCTTTGCACTGGACCTTCAGACGGACCGCATCATGAAGGAAGGGATCGATGCGCGCTTCGCGCGGCACGAGCAGATGGCGCAGCGCGTCCAGGGATGGGCGAAGAAGTATTTCGCCCTCTACCCGGTCGAAAAGTACGCTTCCAGGACGGTGACCTGCATCAAGAACACCCGGGGAATCTCGGTGGCGGACCTCAACAAGGAGCTGGGCAAGCGCAATCTCACCCTTTCCAACGGGTACGGCAAGCTCAGGGAGCAGACCTTCCGCATCGCGCACATGGGCGACCTTCAGATGAGCGACATCGACGAGCTGCTCGGCGCGATCGAGGAGATCCTCAAGCTGAGGTAGGCGCGATTTCCTTGCATCCCCCGGCAGCGCCGACTATACTTGAGGCCATGGGGGAGCTGAAATCCTGCCTGTTCTGCGGGAAAAACGTGGACGAGGCCTTCGAGTACTGTCCCCACTGCGGGTACGAGTTCGGAGAAGGCGACGAACTTCCCGGCTTGGTGGAGGAGGCGACCGGCGAATGCGTCCCGGCAGGGGAGGAAGACTACCTGCACCGCATCCGCACGCTCCAGGAAATCCTCACCGATATGGAGCATGAGCTCGACCTCATCCTAGCCATGGAGGGCGAGGTCGGCCGAGGCCATGGATGGCCGAAAGGCCGACCTTAGGACCTCTTCAAAAGGTCCTTGATGACACTGCGATCATCCAGAAGCGAGCTGAGACTCCTGTTGTAATGCAGCCGGTACACGGTGCGGGCGAAGAGGTTCGTGATGTCCGCGCTGAGGTACCATTCCCTTCCCAGCAGGGACTCGTCGTGATATACCGCGTTTGTCCCGATGATGCGGGAAAACAATCCCTCCTCATGCGCCTTCTGGAAGGACTCCACGGACTCCGCCGTGGTGAAGAAGGGCAGGCTCACGGCGCAGATGTTCTGTCGTGATCCCGCCTCCCGCAGGATGCGCATGGCCTTGATCAGCGTGCCCCCGGTCCCCAGCATGTCATCGCTCAGGAACACGATCTTGTCCTTCACGGACCCCAGGAGCTTCATGTCCGTGATATTGTCCTTTTCCGCGCTCTGGGCCACCCGGGAGTAGTCCCGCTCCTTGTACAGCATGCCGAAGGGCCGGCCGAGGATGGAAGCGTAGAACTTGCTCCTCTCCACCGCGCCTGTGTCCGGCGCTACAACCATGAGGCTTTCGTCCTTGAGGTCGGTCACCGTGGCGAGCATTTTCAGGATCTGGTAGGCGCCGTGGAGGTTTTCCAGCCTCAGGTGGTTGAAGCAGTTCTCGATCTCCTTGGAGTGGATGTCCAGCGTGATCAGGCGCGTGACCCCGAAGTATTCCAGGATCTGGCCCACCCGGGCTGCCGAGAGGCTTTCCCGCCCTTTCTTCTTGTGCTGGCGGGAGTAGGGGAAGGTGGGGAGGATCACGGTGACCTGCAGGGCCCCCGCCTGCAGCGCCGCATCCACCGTCATCAGGAGACTGAAGAGGTGGTCGTTGACCGAGAGCGTGTGCGCGGGCTCGTTCTTCTGGAAGCGCAGAGGGTAGCGGTTGGCCACGTCCTGAACGATATAGATGTCCGTGTTCCGGACCGAGGAAAGTATCTCGGTCTTGAACTCCCCGTTGGGAAAGCGCGTGAACTTTGCGGGGACGAGGGAATTGCGTGTACGATGCTGGTCTACCGGCTCGTCCAGCTCGCCCGATGAGAGGAGGATGTCGCTGGCCAGGTTGATCTGCCTGATGGTCTCGGTGCGCGGCAGCCCATAGACCCGGCTGAGGGCGCGGGCGCGCTCCTCCATCTTCTCCGCGGTGATCGACTCCAGGTGCGTGTAGATGGCCTGCGCAAACTCCATGCCCCCGGGGCAGGGGAGGATGCCGATTTCGGACAGGCTCGCGTCAGGCATGGAATCCGCTGAACCAGGAGACTGTGCGGCCCAGCCCCTCCTCGAGGCTGAAGCCGGGTTTCCACCCGAGGACCCGAGCCGCCTTCGAGTTGTCGAGGCAGCTGCGACGGATTTCCCCGGGACGCGGACCCGCGCGCGTGTACTTCAGTTCCTTCCCCGTGATCCGGCAGATGGCGGAAAGCAGCTCCCGCGTGCGCACGTCCCGGGCGGTGCCGATGTTTACCGCTTCCCCTGTGCCCTTGTCGAGAGCAAGCAGGTTGGCACGCGCCACGTCTTCCACGTACACGTAGTCTCGCGCCATGCCTTCCGGCTCTTCAGGGAAAGCGTTGACTACGGGAATCCCGCCGGCGAGAACTTTCGAGATGAATATTGCCACCACGCCCGCCTCGCCCAAAGGGTTCTGCCGGGGACCGAAAACATTCGAATAGCGCAGGGCAGTCCATTCCAATCCGCGCTGCTTTTCGTAGAACCGCAGGTAGTGCTCACCCAAGAGCTTGTGGATCGCATAGGGGGAGACAGGAGCGGCCGGGTGGTCCTCCGTGAGTCTTTCCTCTCCGGCCTCGCCATAGATAGCGCCTCCGGAGGAGATGAAGATGAACTTTCTGACCCCTGCCGCGCAGCTGCACTCCAGGACGTTGAGGAGACCCAGAGCGTTGACGGTAGCATCACGAACCGGCTCCCGGGCGGAAAGGGTCACGCTGATCTGCGCAGCGTGGTGGTTCACCACGTGCGGCTTTTCTATCTCGAATACCTTCCGCAGCTCCAGAGATCCGATGTTCATGAGGTAGAAGGGCACGTCCCGTGGCAGGTTTTGCCTCGAGCCCGTGCTCAGGTCGTCGACGACCGCCACCTCGTGGCCTGCCGCAAGATATGCTTCAACGACATGAGACCCAATGAAGCCGGCACCTCCCGTGACGAGGATTTTCATGAAACGACTCTACCATCCGTTTCGGAAGGGGGTCAAGGCAAACGGCCTTTTTTCATACAGCTTTGGCCCTTTCCCTGCCGATTATAGTACGTAGCAGGAAAAGAAGAGGTACGGACCTTGAGGAAAACACTACTCCTCCTTTGTCTCCCGTTGGTCGCGGCAGTCTCCTTCGGCCAGGTGAGCTTCTCCGGCCTTGATCTGTCCCCCTCTGACAGGCTCCTCTTCACGGCAGCGGCGGCGTCGAGCGACATCGGGGCCTTCGATACCCTGTTCCTCGCCGATCCCCGCACCCGGCGCATCCGGCAGCTCACCTTCTATCCCGAGGAGGTGCAGCTCCTCCAGGACAAGGACGTGCTGCAGATCCAGAACAGATTCGGGGTCTTCCGGTCCGAGACGGAGTTCCGCAATATCGCGCCCATCGCCATGTTTCCTTCGTTCGTGGCGGGAAGCCAGGTGCAGTCGGGAACGATCGCCCCCATGCAGACCTCGCCGGACGGCCGGTTCTTGTTGTTCCTCCGCACGCGTTCACCGGCGTATGGGGATCTCACCCTGCTGAACGTGGCCACCGGCGCCCAGAGCGTCATCTCCACCAAAGTGGAGCTCTCCCTCGAAGCGCTGCCCGCGGCGTGGTCGCCCGATTCCCGGTTCGTCGTCTACGCCAAGGCCTCCGGTCTGTACTATTTTTCACTGGCCCAGCTGCAGGACAACCGCGTCCTGACCGAGGATCTACGGAACATCGGCTCGGGATCCATGGCGAACGTACGCTGGGCAGGCGCCGGGATCCTGAACTACGTCTCGGGGGTCATTGTCTACGAGATCGACCCGAACGAGCTCTTCACCCGCGCCCTGTACACCGGCTTCCTCAAGATCGGCAAGGTGGTCGCGAAGATCCCCTTCCAGTTCGATCCCAACTTCGACTCGTTCTGGGTGTCCCCGGACGGCAAGAACCTCCTCCTGAACAAGGGCGGAAGGAATATTTTTCTCTACTACATCACCCTGGACGATTTCCATGCCTCGGGCGTCCCCCTCTCGCTTCCCTATCTGTCCCTTCCCCGGGACACGACGGTGCGGAAGGTGATCTGGTCCGCGGGAAACGTCGTGACGATGCTCTGCGAGACCCGCAGCGGGGGTGTGCGCGGCACAGCCGTGTTCCGCCTCTCGCAGGACGCGCAGGGCGCATACGGGTCGTTCGTGCGCACCGACGACAAGGGCGTGCTCGACGTCGCCCTATCGCCGGACGGCACCCGCGCGGCGCTGATGAGCGCGGACGGGGTGTCGTGGAAAGACTATGCCACGTGGCAGGACAAGGGAAAGCTCGTGCATCCCTCGCCCCTGCACGTGCTGTGGCTGGGCGATGACGAGCTGCTGGTGGCCGGCGCATTCTTCATTGAGCGCTACTCCATCGGAGACGCCACGTCCACCCTCGTGGCCCTTTCCCAGTCGGGCGAATTCGGTCATGCACGTGACGGGGACGCGGTCCTCACCCGGCTGAAGGACAGGGTCTTCTCCTTCGACGAGACGGCCGGGGCATGGAAGAAAGCGGACACCTATGCGGTGCGGGACAGGAGCGCCGCATCGGACAACTACCGCGTCTACCTCGAGCCCTCCGCTCGGGGCAGCTACGCGAACACGGTCATGGTGCGGGAAACCAGGGGATTCGGCACGGCCGCGCTCTTTCCCGCGGAAACCGCGGCCTACGAGCCCTTCCCCGCCACGGACGAGCCGGTGGACTTCACCAACGTGTCCCACGGCTCGCGGACGCGGCGCCGCGAGGTGAGCCTCGTGTTCAACGCGGTGGACTCGGCCGAGGGCCTCACTCGCATCCTCAATACCCTGTCGGCCTACCGGGTGCGGGCCACGTTCTTTGTGAACGGGGAGTTCATCCGCCGCTATCCCGACGCGGTCAGAGAGATTGCGGACTCGGGACACGAGGTCGGCTCCCTGTTTTACGCCTACTTCAACATGACGGATGCCCGGTTCACCGTGGACCGGGAATTCGTGAAATCGGGCCTCGCGCGCAACGAGGATGATTTCTATGCCGCCACGGGCCGGGAGCTGTCGCTTTTATGGCACGCCCCGTATTACATTGTAAACTCAGGTGTCATCGCGGCCGCCGCCGAAATGAACTACACGTACGCGGGGCGGGACCTCGATTCCTACGACTGGGTGACGGCGACCGAATCGAACCAGGCCCGGGGCATCTACATGCGGGCCGCGGACCTCGTGGAGCGCATCGTGGCGCAGAAGAAGCCCGGTTCGATCATCCCCCTGCAGGTCGGGGCGGGTGAAGGAAAGCGGGACGACTACCTGTTCCAGAAGCTGGACATCCTGATCAATGAGCTGGTGGGACGCGGGTACGAGGTGGTGCCGGTCTCCACGCTGATCGAAGACGCCCGGTAAGGCAATGAGAAAGGGGAGACAGCGGTGAACGCACACGATCCGGTGAATGCCTACAAGGAGATCCAGATCAAGACGGCGAACCAGATCCGGCTCATCGTCATGCTCTATGACGGGGCCATCCGTCACTTGAATCTCGCCATCGACGCATTCGGGGAAGGGCACCACCGATACGACGTGATCAACAACCACCTCATCGCCGCCCAGGACATCCTTAGTGAGCTCATGGCGTCGCTGGACTTCGAGAAGGGGGGGGTGCTCGCAAAGAACCTCTTCAGCCTGTACTCCTTCATGAACCGCCGCCTGCTGGACGGGAACCTCAAGAAGGACCCTGCCCCCCTTGCTGAGGTGAAGAAGATGCTGGGAGACCTGCGCGAGGCCTGGGACGAGATCTCCACGCGCAAGGGGCTTGAGGAGAACACGCATCCGGCAAGCGGGGTGAATATCGCCGGGTAGAGGGAGGGGAGTCATGGACCGCATCGAACAGAACGTCGCCGTTCTCAAGAGGCTGCGCGACATGCTGAAGCGCCAGAGGGAGAAATTCGGCTCATACCTCCGCCTCTTGGAGTGCGAAGGGGAGTCGATCGAAAAGGGAGATTCGGAAAAGCTCCTTGCGCAGGTGGAGATGGAGCAGTCCATCATCGCCGAGATATTCACCCTGAAGAAGGTCATCGCGCCGCTGGAGAGCCTCTACCAGGCCAGCTACCCGGCAGGCACCGAGGCGACGGTCCCGCGGCTGAAATCCGCGCTGGAGCAGATGGGCGCCGAGATCCTCGCCCACAACGGCCGCAACAGGCAGCGGCTGCGGGAGCGCATGGAGGATATGCGCCGGGAGATCTCATCCCTGCGCTCGTGGCCCAAAACCGTCTCTCCCTTCGCCGAGATCACGCCCGGGCTGATCGACATTACCACATGAGCCGCGAGCTGTACCTGATCGACGGCTACAGCGTCATCTACCGCGGGTATTTCGCCTTCCTCAACCGGCCCCTCCTCAACCCCATGGGGAAGAACTCCTCGTCGGTGTTCGTGTTTTTTCGCACGCTGTTCCAGATCCTGCGGGACAGGGCCCCGGAAACGATCGTCGTGGCCATGGACTCCCGCGTGCCCACCTTCCGGCATCTCCGCTACGAACAGTACAAGGCCACGCGCGAAAAGGCGCCCGAGGATCTTCACGCGCAGGTGCCGGTGATCGAAGAGATCCTGGACGCCCTGCGGGTTCCGTGCGTGAGCGCCGACGGGTACGAGGCTGACGACGTGATCGCGACCTTCGCCGAGAGCTGCCGGAGCACCGGTGTGCCGTGCTGGATCCTCTCCGGTGACAAGGACATCCTCCAGCTCATCGGAGGCAACGTGCGCCTCCTCGCGCAGGAGCGGGGAACCACGGACCTGGTCGAGTATTCGCGGGAGAAGGTGTTCCAGTCCAAGGGCGTGTATCCCGAGCAGATCGTCGATTTCCTGGCGCTGACCGGCGATTCCTCGGACAACGTGCCAGGCGTCCCTGGTGTCGGAGAGAAGACGGCCCAGAAGCTGCTCGCCACCTTCGGTGACCTTGACACGATATACGCGAAACTTGATGACGTCACCCCGGCGTCCGTGCGCGCGAAGCTGGAAACCGGCAGGGAGGCGGCGACGCTTTCCCGCGAGCTTGTCACACTGAAGCGTGACGTCCCCGGCATGCCGGTGCTGGACACCCTCCCGGTGCCGGATCTGGACAGCGGCGCCGCTGTCACGTTGTTCGAGCGTGAAGGCATGAAGACCCTCGTTACGGAGCTGAAGGCACTGCGCCGATCCGCTCAGCCAACCGCCGCAAAGAAGCCGGCGGCGAATCGGGCCCCGAAGCCTGAGGCACAGGCAGGGGCCGAGTCATCCACGGGGATGACCCTGAAAAGCACGGCGCCGGGCACCTACACGACCGTCACTGCCGTTTCCGAGCTGGACCTCTGGCTTCAGAGGGCGCGGCGGGCCGGGATCTACTCATTCGACGTGGAGACCGATGGCACCGACGAAATGCGCGCGCGGCCCCTTGGGTTCTCCCTGAGCGTCGAGGAAGGGAAGGCCTGCTATATTCCGATCCGGGCCTCCGGCGTCATCTGCATCCCTGAGGAGACGGTGAAACAGCGTCTTGCCGGGATCCTCGAGGACCCCTCCCTGCGCCTGGTGGGCCAGAACGCGAAATACGACTACAAGGTGATGCGCCGCTGGGGGATCAGGCCGGCGAACGTGCACTTCGACACCATGGTGGCCGCGTGGGTCCTGGAGAGCGACGAAGGCGCCTACGGCCTGGACCGCATGGCGGAGAAGCGCCTGGGATTTCGCACAAAGCCGTACACGGAGCTGGTGGGCAAGGACCAGACGCTCGAACAGATTCCCATCCAGCAGGTGACCGACTACTCGGGAGAGGACGCTGATCTCACCCTCCGCATGTACGGCCTGCTCTCTCGTGACCTGGCCGCCGAGGGGCTTGCCGGGGTGCTCTACGACATCGAGATGCCGCTGCTGGGAGTGCTGGCCGAAATGGAGCTCACCGGCATCCGCATCCTCTCCCCCGAGCTCGCCTCGTACAGCAGGGAGCTGGAATCCTCGCTCGCCGAATTGGAAAAAGAGATCTACGCCCTGTGCGGGCGGACCTTCAACATCAATTCCACGAAGCAGCTCCAGGAGATCCTCTTCACCTGGCGCAAGCTCACGCCGGTGAGGAAGACCAAGACGGGGTATTCCACCGACGTGGATGTGCTGGAGGTCCTCGCCGCCCAGGACCCCGTTCCCGAAAAGATTCTCTCCCACCGCAAGCTCTCCAAGCTGAAGTCCACCTACGTGGACGCGCTGCCCCTCCTGGTGAACGAGGAAACGGGGCGGCTTCACACGCACTACGTGCAGACCGGCGCCGCCACCGGCCGGCTTGCCAGCAAGGATCCCAACCTCCAGAACATCCCGATCCGCGAGGAGGAGGGGAGGCGCATCCGCGCCGCTTTCGTGCCTGCGCCCGGCATGCGCTTCGTCAGCGCCGACTATGCGCAGATCGAGCTCGCCATCCTCGCTTACCTCTCGAAGGACCCGATCCTCCTGGATGCCTTTGCCCAGAGCAAGGATGTGCACCGCCAGACGTCTTCCCTGATCTTCGGCGTGCCCGAGGACCAAGTCACCCCCGACCAGCGGCGAGTGGGGAAGACAATCAACTTCGGAGTGGTCTATGGCATGTCCGCCTTCGGGCTCGCCCAGAGTCTGAGGATTCCACGCGCCGATGCGGACAGGTTCATCACAACGTATTTCCAGCGCTTCCAGGGCGTGGACAGGTTCCTCAAGGAGACCATCAAGTCCGCGGAGGACACGGGATTCGTGCGGACCCTCATGGGCCGTCGCCGCCGGGTCACCGCCATCAACAGCAAGAACCGTACGGAGAAGACCGGGGCGGAGAGGATCGCGGTGAACTCCCCGATCCAGGGCACCGCGGCCGACATCGTGAAGATGGCGATGGTTCAGCTGTTCCACCGGCTGACCGCGGAGAAGCTTTCGGCGCGTGTGCTCCTGCAGGTGCACGACGAGATCATCCTCGAGGCACCCGACGGGGAAGTGCCCGCGGTTGAGACGATCGTCCAGCAAGTGATGGAGCACGTCACCGAGCACCCCATCCCCCTCAAGGTGCACTGCGAATCCGGCGAGAGCTGGGGGGCGTTCCATTAGGGACGTGCCCACGCGCTAGAGAGGCGGTATCATGGTCATCGGCCTCACGGGCAAGTACTGCGCCGGCAAGGATTCCGTCTCGCGCATTTTTGCGGCTTCGGGCTGGGCCGTCATCGATGTCGACTCACTCGGCCACGATGCCCTAGCCTCCCGCGCGGAGGAAGTGTTCGCTGCCTTCGGTCCTTCCGTGCGCAGGGCGGGGGGAGAGGTGGACCGCAGGGCTCTGGGCCGGATCGTTTTCCGCCATCCCGCGGCGCTCGCACGGCTGGAAGCCATCGTCCATCCCATCATGAAGGAGGAAGTCCGGCGGATCATCGCGCGCACTCCCGGCAACGTCATCGTCAATGCGGCGCTCCTGCATCGCATGGGCCTGGAGACCCTGTGCAGCGCCGTGATCTGCGTGCGGGCGCCGCTGCTGCTGCGCCTGGCGCGGGCGATGCGCCGGGACGGGCTTCGCCTCGGTGACGCGGTGGCGAGGCTTCGGGCACAGAAGGGGATCTGCCCTCAATTGAATGATCGCGGTGTCGATACTTATACTGTACGAAACCGGGGGAGCATGCGCTCCCTGCAACGCCGCGTCGAGCGCATCGCCGCGGGCCTGGGAGGATAGGACTCGCATGGAGAAGCAGAAGGTATTCTGGGTCGTCTTGTCGGTGAGCGTCTTCGTCGTGGTGGTGCTCGTTGTCGGCGTGCTCCTTCTGCGGCAGCCCGCCGTCTCCGCGCCCCGCGCCACGGTGAGCCCCATGAACGGCACCGGCACCCAGGTCTACGAGTACCAGCGCGAAACGCCGCAGACCCCCGCGGGCACCGGACCGCAGGCGGCAACCCCGCCGGGAAGCGACCAGCAAACCATGCATTTCTACATCGGCGAAGGAGGGGGGCCGTCTCCGCAGGCGCCCGGCGCTGCGCCTTCCACAGGCACCGCACCGTCGGCCGGTACGGCGCCCCAGCCATCGGCTTCGACCGCTCCTGCGGCGCGCCCGCAGACTGTGCCGATTGTGAAGCCGCGCTCGACGAAACCCACCGTGCAGGCGCGCGCTCCAAGGAAAACGGCGGACTACTGGATCCAGACAGGATCGTACAAGAGCCAGTCCAAGGCGGAAGAGCTCGTGGCGCTGCTCGAAAGCAAGGGGCTCGGCAGCCGCGTCTTCTCCTACGCATTGAAGGGCGACACGTTCTACCGTGTGAGGGTCGGGCCCTATTCCAACAAGGGAGAGGCGGACAGGTTCCTTGCCCTGGTGAAGCAGGTGCAGGGCCTGGAGTCGAGCTACATCTCCATGGTCCCGGCGGTGAAAAGCGCCGTCAACTGATCGAGCGGACCGGCGCGGGCGTCCCGTTCAAAGCAGGCGCTCCGGCGAGCAGGCGCTCGTAGATCCTCTCGTACAGCGGTATGATCGACTTGTAGTCGAATTTCTCAGCCGCCCTCTTTCGCGCGTTCGCCGCATACGTCCCTCGGTCACGATCCGAAAGAAGCTGCAGACAGGAGCCGGCCATTGCGTCCACATCCCCCACGGGAGCCAGAAATCCCGTCACGCCGTGCTCGACGACCTCGGGAAGGCCTCCCACGTCGCTGGCCACCACCGGCACCCCGCTGGCCATCGCCTCCAGGGCAACCAAGCCGAAGCTTTCCGTCTCCGACGGCAGGAGGAGGACATCCGCCGCCGCGAGGAGCGGCACGACGTCGTCAACGACCCCGACATAGCGCACGAAATCGCCGAGCTCGAGCTTGTCCACCAGCTCTCGCGTACGGCCGTACTCCGGGCCGTCCCCGACAAGGACGAGCCGCGCGTCCAGGCTTTCCCGGACCCGGGCGAAGATCCTCACCACGTCGTCCGTCCGCTTCAGCGGCCGGAAATTGGAGATGTGCATGAGCGTCACCTGCCGCTCGGAGGTCTTCTCCGGGATGCATTCCGGCATGCGCAGATCGTGGCGGTCGGGATCGATGAAGTTGTGGACGACCTCGATTTCCTTGTTTACCGGGATCTGGCGGTAGGTCTCGTCGCGGAGGTAGCGGGAGACCGCGGTCACAGCGTCCGACTGCTCGATGGACCATTGGGTGACCGGCTTGAAGGACGGGCTGGAGCCCACCAGGGTGATGTCGGTGCCGTGAAGCGTGGTGACGACCTTCAGGCCCAGCTCGGGTGCGACCTGGCGCGCGTTGATGGCCGCCGCGGCGAACGGGATGGCGTAATGCACATGCATGATCTGCAGCTTGTGCGTGCGCGCCACCTCCACCATTTTCGCCGTGAGGGTGAGACTGTGGGGGAACTGCTTCAACAGTGCGTGGTTTTCCTGGTCCACCTCGTGATAGCACACGCGCGGCGGCAGCTCGCCGAGCCGCAGCGGGTTGGCGTAGCTGATGAAGGCGACGGAGTGGCCGCGCTCGGCGAGGTGCTTGCCCAGCTCGGTGGCCACGACCCCGCTGCCGCCCGCCGTGGGGTAACAGCAGATGCCGATGCGCATGTGCCGCTCCGAGGCCGGCGCCCAATGATGGGTCGCGCTCACAGTCCCCCGTCCCACGCTTCGGGATCGTCGGCCCGGGCCTGTCGGACCTGGCTGGGATTGTGGTAGATCCTGCTGTTCGGCGGGACGCTTTCGGTGAGCCAGACATTTCCCCCGATAATGGACCCGCGGCCCACGACGGTCTTCCCGCCGAGGATGGTCGCTCCCGCATAGATGGTCACTTCGTCCTCGATCGTGGGGTGTCGTTTCTTGTTCGCCAGCTCCTTTTGCACGCTGAGCGCCCCGAGGGTGACTCCCTGGTAGAGCTTCACGTTGTTTCCGATGACCGTTGTCTCCCCGACGACAACGCCGGTCCCATGATCGATGAAGAAGGAATCGCCGATGACGGCCCCCGGGTGGATGTCGATGCCGGTCACGCCGTGGATGTACTCGCTCATCATCCGGGGAATCATCGCAACGTTGCGGATCCACAGCTCGTGGGCGATACGGTGAATCAGGACGGCCTCCACCCCGGGGTAGGAGAGGATCACTTCCTCCTGCGACCGGGCCGCCGGGTCTCCCCGGAAGGCCGCCATGACGTCCCGGTTGACCCGGCGGCGGATCTCGGGGATGCCTTCCAGCAGCGCGCGAACGATCTCGTCCGCCTCTCCCCGGCAGTCCTCGTGCCGATGGCAGTCCTTCCGTATGCGGCATTCGTACTGGATGCTCTTCTCGACCTCCGGCACGAGCGATCTGCTCACGCTCACGACCTTTTCTCCGATCGTATAACGCATGCCTTCCAGGGCGAGGGCCTCCTCAGCCTGGAAACCGGGGAAGATCAGGGACTCCAGCTCGCCGATGATCCTCTCCACGCTCTGGCGCGAGGGGAGGTTGGCGCCCTCGATATGATTGATCCCGCCCAGCTCGCGGTAGGAGCCGAGAATGCTGTCCACGATATCGTCCAGGGATTCTTCGCGATGGTCGAATGCCGGCTGGCTCATCACCTTAAAAAGTGGTCTTGTCCGCGGCATTTGTCAAGGCAGTCGCCATTGAATACACTCCGGGCATGGTGTCGAAGCTTCCCCTCGCGCTCTTCACTGCCGTCGCCGTCCAGCTCGCGTGCCAGGCCTTCAAGGTCGCTTTCTATTCCCTGCGGGAGAAAAGGCTGGCCCTCTCGTGGTTCGTCTCCGCGGGAGGAATGCCGAGCGCCCACTCCGCATTCGTCACAGCGCTCACGGTGTCGGTCGGCCTCTGGGACGGCTTCGGCTCGGGGATCTTCGCGGTGGCGTGCGTCTTCTCGGTGATCGCCATGTACGATGCGCTGCGGCTCCGGGGCGCAGTGGAGCATCATGCCCGCATCCTCGCCATGCTTGCGGAGAAACACCCCGACGTGCCAGCCGGTTCCATCAACACCCGGCTCGGCCACACGCTTCCCGAGATCGTCGCAGGGATTCTCACCGGCGGCGGGCTCGCGGCGCTCGCCTGGTGGGCGCTCCGTCAGGCGTAGACGGCGTGAACGAGATCTTCCAGCGCGCGCTTGGGAACGTGATGCACGCCCTCCGCGTCCCTGGAGTACCTGATCGAGCCGTCGGCTGGCATTCCTTCCAGCACAACCTTCTCCACCGGTCTCCCGATTGCCAGCACAAGGGCGATGGCGAGGTGCGCAGGCAGCGACAGCCGGGCGGCCAGCTCCTCCCGCTTCACCGCGCCGAACATGCAGCCGCCAAGCCCGCGTTCCACCGCACCAAGGAGAATTGTCTGCGCGGCGATGCCCACGTCGATCTCCGCCTCTGCAGTGATGGTTGTGTCCAGGAGCATGACGATATACGCAGCCGGCCTTTCCCCCGGTCCGGGGCCCGGCCAATCTTTGAGGTACGCCGCCCAAGCGAGTGTCTCGAAGATTTTTTCGTTCCATTCCCGGTCGCAGGAAAGGACATACTTCAGCGGCTGCCGGTTCGCCGCGGAGGGAACCCGGCGGGCCAGCGCCACAAGCTCGCGAAGGGCTGCCTCGCTGACAGTCACGCGTTCGTCGAACCGCCGGTAGCTCCGGCAGCGTGAGACAAGATCGGTGAGCTCCATGCGGCCGAGCATAGCAGCCCTTGGGGTCCTCGTCCTGCTCTCCATCAGCAGGCCGCCCGCGCACGTCGACGCGCAGGCGCCGCGCGAGCTGCGCCTCGCGTTCGTCGGCGACCTCATGGGCCACGACGTGAACTACCGCACGGAGGACTTCCGCGATATCTACCGCGGCGTCCGGGACGTCTTGCGGGCGGCAGACCTGACCTTCGCAAACATGGAGTTCCCCCTCGATCCTTCACGGCCGCCCTACGGCTATCCCTCTTTCAACGGGACCCCCGCCTACCTCGCCGCGGCTGTGGACTCCGGCATCAGCCTTTTCTCGCTGGCGAACAATCACGCTTTTGATGGTGGAGAGGAGGGGATCTTCCAGACCATCCGCGCCCTGGAGAAGGCCCGGGTGCAGAGCGCGCGTCCGTTCGCGTACTCCGGCACGAGGGGCAACCTGCATCGGCCATTCCGTGCCGAGACACTGATCGTGAAGGGCATCCGCGTCGGCTTCATTGCGGTGGCCCAGTTCCTGAACGAGCCGGACCAGGGGCGTTACGTGCACGTGGTGGACTATTCGAATCCGGCGCAGGCGGAGGAGTTTCTCGCATTCATCCGGAATAACTCGCCGTTGTACGACCTGTTCATCGTCTCCTACCATGGCGACCGTGAATACGTGCAGCTGTCGTCCCCGCTGAAACGCGCCTTTTTCCGCCGGATCCTCGAAGCCGGGGCCCACATCGTCGTCGGACACCATCCCCACGTCGTGCAGGGCTATGACCTGGTGCAGGTCCACGGCGCGCAGAGGCTCGCCATGTATTCCATGGGGAACTTCATCTCGGGAATGACCTGGATGCTGAGCCCCGCGCGGCTGCAGGGTATGGCTGCAGCGACGGGAGAGGCATACATCCTCGCGGTGGACGTGCGCTGCGGCGCGGGCGGGTGCTCGGTGGTGCAGACCGAGCCGATTCCCATTGCGAACTACATGAACGATAGCTTCCAGATGGTGGTAGCCCGGATGAGCGATCTCGCCGACGGCACGGTGAAGCTGTCTCCGGAGTGGCGGGCATACTACGAGGAGCGCCTGACGCTGATGCGCGATTTTCTCGTCCGCTCCGCGCCGGGCGCCGGCTCCGCTACCGGCTCCGGGCGATCCGCGTCTGCTCCGTGATGGTTTCTTCGCTGGACGAGAGCTGATCCTTGGCCGCCATGAGGCGCGCCTTCGCCGCGGCAAACGCGCCGGAGGCGATGTCCTTGCGCGCATCGTCCACCGCCGTGCGGGCCTGGTCGGGCACGAGCTGGAGGGGCGTGATGATGTCCAGCTTGATGCGGGGCACACGCTTCGCGGCCCACACCCTGGACTCGAAGCTCGGGATCGCCGCGGTGATTTCCTCCACGAGCCCGGCCGCCTCGCTTGCGACCTGCTGCTTGGCCGCGACCGCATCGGTGAGGGCCAGTGCGGCAAGCGCGGCGGCGTCCCGCGCGAGCACGGCCGCGGTGTCGTAGCTGCGGGAGAGTGCCGAGCGCTTCGCCTGGAGCGCAATCTCCGTGTCCAGCGCGCTCAGTTTTTCCTGTGCGCTGCGCAGTGCGTCCGGCGCATAGGTGACAACGTCGGGGTTGCGCGATGCAGCATCCAGCGCCGCGCGTGCGGCGTCGATTTCCGCCTGCGGAGGATGTGCGCATGCGGCGAGGACGGACAACAGGAAGACGGCAGCGGCGCACACACGGGCGATTCTCATAGCTTCAGGATTTCCTTTCAGGAACAGGGTCGGCATTCCCGGCACAGAAACCCGATTTTTGGACGCATGTCAAGTCAGCTGCCTTTCCCGGCGGGCCGGTGCGTCGCACGATGGCACGCCGCACCGGCCCATGGTATACTCCACCCGGCAGGGTTGCGCAGCCTGCGTGCGCGGCCTGCCGGGTCGGGGGGCTGTGTGGTGGCCGGTGTGATGTATCGCCTGGCGCTTCTGCTCGCGTGCCTGGTGCTCGGGGCCCCGGTCGCGAGCGGCACGGGCCCGCGGCTGGCCCTCATCGTCGGCAACGGTGCCTACGAGCACTTCTCGAGGCTCGCGAATCCCGCCCGGGATGCCGCTGACGTCGCGGCGGCGCTGCAGAGACTTTCATTCCGCACGACTCTCCTCGTCGACACTGACCTCGCACGATTCGAGGATGCAGTCCGCGCGTTCGGCGCGGAGCTTGCCCGCGATCCCGCCACCGCGGCGGTGTTCTTCTTTGCAGGGCACGGTGTGCAGTCCGGGGGCGTCAACTACCTCATCCCGGTGGAGGCAGACGTCCGCGCGGAGGCGGAGCTGAGGCGGAAGGCCCTGTCCGCGCAGGAGATTCTCGACCACATCGGCGCGGCACGCACCAGCTTCACCATGGTGATCCTCGACGCCTGCCGGGACAACCCCTTCGCGGGCGCCTTCCGTACGTCCACCCGCGGCCTTGCGATGGTCGCCGCGGCGCCACCGGAAACGATCGTCGTGTACGCCACGGCCGCGGGGGCGGTGGCTGAAGACGGTGCAGCCGCGAACAGCCCCTTCTCCGCGGCGCTCCTGCGGCACCTTGCAACGCCAGGTATCGATGCCGAAGCGATGCTCCGCCGGGTCACGAGCGACGTGCAGGCGGCGACGGCCAACCGCCAGACGCCGTACCGATATTCCAGCCTCACAACCGATTTCCAGTTCGCCCCCGCCGGCAGGCCGTCCGTCCAGGCCAGGCAACCGCCTCCTCCTGCCGCGCCGCCCGCGGTCGAGGACACCGGCGACGGGCTGATCTCCGTCCGCGGCGGCACCTACCGCATGGGGGATTCCACCGGTGCCGGCACTCCTGACGCGCGACCTGCTCACGAGGTCAGCGTTTCCAGTTTTTGCATCGGGACGAACGAGGTCACCTGGGAGGAGTACGACGCCTACTGCGAGGACGTCGGGCAGAACAAGGCGTCCGACCATGGCTGGGGGCGGGGCACGCGGCCCGCGGTAAGCATCGGCATCGTCGATATCGCGAAGTACTGCAACTGGCGTTCCCAGCGGGAGGGACGCACGCCATGCTACGAGGTGGGTTCCTCATTCTTCGGTCCCCCTGTCACGTGGAAGAACCGCTCGGCCAATGGCTACAGACTCCCCACGGAAGCCGAGTGGGAATACGCGGCACGCGGCGGGGCGTATTCCAGGGGGCGCAGATTCTCCGGATCCGACAACGCCGACAAGGTCGCCTGGCACTCAGGCAACGCCGGTGGCATGACCCACGAGGTCGGCACGAAGGCGCCGAACGAGCTGGGGCTCCACGACATGAGCGGCAACGTGTGGGAATGGTGCTGGGACCTCTATGAGGCGGGCTACTACCGCTCGAGCCCGGCCGTCGATCCCGCAGGTCCTGATCGGGGCGACCGGCACACCATTCGCGGCGGTGGGTGGAACAGCGGCACCGGCGAGGTCCAGGTGAGCCACCGCAGCTCGAATGGCCCGCTCTGGTTCAACAACTACGGGTTCCGCATCGTGCGCGGGGGACGCTGAGCGGATGGTGGATTGAAAAGCCGGGTAGGACGGTGTACCCTGTGCGCGAAGAGGAGACAGGCATGAAATCCGCCGTGAGACAGTCCGTGTTCCTTGTCGTGTGCCTCGCACTGATCGCCGGCTCCGCATTCGGGCAGGGTTTCTCGCCCAAGAAAATATGGGATCTCACCGTGACGGTGAACGCGCCCAATGCGGTTGTCTATGTCGACAACGTCCTCGCCCCCGGGGGAAGGACGAAAGTGGCCGGAGGCGCGCACAACGTCAAGGTGCACGCGGACGGTTACTTCGACTTCAACGGGCCGGTCGTCGTGAACACCAACATGACCTTTCCCGTGCGGCTCACCCCGCAGGGTTTCCCACTGACCGTCCGCGTCGGGGTGCCGGGCGCCCGGGTCTTCGTCGACGGCGCCGAGATCACCGGCACGGTGCCCCTCGTGACCTCGGGAGCACATTCGATCCAAGTCTCGGCACCGGGTTACCTGGATTACAATGCAACTGTCAATGTCCTGTCCCCGATGAGCTTCGACGTGGCCCTGCAGCCGATGCTGAACCTCATCGTGAACGTGAACGTGCCCAACGCGTCCATCACCGTGGACAACGCGCCCATCCAGGGGAACGTCGCCTACGTCACCCGCGGTCCCCATAGCCTGAGCGTCCAGGCAGATGGCTATCTGGACTGGAACGGGATGGTGAACGTGCAGAACAGCATGACTTTCACCGTGCGGCTGAATCCGGCAGGGTTCCCGGTCACCATCAGAGTAAATACGCCGGGGGCGAGCATCTTCATCGACGACGCCGATGTTACCGGCACGATTCCCAGTGTCGGCCCGGGTTCGCACAATGTCAGGGTGAGCGCGCCGGGCTTCCAGGACTACAACTCGGTCGTCAACGTCACCGCGCCGATCTCACTCGACGTTGTTCTGCAGGCGGCGGGCTTCCAGCTTTCGGTAAGCGCGAACGTGAGCAACGCCATGGTGACCGTGAACAACACGCCCAAGGGACCAGTTCCCTATTCCGAGTACCTCCCACCCGGCACCTACTCCGTGAGGGTGACCGCGGAAGGGTACACCGACTACACCGCGAACATCCCGCTGAACAAGCCAGTGAATCTCAGCGTCCAGCTCGCGGCCGCGAACTCGCTGCTCGCGTTTGTGATCCCGCCGATGTACCGGGACCCCGAGATGATGCAGGGGGATTCTCGCGGGCAGGTGAGGATCTACGTCGACAACAAGCTCGTGAACCCTAACCACGAGCTGGAACGCATCTCCATCGCCCCGGGCCGCCACAGCATCCGCATCGCCTCAGGAGCCTTCTCGATGCAGCTGGGGGACCTCGTGGCGAAGCCGGGGCTGAGCTATGTCGTCGAGCTTTCGATGCAGATGAACGTGCGGTCGGTGGCGTCGCCGCAGTAGGACCCGAACGCGAAAGGAGATCGTTCCATGCGACTCATTCTGACAGCGCTTTTGCTGGTCGTTCCGCTTGTTTTCGCCGCCGCGGATGTGTCGAAGGTCCTTGCTGACGCGGACGCGATGCACAACCAGGGCACCTACGTCGAGGCCGTGAAGCTTCTCCTCGGCTCGGTCGGCGCCGCCTCAGGAGCGAAGGAGCAGGCGGAGCTGTACTGGCGCGCCGCCCGCGAAACCCTGGAGCTGGGGGACATCGCCGAGAAAGCCGGGAAGCCGCAGTCCGATGTCCTTGCCGTATTCACCGAGGGAGAGGGATACGCGGACAAGGCGATCGCCGCGGATCCGCAGAACGACCTGGGGTACTACTGGAAATCGGCGAACATCGGCCGATGGGGCCAGGTGAAGGGCGTCCTCAATGCCCTGTTCAAGGCCAGCCCGATGCGGGACCTTCTCGTGAAGGAATTGTCGCTGAATCCCGACCGCACGGATCCCTACTACGTCCTCGGCGAGCTCTACCGAGAGCTCCCCGGGTGGCCTGTCTCCTTCGGCAACCTCGACGCCGCGGTGTCCCTCGGCCGCAAGGCCGTGGAGGCGCGCCAGGCGCAGGTGGAGAGTGGCGTGGAGAAGGAGCTCGTCTACAATTTCTCTACTGAGCTCGCCAAGACGCTCTACAAGCGCAACTGGTCAGCCGCCACGCGAACCGCTGAGCAGAAGAACAAGGCGGCAAAGCTCGCCTCGGCGGCCACGCCCCTGGACAAGGGCTCGCTCTACGAGGCGACCATCACGCTGAAGGACGTGTCCGATCGTGACGAAGCACGGGCGCTGGTCCAGTGGGTTGTGGACGAGCTGGAGAAGGCGCCGTCCATCACCGCTCCCCAGAAGAAGGATCTGCAGAAGGCGAAGGACGTCCTGAAGGGGTGGTAGGAGGCTTTTTCCTCCCTTCCTTTCCCATCAGGCTCGCCTTCGTGAGGGTGCCGTCTCCCATCTTCTGCTGGAGACGGAAGACGGCTTCCTCTACCTTGCCCCGGCGCGCGGAGCCGTCTGCGAAGAGCTCCAGCTGATCCAGCGCCTCGACGGCGGTGAGGTTCGAAAGCCCGATCCCGACGAGACGGATCGGCGTGCCGCCGGTCCACCTCGAGGAGAGCAGCTCCACGGCCACGGCGTGCAGCTCATCCGCCGAGGTGACCCAGTGCTTGACCGTTCTCTGGGCGCTCACCGTGGTGAAGTCGTGAAACCGCAGCTTCAGGGCCACCGTCTTCGATTTCCATCCCCCCTCCATCATGCGGAACATCACCTGATGGGACAGCTCGAGAAGCACCCTCTCGATGCCGGATCTGTCCTTCCTGTCACGCTCGAAAGTCGTCTCGCTGGACAGGGAACGGCTGCGGGGCTCCTCTGAGAAGATGCCCGGGTCGGATCCCCGCGTGACCGTGGCGAGAAAGCCCGATGCTCCCTGCCCCAGGAGACGGGTGAGCTCGGGTTGGGGGATCCCGCGCAGCTGGCGCACGGAGGTGATATTCAGCTCTGTCAGCCGCTGGAGCGTCTTCTCCCCGATCCCCCAGAGATCCTTCAGGGCTACGGAGTCCAGGAATGACTCGGCCTCCTCGGCCCGCACTTCCACCAGCCCGTCCGGTTTGCCCGCATTCGTCGCCATCTTGGCCAAGTATTTGTTCGGACCGATTCCGACGGAGATCGCCAGGCCCGTTCCGGCGCGCACCTCCGCCTTCAGCCGCGCGCCGGTATCGCGCGCTGGCCCGAACAGCCGTTCGGTGCCGGTGAGATCGAGGAACGCCTCGTCCACCGAGATCTGCTGCATGTGAGGCGTGAACGTGGAGAGAATTTTCATTACCTCGCGCGAGACTTCGAGGTAGCGCTCCATCCTCACGGGGAGGTACACGCCCTGGGGGCAGCGGCGGTATGCCTGGGAAATGGGCATCGCGGAGTGGATGCCGAAGCGCCGCGCCTCGTAGGAGCACGCGGAAACGACGCCGCGGCGGCCGGGAGCCGCCCCGACGATGACTGGGCGCCCCTTCAACGACGGATCGTCCCGCTGCTCCACCGAGGCGTAGAACGCGTCCAGGTCGACGTGAAAGATGAGGGGCCGGATGTCCGGGTCACTCACGTCTTCACCTCCAGGGTGCGCACGACACGCACCCGGGTGGCCACCCGGGCGTCCGGCCGTACCTTCACCTCGATGCCGATGAGGGGTGCGTCGAACTCCGTCGTGATGGTGAGCGTGAAGGCCTGCTCGATGGGGAGGGAGACCTGGAGGGTAAGAGGGTCCGGCGGGAAGGCACCAACGAGCAGCCGGTAGGAGCGCGGGCCGATCCTCACCGCCGGGAATGAGCTGTCGTACAGGACGAAATCGTCCGCGGATTCGATTGCGAGCGAGAACGACCTCGGCCGGGAAGGCATGTCCACGTGAAGCGTGAGAGTCTGCTGCTTGAGGAATTGGCCCGCATCGACAGTGACCTGCAGGGGTGATTCCGCGCGTTCAAGGGGAACGGAACCCCCTTTCCAGTCGCGCGGCAATGAGCGCGGGCCTCCCGGGGTGGAGAGGGAGATCCCCTGAACGGGGGCCGGGCTTTCGATCTCGAGCGACGTGGAGGAGGTGATGCCGGATGCGTCCACGACAACGGTCTGGGTGGCCACAATCGGCTGGGGCTTCTCAGGAGAAAAGGGGGAGAAGGTGAGAAGGCGCACAGCGAGCAGCCCCCCGGCAACGAGCAGGACTCCGGCGAGCACGATCTCACGCGTCCCCCGTCGAAGGATTCCCTTCCCGGGAAATATGAGCCCGAGCCGCAGGAGAACGAGGATGAAGGGCAGGCAGGCCCCCGCGACAAGGAGGTTTCCGAGGATCGGCGAGAGAGTAATGATCCGGCAGAAGGGCAGTGCCGGCACGAGGAATACCTTGACGATGCCGCGGATGCCCCAGAAGGGCGCGGGAAACGCCAGGGCGACCTTCACCCACCTGTTGCGCGCCAGCGTTGAGAGGAACACGAGAAGGAACGCCCAGAGGAAGTACGAGGTGAACGAAATGTCGAATATGGCAACGACAACGATCTCCACGAGGAGGAAGAACAGGGCTGCCGCCGAATAGAAGCTGCCGTTGCGGGGCACCGGAAGGCGGCGGAGGGGATTGTACAGGGCGGCGGAGAGGAACAGCGCCGCGCAGATCTTCAGGCCGAGGAACTCCAGGGGTGCGTATCTCCAGAGAAAGGGGAACTCGCGCAGCGCCAGAATGCCCCTGGCGGCGTAGGTTCCCGCGACGAGAAAGAGGAACACGAGAGCAGCCATGGGAACAATTGCCGCGATGTTTCGCAGCAGGGTCCGGACGTACTTCTTCAGCTTCCTCAGCGACACCAGCGCAAAGAGGAGTACCGCGGCGAGGCTCCCTCCGAAGAGTACGACGTACTCCCTTTCGCCGATGATCTGCGAGAGATCGCCTGCCTGCACGAGCAGGTAGTGTCGGTCCCACTCCTCAGGAATCCCGCCCCGGCCTGCCTCCAGGAAGCCGCGCAGAAACGAGGAGAGGGCGGGAAGCATGTCGGGCGACCCCGGCACGTGCGGCGCGCCGTATTCCCCCTCCAGTCCGACGGAGGGGTATCCCGCACGAAGGTACGGCTCGATGAGCGTCCGCTCGTCGGTTGCGCCGAGGCGGAACGCCTGGACCTCGTCCGCCTGCAGTCGATACGGGACCAGGGAGGCCCGGAGAGAGTCCACGCACCTGTTCATGAGCCAGAAGGGGCTCACGATTCCCCTGCCGCCGCTCCGAACGAGGATCCTGTCCGGGACCGTGCGGAGGTTCAGGTACAGCACGGCGGCACGGTAGTCGGGCTGATAATCCCGGAGAAACAGCGTGCTGCCCATCGGGTAGACGTCAGTGTCGCCGAACTCCGCGCCGAGAAAGAGCACGATCAGGGTAAGGGGCGGTGTCGTGCCTCTCAGGTGACCGAGGAGTTCGAGGGCAAGGGCGACGTTGATCGACCCGTCCTCACCCGTGCTGACGCCTGGCGGCGCGTCGATGGGCACGGCGAGGATCAGGGAGTCCCGGGAACGACCCGTCACCTCGACCCGCAGGCAGCGCGAAAAGGAATGTTCGAAATCCGAATGGCTGAAATCGAAGGGAATGGGGTGCATGTCCATCCCGGCCAGACGGGCGCCGATCCAGTCCAGGAGGGCGCCTTCTGCCGGCGAACCCTCCTGCCGCGGCGTAAACGACGACACGTCCCGGAGGATCGACTCAGGAGACGCATCGGCGCCCTGTGGCGTCTGCAGGGACTGCGCGTCTGTCGGGGGCGTTCCCGGCGACACGGCAAGAAGGATCATCAACAGGAACGCGGCCATGCGCTTCGAAGCATAGGAGAAGGGGATTCGACGGTCAATCGATGCCCGTGCGAACGAATCTGCTGGTCGATCCAATCTTGAAAAGCGCCGGTCTTTCTATTATCATCTGCTGCATAAATATGGAAGTCCTGCCCGAAATCCTCCAGCGGAGGAGCGTCAGAGCCTACACCTCGCAGGCCCTTGAGAAGGACCAGATCGAGCGCATCATCGATGCGGGCCGGCTTGCTCCCTCCGCAAAGAACCGGCAGGAGTGGCGGTTCGTCGTCATCCAGAAGAAGGAAACCCGGATGAAGATGATGGATGCCGCCTTCAACCAGGACTATGTCGGCCAGGCGCCGGCGATCATCGCCGTGTGCACGACGAACATCGACTACCGGATGCCGAATGGGCAGCCCTCCTACCCCGTCGATCTCGCCTTTGCGGCCTCCCACATCGTCCTGCAGGCCGTGCATGAAGGCCTGGGGACCTGCTGCATCACCACCTTCGACGAGCAGGAAGTGCGGGAGATCCTCAGCGTGCCTTTCTCCATGCGCGTCGTGCTGCTCATCCTGGTGGGCCACGCGGATGAGACACCGGAGCCGACGCCCCGCAAGACACTCAAGCAGGTCACGGGCAAGGATCACTGGTAGGCCGCGCCGGTCGGCCCTTGTCCGACGCGGCTATTTCTCGCCGGCAGTCCCGCTGTAGTAGCTCACCAGCCTGTCGAACGCCTGCGCTTCCTCCGGATCGAAGATCGATTCGATCTGGGTTCCCAGGGAGTGCCAGAGGGCGTCGTCGATCACGCGGCGGACACGGAGCCGTACCTGGAACGGGACGATCGACGGATCGTGCTCGGCGATAACCTGGATGGTAATGAGGTCTCCCACGACCGCAGGAATCTGCTGCATGAAGGCAACCTGGCAGCCAGAGCGACTCAGGTCCCGGATGTACCCCGGAATCTGCCGATCGACGAGGACCGCCTTTGCGTAGCTGGGGACCCGGGGGTCTTTCCGCTTTTCACTTTCCACCCTCGGCCTCCCTTGAACCCCCGTTTCCCCGCGTGCCCACGGAGAGCGTGATGAGGGTTCCCACGGTTTCTCCCGGTCTCCAGCTCATCGGCTGGTCCCGATCGTCGAGGAATACGAGACGGAACTCGTCGAATGTCTTCTTTGCGACGTAGATCCCCATCCCGAATCGCTTGAACCCGTTGCGCCTCTGGTACTCTTCGAAGGCGGCGGAGTGCAGGTCCAGCTGAGAAGGGTCGTCCTCCAGGGAATAGGGGAGCTTTCCGGTGTCGAACCCGCCGCCGAAATCGCGGATCGTCACCACGAGCCTGCCGTCGGAAATGGTCAGGTCGAGCGAGATGTCCCTCGGCTCGCCCTTCTCCTTGTGCGCGCGGATGGAGTTGTTCAGAAGCTCCAGGACGGCGAAACGCACGTGCTCTTCGTTCACCCGCACCGGGGGGATGACAATTGCCTCGAGGGTACGGATGACCTGCCGGAAATCCGCCTGCGGGTTCACCGAGAGCCTGATCGTGCGGCTTTGTTTTCCGTCCATCGTGAGGGACTCCGGAGAGTCCATATCGCCCGTCCCTTTTCCTGTCCGGTTCATTCGTGGATAATGTCGGCATGGTATATGTTATCGCCGAGTTGCGCAATTACAGGCAGCTCGTGCGCCTGCGGGCGGACAGCCTTGCTGCCCTGGAGGCAGCGCTCGCGGCAGCACTCGGCTCGGGCGCATCTCCTGCCCGGCAGGGACAGGGGGTGTGGGTGGCCGAGATGGGACCGGAGGAGGACCTCGATGTCGGGGCCGCGGCTGCCGCGGCAGGCCGCATCCGTGATATGCTCGCTGCCCGAAGGTCTGAGCTCTTCGGGTTCTCAGTCCTCCTGGCTCCGCTGCCGGAAGGACCGGACGGGGCGCGCGCTTCCCGCCTGCAGAAACTCCTGGACAGCGCAGAGGACGATGATCAGCTCTGGGTTGCGCCCGAGTGCGCCGCCCTTTTCGCCGACTCCTTTTCCTTCGAGACGTCGGGGCCTCTGTTCAGGGTGATCGGCCTGCGTCGGCCAGCCGAGGGAGGGGAGGATGTGCCCCAGGCTTCCCGGGCCTGGACGCGCGAGCCCCTGGTAACCCGCGCCCTGGACCTCATCTCTCCGCGGCTGAACCTCGGGGAGGGCCGCGACATACTCTGGGTGCACGGCCCCTCCGGCGTCGGGAAGACCGCCTTGCTCGGCGAGCTTGCCGTCCGCCTCCTGAGGCCCGGGGCGGTGCCAGCCCTGCGGATGCGCACCATCTTCAAGCGTCGCTCGCCCCTGCACCCTTTTCTCTCCAGCCTCAACCCCTTGGTCCTCGGACACACCGCTTCCCGGCTGCGGGGGCCCGAGCGCGCCTCCTGGGACGATGTCGGGCCGCTGCTGGTGTGGCTCCAGGACCCGGCGGGACAGGGGGGACGGGCAGATCCGCACCCGCTGCCGGACCGGATACTCGACGATTTTTACCTCGGCTACCGCCTCTACCTCATCGCCTGGATCCGGATGGCGGCGGGCACCCTGAATCCTGCGCTCTTCCTCTGTGAGGGCATCGACGGATACCATCCCGCGGCGCGCCAGATCATCGCACGCCTGTTCGACGATGTCCTGTCGAACCCCGGGTTCGTGCCCGTCGTTTCCAGCGCCTCCCCTCCCTCCCCGGAGGAACTGACCGGGTTCGACCTGCATCCCCTCTACGTTCACCCTCTGGGGAAACGCGAGATACGGTCCCTCGCCCAGCATCTCTTCCCCGGGCTTTCGATGCCCGAATCCCTCACGCGACGCATGAGGCGCCGATCGGGCGGACTGTACGTCTCCGTGGTGTCCTACCTCCAGTACCTGGCCAAGACCGGCCGCATCCGCTCGACCCCGCACGGCCACGAGTGGGTCAACGTCGCGGGCGACGAGCCCGCCCTCCCGGCCAACCCACTCTCGGTCTCCTGGTTCCTGATCCGTACGCTCAGGGACGACACGTTCCTGCTCCTCTACGGCCTGTACCTGGCCGGCGGGCTTCTCGACCGGCAGGGGTTCCTCTCGTTCCTGGGTGAGGCGGGGTTCGACGCCGCCACGGTGGGGAAATCACTCGCCGAGCTCCTGGCCTCGGGACTGATGGCGGACGAGCGCGATCTGATTCCCCGCTTCCCGACGCTCCGCCGCAAGCTGGAGGACCTCCTCGGCAGGGAGGGCGCCATGCTCAGGCAGCGGTTCATTGCACACATGACCGCCCTCTGGGAGTCGGGGAGGTACCGGCACCCCGTTCTCCTCTTCAGCTTTCTCGCCCGCAGCGGTTCGACCGACCTCGCCCTGCGCATCCTGCCTGAGATCATCCGGCGCAAGCTCGACGAGTGCGACCCGGCCGGCGCGGCCGCGTTCTGCGATCCCCGGGCCCTCGAGTTCTCCGTCCCGCCAACCGCCGAGCAGGCGAAGGATCTCGGGGCAGTCGCCGCGCTGGGAAGGCTTCGCGCCGCCCTGCTTGAGCGGGACGAGGAGGCGGCCGAGGCTGCGCAGGCGGAAGCGAAGAAGCTCGCCGGTTCCGATCTCGGGCCGTCGCTCCGCGGAGAGGTGCTGATCGAAAGGGCGAAATACTTCCTTTCGGTCGGGAACGCCGCCGCGGCACTCGATGAGCTGAAAAAGGCCCTCCTGCTCTACCAGGAGTCCCGCGGAGAAAACCCGGAGGTGCCCGCCGAGCGGGGGGAACGTGCCTGTTACCTGTGGCTGGGCGCGACTATGCTCGCCGAGGGAAGGCTGGGCGAATCGGTGGAGTACCTCGCACTCTCACAGCGCCTCTGCTATGAAGCTCACGATGCGCCCGGCATGCTCTGGACCCTCGCCTACCTCGCCGGGAGCCTTTTCATCGACGGCCGCTTCACGCAATGCCTCTCCGTGATCGAACAGGGGCTTGCGGAGGCGAGAAAGCTCTTCCGCCGGGAAGTGGAGCTGTTCCTGCTGTTCCTCAGGGCACGGACGCGGTTCCAGGTCGGTGAGTACGACGAGTGCTCCCTGGACCTGCAGTCCTGCCTTTGTTGCGCCACGCTGTACTCGCTGGACGATGCGCTGCCCATCCTCCGGGCGTGGCTGGGAAGGACTCTCCTGCACAAGGACGAGCACGCTTCGGGGACGCGGCTCCTGGAGAGCCTTTCGCGGCAGACACGCGAGGTTCTCCTGTTCCAGGCGGAAGGATGTCTTTTCTCGGGCGCGCTGGAGAACGCGAGCCTGTACATCGAGCGCGCCCTCGCACTTTCCACCGAGTCGCGTTTCCCGGCTCCCGAGGGAATCACGTGGCAGGACGGGTTCGCTCCGGTGGAAGGCAGATGCTTCAAGCTCAGCCGCGGCAGTGCGCTCCTGCAGAGAACGCTCCTGGGGATGCGTGCGTACCTTCTGGGGCTGCGGGGATTCCGGGACGAGGGAATCCGCGAGCTGCACCAGCTCACCCGCGGACAAAGATCGCTGGAGGAGGATCCCCGCGCTGCGTGGTTCAACTACCTGTACTCCCAGGTGCTTCCCGAGACAGGGTCCGAAGAGGTCGACGACAAGGTGACCGTCCTCAGCAAGAGCCTCAAGACCCTGCAGGGGCGAGCGAGCAGGATCGATGCGCCCGGTGAACGCAGCTCGTTCCTTTGGCGCAACCGCTGGAACCGTATGATCATGGAAGAGGCCCGCAGCCGCAAGCTCGTGTAGCTTCCCCCGCCCTCCGCCGACATTGACGTCACGAACGAATTGCCGCTATACTGGTTGAAGTTCGTCATTTCCTTGGGAGGGGAACGATGGCCGAACAGCTCATTGTCAAGAATTTGCCCTTTATCAAGGTCCTTCCTGCCTGGGCACAGGAACTGTCGTACAAGTACTGCTCGAAGACCGCCAACCTCTATCTCCTGTCGGGGAACATCCGTGACTTCCTGCCGCACAAGATGAAGGAGGGCGAGTTCAATTTCGCCAAGATCCAGGACTACGTGTCCGAGGTGCTCTTCGGCAACCGCGACATCATCGTCTTTTACGACCGCTCTTCCGGGGTGAGCTTCTGCAAGCCCGAGATGAAGCGGGACTACCTGGCGAAAATGAAGCAGCTCTCACCCAAGGCCACCCCGGGGAGCCTCCTCTCACGCAACCCCGTGAGGGCGCTCACGCAGCTGGAGAAGTATTTCTACGCCAACATCACGCACAGCAAGAGGATCGTCCTTATCATCGACTATTCGGAGACCGTGGTGCCGAACACCGACATCTCGCGGTATACCGACGAGGACCGCTACTGCCTTGTCACCCTCAACCGGTGGGCCAACGATCCGATCTTCACCCAGGGCGACGTCTCGATCATCCTGCTCACCGAGAATCTCGCCGATTTGAACCCCACCATCGTGAGGTCACCCAGCGCGATCAAGGTGAATATCCCCATTCCGGACGAGAAGGTGCGAGAGAGCTTCCTTCACTACCTGGACCGCAGCGGCAAGCTCCTCCTGGAGGGCGCCCTCACGATCCCCGAGTTCGCGGGAATCACCAGCGGGCTGAACCTTGTGAACCTCAACCAGCTGGCCGCGGAGAGCTTCCAGGAGGACCGGGAGATCAGCCTCGAGTACCTGAAGGAGAAGAAGAAACAGATCATCGAGGCGGAAGCCGTCGGCCTCCTGGAGTTCATCGAGAGCGAGCACGACCTCGCCGCGGTCTCGGGACACGATTTCGTGAAGAAGCGCTTCCGCAGCGCCGCGAAGGCCATCCGGGAGAGCCGTTTCGACGTCCTGCCGATGGGCTACCTTATCGCCGGCCCGGTCGGGACGGGAAAGAGCTTCATGGTTGCCGCGTTCACGGGAGAGATCGGCATCCCCATCGTGAAGTTCCGCAATTTCCGCTCGAAATGGCAGGGAGTGACGGAGAGCAACCTGGAAAAGATCCTCAACATCCTCAAGGCCATGGCACCCGTCGGCGTGATGATCGACGAGGCGGACGCGTTCCTTGGGGACAGGAACCAGGACGGGGACTCGGGTACGAGCAACAGGATCTTCGCCCAGATCGCCTCCTTCATGGGCAACACCGAGTACCGGGGCAAGATCATCTGGTTCCTCATCACCTGCAGGCCGGACCTCCTGCCCATCGACCTCAAGCGCCAGGGCAGGGCGGAGGAGCACCTCGCCCTGTTCTACCCCGAGACGATCGACGAGAAGGAGGACCTGTTCATCACGCTCGTGAAGAAGCTCCAGCTCCGGCTGCAGAAGACCAATGTGGCGGAGCTCTTCCGCCGCTACAAGTACGAGTTCTCGGGAGCGGACCTCGAATCGGTGCTGATCCGGGCCAAGTTCCTTTCCGCGATGAACAACCACGTCTTCGTGACCAAGGGTGACCTCGAGGAGACCGTCCAGGATTTTATGCCCCCGGCGTACCCGCACGAGATCGAGCTGCAGAACCTCGTGGCGGTGCTCGAGTGCACGAGCCGGGAAATGGTGCCGCGCCGGTTCCGTGAGTTGAGCCGCGACAAGCTGGTGAACGAGATCAAGCAGCTGAAGGTCCTCCTGCACGAGAGGGAATGAGGCGCCGCAGGCGGATTTTGGGCGCCGCCGCAGGCGGATTTTAGGCGCCGCCGCAGGCGGATTTTAGGCGCCGCCGCAGGCGGATTTTGGGCGCCGCCGCAGGCGGATTTTAGGCGCCGCCGCAGGCGGATATTGGGCGCCGCGCCCTGGGCGAATGCCCGGAGGGCGCACTCTGTGTTGACCTTCCTCCGGACTCGGGTACAATACGCCCACCCGGGGTTCGATGAAGATGAAGCGATTCCACGCCGAGAATTGCTGTGAAAGGTGGACGTTCAAGTGGCGTCGCGAAAAATAAAGGTCGAGCGAAAAACGCGTGAGACGGACATCTCCCTCACCCTGGATCCGGACGCTGCTGCGGAGCCGGCGGTCCGCACCGGTGTTCCTTTTCTCGACCACATGCTCACTGCAATGTCATTCCACGGCAGGTTCTTGCTGTCGGTCGAGGGCCGGGGAGATATCGAGGTGGATCCTCATCACCTCGTGGAAGACGTCGGCCTCGTCCTGGGGCGGGCATTCTCCCAGGTGCTGGAGAAGGCGGGACCGGTGGCGCGATTCGGTCATGCCGTGGTTCCGATGGATGAGGCCCTTTCGGAGGTCACCATCGACGTGTGTGGCAGGCCGACACTCTCACTGCATGCCTCGTTTCCCCAATCCTCCGCGGGGACCTTCGACGTGTCTCTCCTCCGCGAGTTCTTCGCGGGCCTCTCGTCGGAGGCGAGGATCAGTCTCCACATCGATGTGCGGCGCGGGGAGAACAGCCACCACATGGCAGAGTCGGCTTTCAAGGCCCTCGGCAAGGCGCTGAAGCAGGCATATTCGCCGGAAGCCCAGGAAATGTCCTCGAAGGGCCGCATCGGATAGCCCTTTTGCGAAGACGGACGATCATGGAGGCGCAAAACTATTTACTCTGGCGATTGAATCAAGTATCTTGATTTGGAAGGTCGGGATGAGCGCACTGGACATCCTGAAAAAGTTGCCTTCCGGCGGATTACTGAAAATATCAGCGGAACGCACGGCGCCACTCACTCGCGAGAAGAGAGCTGCGCTCATCCGGAAGGGCAACGAGTTGTACAACAATGGGGAGCTGGCCCTCGCGCAGAGGATCTTCGTGACCACGAAGTACTCCGATGGCCTCATCCGCATGGGGGATCGGTATCTCAAGGGGGGCAAGCCCCTCGAAGCGCTGAGACTGTATTGGCTCGCGCCTGCTCCGGACAGGACTGCCGCGGTCGTGGAGCAGATTGCGCAAGTGATGAAACACTGGCTGGCAGAAGGGAAAACGGAATTGCATGAGCAGTGAAGAAAAAGTGCCGGAACACGTTCCGGTTTCCATATCTGAGCTCTCCAAGAGGGGATACCAGCTCCTCAAGGAAGACCACATCGCCGAGGCGGAGGAGAACTTCCGCCGCATCATCGAGATCGAACCACAAAACAATTATGCGCTGGTGGGCTTGGGGGACGCGGCGCGCAAACGCAAATCCTACCACGAGGCCATCCGCTACTACGAGGAGTGCCTCGGCTACCACGTGGGCAACAAGTACGCGCTCGTGGGGTTGGCCGACAGCTACCGGTCCCTGAAGCAGTTCCACCGCGCCATCGAGATCTGGGAGAAGTACCTCGCCCAGGGCGACAGCGACGTGACCGTCCTCACCAGAATCGCCGATGCGTATCGGAAGGTGCTGGACTTCAGCAGGTCGAAGGAGATCTATCACAAGATATTGGAAATAGATCCCGGAAATCCCTATGCCCTGACCGGGCTGGGCTACCTGCATTTCGACCTGAAGGAGTACCGGGAAGCGCTCACCTACTGGGAGCGCATGCACGAGAAGGACCCGAAGAACATCTGGGTGCTCACCTCGATCGGCAATTGCTACCGCAAGCTGAAGACCTACGAGAAGGGCATCCCCTACTTCAAGAAGGCGCTGGACATCCAGCCGAACAATTTCTACGCCCTGTTCGGCCTTGCCGACTGCTACCGGGGGATGAATGATCCGCAGGAATCGCTCTTCTACTGGCAGAGGATCCTGGACGCGGATCCCGACAACAAGGTGATCCTCACACGCATCGGGGATTCCTATCGGGCGATGAACCAGCTGGACACGGCCCGCGAGTTCTACAGCAAGGCGCTGAACATCGAGTTCGACAGCTATGCCGTGCTGGGGCTCGCCCTGATCAACAAGGAAAAGGGCAACTACCTGGAGGCCATCGAGAGCCTCTCCGGTCTCCTGGTGAACGACGCGAAGAACCCCCGGCTGTACATCGAGATTGCGCAGAGCTGGCTCGCGCTGGACAAGAAGGACAAGGCCCTGGAAGTCCTCACGCGCGCCCAGCGGATGGGCATCAAGAACCTCGGCATTGGCGAGCTGCTGGAGAAGTTGACGAAAGGGCAGTAGAGACTGCCCGGCTACGCGTTCTCCAGCACGGCCCTGATCCGCCTCACCCCGGCGGACGAGGACTGTTCCTTCTGGATGACGAACTTCCCGAGCACCCCGCTTCTCTCCACGTGGGGCCCCCCGCATACTTCCTTCGAGAAGTCCCCGATCGTGTAGACCTTCACCTTTTCCTCGTACTTTTCGCCGAACAGGGCGATGGCGCCCGCGGCCCGGGCCTGCTCGAGTGTCATGATTTCCATGCTCACCGGGAGATCCCGGCCGATCTGCTCGTTCACGATGCCCTCGGCCTGCCTCACTTCCTCTTCCGTCATGGGCTTCGAGTGCACGAAGTCGAAACGCAAGCGCTCTACGGTGATGTTGGAGCCCTTCTGCGCGACATGGGGGCCGAGCACTGTGCGAAGCGCCTGGTGGAGCAGATGCGTGGCGGTGTGCAGCTTCGTGGTCATCTCCGAGTGGTCCGCAAGGCCGCCCTTGAATGTCTTTTCTGCACCGGCCTTGGAAAGCTGCTGGTGCTTCTCGAAGGCCTCCTCGAAGCCCTTCCTGTCCACCGTCATGCCGTGCTCGCGCGCGAGCTCCTCGGTGATCTCGATGGGAAACCCGTACGTGTCGTACAGGCGGAAGGCGACGCGGCCCGGGATGACCTTCTGCGGGTTCTTCATGAGGTTGGGCAGGAGCTTCTCGAACTCGTGCTCACCCTTCTGCAGGGTGTCCGAGAACCGGCCCTCCTCCTGCGTGAGCTCAGCGGCGATCATCTCGGCCCGCCGCCGCAGCTCGGGGTAGAAATCCTCGTAGATCGCGACGACCTTCCCGGCGAGCGGACCCAGGAATCCTCCCTCCATCCCGATCTTCCGTGCGTGACGGATGGCCCTGCGGATGAGCCGGCGCAGGATGTAGCCCTGGCCGAGGTTGGAGGGCTTCACCCCCCGGTCATCGCCGATGATGAACACCGACGAGCGCAGGTGATCCGCGATGATCCTGAAGGAGGTGTCGATTCCGGGCTCCGCGGCGTAGAGCTTCCCCGAGATCAATTGTAGATGCTCGATCACCGGCCAGAACAGCTCCGTCTCGAAAACGCTCTTCTTGCCCTGGAACATGGCCAGCGTGCGGTCCACCCCCATTCCCGTGTCCACCGTCTTCTGGGCGAGCGGGAGATAGGTGCCCTCCGCGGTCTTGTTGTATTGCATGAACACGTCGTTCCAGACCTCGAAATACTTCCCGCAGTGACAGCCCGGCTTGCAGTCCGGACCGCAAGCGGGGAGAAGCGTGTCGATGAACATCTCGGTGTCCGGGCCGCACGGTCCGGTCTGCCCTGCCGGTCCCCACCAGTTGTCCTTGCGGCCGAGGAAATGGATGCGGCTCTCCGGGATGCCCATCGATTTCCAGGCCTTCGCCGCCTCGTGGTCCGGCGGGACCTCGGCGTCTCCCGCGAAGACCGTCACCGAGAGAAGGCCGGGGGAGAAACCGAGCCACTTCGGCGAGGTTAGAAACTCGTAGCTGAAGGCGATAGCCTCTTCCTTGAAATAGTCCCCGAGGGACCAGTTGCCGAGCATCTCGAAAAAGGTGAGGTGCGCCGTGTCGCCGACCTCGTCGATGTCGTCCGTGCGCACGCACTTCTGGCAGTCGACCAGCCGCTTTCCCGCCGGGTGAGGCTCGCCGAGAATGTAGGGCACGAGGGGGTGCATACCGGCAGTGGTGAAGAGAACGGTCGGGTCGTTTTCGGGAATCAGGGACTTGCCGGAGATCTCCGCATGGCCCTTTTCCTTGAAGAAATCAATGTACGTGCGCCTCAGCTCGCTGCCCGTCATGCCCCCCAAGGTACGGGGAGGGGAGGGGGATGTCAATGGGAGCCGCGAAAATGGTAGAAAGGTGATCCGTGATGCCGGCAATCGCTGCCGTGATCCGACTATGAAGCGTCAACCAGGTCTCGTCATCGCAAGCTACGCCATCATCTATGTCGTCTGGGGGTCGACCTATTTCTTCATCCGCCAGTCGGTGCTCACCATCCCCCCAATGTGGGTGATGGCGATCCGATGGCTCATCGGCGGGGGGCTCCTGCTGGGCGTCTCCGCCGCCCGGGGAGGGCTGAAGAAGCTCCCTTCCGCCCGCAACATTCTTTCGGCGATCGTCCTCGGCACACTGCTGCTTCTCGCGGGCAACGGGGGAATCACCATCGCCGAGCGTCATGTCGACAGCTACGTCGCCGCCCTGCTTGCGTCGTCCACGCCGATCATCGTGGCGCTGTTCGATTCCCTCCTGCTCCGCAAGGCTCTCACCACGGCGCGCGTTCTCGGGGTCGTCTTCGGGTTCGCCGGGGTCGCCGTCCTGCTGTACAACGGGCATTCGCTGGCGACGAGCCTCAATGCGTCCGTGCTGATCGGTCTGGGGGGTGTGCTCTGCTGGGGACTGGCAACAAGCCTGGGGCACCGATTTCCCGTGAGCGGGGACAACACGGTCAACAGCGGGATCCAGATGCTCTTCGTCGGCGTCGTGAGCCTGCTTGTGTGCATGGGGATCGGACCCTCACCCGGCGCCGTTCTCAAGACGGCATCGGTGATCTCCCTCGTCGGCGTGCTGTACCTCGGGGTGGTCGGGTCTCTGGCGTTCAGCGCCTACACATACCTGGTGGGCGTCGAGCCCGCGGAGCGGGTAGTGAGCTACGCCCTGGTGAACCCGATCATCGCGCTCGCACTCGGCCTGGGGCTCGCGGCGGAGTCTCCCACTCCGTACCTCGTCCTGGGGGTTCCCCTGGCGCTGGTCGGTCTCGCGTTCATGCTCTACGGCGAAAGGCTTGTCGGATGGCTGCGCTCCCGGGTGCGGAACGGCGTCTGAAACCCGGCGCGCCCCTGCTTGCCCGCGCGCTTCTCTTCCTGGGCATTCCTTCCCTCGTGACCGCCGTGCTGCTCTCCCTGCCCATGCCGGAACTGGACGCGTTTCTTGCCGACCCCTCGGGAACGAGGATCACCGACCGGTCTGGTGCCCTGCTGTCGGTGCTCCCCGGGCCCGGTGGCGCGTTCCAGATTCGGGAGGGTCCGACCAGGGTCCCTGCGGAGTGCGCAGAGATCTTCATCAGGCTTGAGGATTCGCGCTTCCGCCGGCATCCGGGCGTCGACCCGTTTGCGCTGCTGCGCGCCCTTGCCGACAGGGTGCTCTCTCCGGTGGCGCGCTCCGGAGCGTCCACGATCACAATGCAGTTTGCCCGGCTCGTCGAGCCGCGCGAGCGCAGCGTGACGGGGAAGATCGTCGAGGCGTGGTGGGCGCTGCGCATCGAGTCGCGGCTCTCCAAGGACCGCATCCTCGCTGCCTATCTGGATTCGGTTCCCTTCGGGAGAAACACGCGGGGCGTCGGCGCGGCGGCATGGACCTACTTCGGCACCGATCTCGCGCGCCTGACGCGCGCGCAGCTCCTGGCGCTGGCAATCATCCCTCGAAATCCCACCGTGTACGACCCGTTCGATCACCCCGAGCGCCTCATTGCCGCCGCGCGCGCGCTGGACGCGCGCCTGCAGATGGGTGTCGCGTCGGACTCGATCGAGGCCGCCGTGCGCGGGGCGCGCACCGCACGCCCTCCCGCCGACGCCCCGCACTTCAGTCGCTACGTGCAGGGTGAGCTTCTCGCCGGGCGGCTTCGCTCCGCCGGGGGAGCTCTCCGCACGACGCTCGACCTGGACCTCAATCACGACATCGAGGCGCGGGTCCGGTTCATCATTTCCCGGTACATCGATGCGCGCGTCACGAACGCCGCGGTCATCGCCATCGACAACTCCACGGGAGCGGTGATCGGGTGGGTGGGCTCGCGCGATTTTTCGGATGCGGAGCATTCGGGTCAGCTCGACGGCGCGCTCATCCGCCGCCAGAGCGCCTCGACACTCAAGCCGTTCCTGTACGCGCGCGCCATCGAGAAAGGCTGGACCGCGGCCACGCTGCTGCCGGACGTACCGGTCATCTTCGGTGCGGCCGACGAGGAGTCCTACCGGCCGCAGAACTTCGACAAGAGGAGCCACGGCGTCGTGCGCCTGCGGACCGCCCTGGCCAGCTCCCTGAACGTCCCCGCCGTGTACACGCTCTCCCGCCTGGGCCTGCCGGTCTTCCTGCAGACCCTGCACGAGCTGGGCTTCTCACTGCCGCGCGACTCCGCGGCGCGGTACGGCCTGGGCACGGCGATCGGCAACGCGGAGGTGTCACTGCTGGAGCTCGTCCATGCCTTCAGCGTGTTCCCCCGCGGAGGGACGCTGGCGAACCTGGCGCTGGCGGAAGGGACCGAACCAGCTGTCCACCGGGTGTACGACCCGTTCTCCGCCTGGATGATCTGCAACATCCTCTCGGATCCCTCGGCCCGGGCCACGGGTTTCGGAACCCGCACCTATTTCAATACACGCGTGCCCGCTATGTTCAAGTCCGGCACCTCCAGCGAGTTCACCAACCTCTGGTGCATAGGGGCAACGCCCCGGTTCACGGTGGGCGCATGGGCGGGGAACTTCGACGGCAGGGCGGTGATCAACAAGACGGGGAGCATCGTGCCGACCCAGATCGTCTCCGACATCCTCACCCGGCTTTCCGATGAGCACCCGCTGCCGCCCTCTGCCCGGGATTTCGCGCCTCCGGCCGGGGTCGTGGCGGCGCGCATCTGCACAGAGACGGGGTTGAGGGCCACGCCGTCCTGCGACTCGACGCGAACGGAGTATTTCCGAAGCGCCGCTGATGTTCCGCCGCCTCCCGACAATAGCGCCGGCGCGCGAAACAGCGAATCTCTCCTTCTCAGCAGCCTGCTGGAGAGATCGGAGGAAATGCGGATCGTCTTCCCGGTGAACGGGCAGGTATTCTACCTCGACGAGACCCTGCGCGCCGGAACGCAGGACATCCCTGTGTCCATTGCGGCACGGAATGACAGGGATGTAACGGTCACTGTCGACGGAAGGCGGGTCTCCCCCGGAACACAGCTCTCCGAGATCCGTGTGCCGCTGAGGCGGGGCTCCCATCAGGTCATCGCGCAAGGGGTGCGCGGGAGCGACCGTGTACGCTTCGATGTGAGGTGAGCACGCATGATTGAGCAGGGATTCTATGCTGTCGGTGAGCGGTCTGTGCTGCTCAGGGTGAAGGCGAAACCGCACGCCCGGGAGGACGGCGTGCTCGGGGTCCGGGCCGGGGAGCTCATGGTGGCGGTGCGCGCACCCGCGGAGAAGGGGAAGGCGAACGCGGAAATCATCCGGGTGGTCGCGCGGGCACTTGGCCTGCCGCGCGAAAGCGTGGTATTGAAGAGCGGCGGCGGCTCGCCGCACAAGGTGTTTCAGGTCCCGCCGGAAGCTGTCGCTGCGCTGAAGAACCTGTCGCTGCGCTGAAGAACCTGTCGCTGCGCTGAAGAACCTGTCGCTGCGCTGAAGAACCTGTCGCTGCGCTGAAGAGGTGGTCAGCATGATCCAGCTTCGCCGGATTTCCAAATCCTACGACAAGGGACGCGTCCAGGCCGTGAAGGACCTCAGCCTGGAGGTGAAAAAGGGAGAGCTCTTCGGTTTCCTCGGGCCGAACGGCGCGGGGAAGACAACGACGATCAAGATGATCGTCGGACTGCTGCGGCCGGACACAGGGCACGTCGTGCTCCACGGGATCGACGCCCAGGGCGAACCATTGAAGGCAAAACGGCTCGTCGGCTACTGCCCCGATGAGCCGGTGCTGTACGAGCGCATGACGGGGATCCGTTTCCTCTCATTCATCGCGGACGCCTATGGCGTGCCGGCCGACGAGAGAACACGCCGTATCGAAGAGCTGGCAGAGACCTTCGAGCTGAATGATTCCCTCAGGGAGATGGTGGGCTCCTACTCCCATGGGACCCTGCAGAAGCTTTCCATCACGGCCGCGCTCCTCCACGACCCGGACATCCTCATCCTGGATGAGCCGATCGTGGGTCTGGATCCCCGTGCCGCCTACACCCTGAAGGAGACAATGAAATCGCTGTGCGCCCGCGGAAAGACGGTGTTCTTCTCCACGCACATCATGGAGGTTGCCGAGCGGCTCTGTGATCGGGTCGGCATCATCAGCCGCGGAGAGCTGATCGCGGCGGCGCCGCTCGAGGAGCTGCGGGAAACCGCCGGCGAGCGCCACGCGACGCTGGAAAAGTTGTTCTTGGAGATGACGGATGAAGACTCTCGCGCTCGCTGAGGCCGTGATTCGCGGGACGACATGGTTGACCCCTGACGGTGTGCGGGATCTGCTGCGGCGGGGGCGGCTCCTGACCGTGACGGCAGCAGGACTGGGAGTTCTGGTGGGGCTGGCCATGATCGTCTTCATGCTCGTCGGGATCTACCGGTCCCTGCTCCTCGCGGGCACGGCCTCGGGGCACCCGGAAATTTCCATCTTCTACGGCCTCCTGGGAAGCTGGGTCTTTCTCTTCCTCACGGCCATTCCACTTGCCCTCTCGGTTCTCTACTATTCCAGGGACCTGCGCCTGCTCCTCACGCTGCCGCTCCGCCCCCTGGCGATCGTCGGCGCGAAGGGCGCCGTGATGTATCTCACCTGCCTGCCGGTGAACGCCGTCTTTCTCCTTCCTGCCATGTGCATCTCGGTCCGCGCGTCAGGGATCACGGCGTCCGCGGCGGTCTCCGGGCTCGCGGTCCTTGTCCTGGGCCCGGCCTTGCCTCTCTCCCTGGCCGTCCTCGCCGTGCTCGGACTGGTGAAGGCAGTGAACCTGACCCGGTACCGCATTGCCTTCGAAGCTGTCGGCATGGGCCTTGGAATCGTTCTCGTCATCGGCCTCCAGGCCATCCTTGCCCGCTCGACCATCGGCCTTGCATCGGGAAGCTCTCCACAGGCCCTCACAGGAATCGCCGAGCTGTATACGCGCATCTCCCACGCGCTTCCGCCTGCCGCCTGGGCTGTCTCGGGGTTCGGGACAAACCCCGGTGTGTTTCCGCTCCTTTTGTTCGTCTCCGTTTCGGCTGCTGCGCTCGCCGCGGCGCTCGGGCTGGCCCCCCTTCATTTCCTGAGCGACGTGATGGAGCGCCGCGAGGCGCAGGGAGGACCGGGAGTCGCCCGTCGGGGGCGCAGCGGAGTCGGGGACCTTCCGCTCCATCTGTGGAGCCCGGCACGGGGCATCCTCCGAAGCCTCCTTGCCCGTGAGTGGGCCCTCATCTCGTCGAACTCGACTTTTCTTTTCAAGGCGATTTCCGAGCTGCTCGTTCTGCCGCTGCTCCTCGGCGTCTACGGCCTGATCCTTCCCCGACAGCTCGTGGGGCAGGCAATGGGCACAATCTCCTCCACACCCATGCTCAGCCTCGCCCTGATGGGGGTTGTGGCGCTCATGACGAGCCTCACCACGGTGTCCAGCACGAGCCTGTCGAGGGAAGGCCGAAGAATGAGCCTGAGCCTCATGATCCCGGTCCGGGGGCGCGTGCAGGTCTGGGCCAAGCTCGTGTTTCATCTCCTCCTGTTCTATTCCGCATACCTGGTCGACCTCGCGCTCGGCTGGCTGCTCTTCCGTTTTCCCCCGGTGTCCCTTGTTTTCATGCTGCCGGGTGGTCTTGCGCTGCAGGCTGCCGGATTCGCCGCGGGCATATTCTTCGACCTGAAGCGGCCGCGGCTCATGTGGACCCACCCCCAGCAGGCCATGAAGAACAACATGAACGCGGCTGCGGGTATCGGGTGCTCGGCCGCGGCGATACTGCTCATCGTCGGACCCTTCGTGCTGGGGATCGCCCGGGGACTGAACCCATTCGCAATGGGCTGCGCGGCAGGAGCCGCAGCGATAGTTCTTGCGGGGGTCCTGCTTCCCCGGCTGTTCGCCTTTGCCGACCGGCAGTACGCCGGCGGAATAGAGATCGAGGGGTAGCTACTTTTTCCTGAACGCGATCCCGTCGGCGCCCTTGTCCACCGTCACGCTGTCGCCGTCGGCGACGTCACCGGCGAGCACCATCTTCGCCAGGGGATTCTGCACGAGGTTCTGGATGGTCCTCTTCAGCGGCCGCGCACCATAGAGCGGATCGTACCCTGTTTCCGCGAGGTATGCCCGGGCCTTCGGCGTGGCCTCCAGGGTGATCTTTTTCTCCCGCAGCCGGTTCTTCAGCAGATCGAGCTGGATGTCCACGATCTTCAGGATTTCCGGCTTGCCCAGCCGGTTGAAGAAGATCGTTTCGTCGATGCGGTTGAGGAACTCTGGCTTGAAGGTCACCTTCAGAAGGGCGCTGATCCCTTCCTTCACGTCATCGATCTTCGCAGCGTTCTGGATGAGGTCTCCGCCGATATTGCTGGTCATGATGATGAGGCAGTTGCGGAAGTCCACCACCCGTCCCTGGCCGTCCGTGAGCCGCCCTTCGTCCAGGAGCTGCAGGAGGGCGTTGAACACGTCGGGGTGGGCCTTCTCCACCTCGTCGAAAAGGACCACCGAGTAGGGACGCCGCCGGACGGCCTCCGTGAGCTGCCCCCCTTCCTCGTAGCCGACGTATCCGGGAGGTGCCCCGATGAGCCGGGAGACGCTGTGTTTCTCCATGTATTCGCTCATGTCGATGCGCGTGATCGCCTTCTCGTCGCTGAAGAGGAAGTCCGCGAGCGTCTTGGCAAGCTCGGTTTTCCCCACTCCCGTCGGCCCGAGGAACAGGAAGGTGCCCATGGGCCGCGTGATGTCCGAGAGCCCGGACTTGTTCCTGCGGATGGCGTCCGACACCGCGATGATGGCCTCCTTCTGGCCGACCACGCGCTTGGCCAGTATTTCCTCGAGCTTCAAGAGCTTGTTCTTCTCCGAAGCGAGCATCTTGGAGACGGGGATGCCGGTCCAGTGGGAGACGATCCGAGCGATGTCCTCCTCCGACACCTCCTCTCTCAATAGGCGAGTCTCGCCGTGGAGTTTCTCCAGCTCCGTGCTCTTTGCGTCGAGCTGGCGCTGCACCTCGGGGATCCGCCCGTGCTTGATCTCGGCTGCCTTCGTGAGGTTTCCCTCCCTCTCGTAGCGGGTCTCCTCCATGGAGAGCTCCTCCAGGGAAACCTTCAGGCTGCGGATCTGCTCGATGATCCCTTTCTCGTTCTGCCATTGCAGCTTCATCGCATCGCGCAGGGAGCCCAGCCCGGCAAGCTCCTTGTCGAGAGTCGCCAGGCGCTCGCGGGAGCCGGGATCGCTTTCCTTGGAAAGGGCCTGCTTCTCGATGGTGAGCTGGAGGATCTTCCGTTCCGCCCGATCGAGCTCCGTCGGCTGGCTTTCGATTTCCATCTTCAGCCTGCTGGCCGCTTCGTCGATGAGGTCGATGGCCTTGTCCGGCAGGAATCGCGAGGTGATGTAGCGATCGGAGAGCACGGCGGCGGCGATGATGGCATCGTCCCTGATGCGCACCCCGTGGTGCACCTCGTAGCGCTCTTTCAGTCCGCGAAGGATCGCGATCGTATCCTCCACCGAGGGCTGTGTCGTGTAAATGGGCTGGAAACGGCGCTCCAGCGCGGGATCCTTCTCGATGCGCTTTCGGTACTCGTCCAGCGTCGTCGCGCCGATGGCGCGCAGCTCCCCGCGGGCGAGGGCCGGCTTGAGCAGGTTGGAGGCGTCCATCGCACCCTCCGCCGCCCCGGCACCCACGAGCGTGTGAAGCTCGTCGATGAAGAGGATGATCCTGCCCTCGCTGTCCATGATCTCCTTGATCACCGCTTTGAGGCGCTCCTCGAACTCGCCGCGGAACTTCGTCCCGGCAACGAGGCTGCCCAGGTCCAGGGCGAGGAGCCTTTTCTCCTTCAGGGAATCGGGAACGTCGCCGGACACGATCCTCCGGGCCAAGCCTTCCACGATGGCGGTTTTCCCCACCCCCGGTTCCCCGATGAGGACGGGATTGTTCTTTGTGCGGCGGGCGAGGACCTGCATGACGCGCCTGATCTCCTCGTCCCTGCCGATGACGGGGTCGAGCTTCTCCTTGCGGGCGAGCTCGGTCAGGTCGCGGCAGTACTTTTCCAGGGACTGGTAGCGCGCCTCGGGATTCTGATCGGTGACCCTCTGGTTCCCACGCACCGCGCGGAGCGCTTCGAGGGCCGCGTCACGAGTCACTCCCCGGGCCCGCAGGAGCTCGCCCGCGTCTCCACCGGACTCCAGAAGGGCGAGGAGCAGGTGCTCGGTGCTTGTGAACTCGTCTTTCAGGCCGTCGGCTTCCTGCTCGGCCTTGTTGAGGACCCTCGAAAGCTGGGGAGCCATGGTGAGCTGGGCGGCATCCCCGTACACCTTCGGTTTATTGGTGAAGGCCTGTCGAACGGCACCGGAAAGCTCCCCCGCATCCACCCCGATACGCTCCAGCAGCGGCGGCACGACGCCGTCCTTCTGTTCCAGGAGGGCGAGCAGGAGGTGTTCCGTGTCCAGGGCGGAGTGATTGTACGAGTGCGCAAGGGAGTCCGCTTCCTGCAGGGCTTCCTGCGCCTTCAGAGTCAGCTTGTCATATCTCATGTTGTGCTCCGGAGAGGTCTTTTACCTGTAAGATACGACAGGGATACCGCCCCGTCAAACACGCGAAAATTGACAGACCCCGACGCGCTTCCTATACTCCGGCTATGTCGACACAAGGATTTCCACGGGGATTCCTTTGGGGAGCGGCCACCGCTGCCTACCAGATCGAGGGCGCCGTCAGGGAAGACGGGAGAGGCGAATCGATCTGGGACCGATTCTGCGCCGCCCCGGGAGCGATTCACGGCGGGGACACGGGTGAGGTGGCATGCGATCACTATCACCGCTGGAAAGACGACGTGGAGAACATGCGTGATCTCGGGCTCAGCTCGTATCGTTTTTCCGTCGCCTGGCCGCGCCTGTACCCCAAGGGGCACGGGAAACTGAACCGCAGGGGCCTCGATTTCTACGAATCGCTTGTGGACGCGCTCCTGGCTGCCAAGATTCAGCCCGCGCTCACCCTCTACCACTGGGACCTGCCGCAGGCACTGCAGGATGCCGGCGGCTGGACGAACAGGGATACCGCCTCGTGGTTCGCCGACTACGCGGAGTGCCTCTACACACACCTGGGAGACCGGGTGAAGACGTGGATGACGCTCAATGAGCCCCAGGTCGCCGCATTCGTCGGCCACTCGGAAGGAAGGCACGCGCCGGGGGTGAGGGACTTCGGCGCAGCGGTGCAGGCCTCGCACGTCCTGCTCCGCGCGCATGCCCTCGCGGTGGGAGCCTGCAGGGAAGTCTGTCCCGAGGGTGCCCGCATAGGAATCGCGCTTGATCTGCACCCCCTGTATCCGTATTCGGACGGAATGTCCGATGTCGAGGCCGCGCGCCTGGCCGACGGCCAGGCAAACCGCTGGTTCCTGGATCCGGTGCTCAAGGGGTCGTACCCCGAGGATGTGATGGAAATCTATGCAAAGCACGGCGTAGCCCCCCGCATCGAGCCCGACGATCTTCTCGCGCTCACCTCGAATCCCGTGGATTTCGTCGGGGTGAACTACTACTTCCCCCATCGGGTGTGCGCGAGCGATGCGGGCGGAGTGCTCGGCTTCGAGTACGGCCAACGCAAGGACAGCCCGCGCACCGAGATGGGGTGGGAAGTGTATCCCGAGGGCCTGTACGATCTGCTGATCCAGTTGAAGAACGACTACGCGGATCCGTCACTGATGATCACCGAGAACGGGGCGGCATACGCGGATCGAATCACTGACAAAGGCCAGGTGCAGGACGATGACCGCATCGATTACCTCGCCGCCCACTTGAGCGAGGCACGGCGGGCCATTGGGCAGGGCGTGAAGCTCGAAGGCTACTTTCTCTGGTCCCTCATGGACAACTTCGAATGGGCAGCCGGGTACAGCAAGCGTTTCGGCATCACGCACGTGGACTACCACACGCAGGCACGGACGTGGAAGAAAAGCGCCTCGTGGTACCAGGGTGTCATCGCCGCCAACGGCGCGTTCTAGGGTACGGGGAACGCGCCGGGGCGCGTTCTAGGGAACGGGGAACGCGCCGGGGCGCGTTCTAGGGAACGGGGAACGCGCCGGGGCGCGTTCTAGGGAACGGGGAACGCGCCGGGGCGCGTTCTAG
>Ga0315279_10000541_pt1 | contig 74538 bp, 59 predicted proteins | sample YL17G06_20_MG_FD_203694 | JGI IMG/M metagenome (GOLD analysis project Ga0315279, IMG submission 203694) | Sediment microbial communities from Yellowstone Lake, YNP, Wyoming, USA - YL17G06_20 | ecosystem: Environmental > Aquatic > Freshwater > Lake > Sediment | place: USA: Wyoming | collected...
AGAAGGGGGCTCGGAGAACTAAGTGGGCGTCTTTCAGAGAGGTCATCATTACTACATCGACTACTGGGTAGAAGGCCGAAGATTTCGGGAGAAGGCGGGCCGGACCAAACGTGAGGCGGAGAATGCCTTGGCCACCGTGAAGGCCGATATCCTCCGGGGGAAATTCTCCATCCGCAGGAAGGTGACGGTCACGTTCAAGGACTACGCCGACCGCTACATGATCGAATACTCCAAGCCCAACAAGCGGTCCTGGAAACGTGATCAGGCTTCCCTCGTCCAACTCCTCCCCTTCTTCGGAAACGAGCCTCTGGAAAAAATCAACAAGTTCCGGGTCGAACAGTATCAAACTAACCGTCTCAGGGGAGGGAAAAAACCTGGGACGGTGGTAAGGGAAATGGCTCTGCTTAAACACCTCTATTCCAGGGCTGTCGAGGAGGGCCTAGTCCTGACTAATCCCGTGAAGCAGGTCAGGTTTGTTCGGCTGGACAACATCGTAACCCGATTCCCGAGCCAGCAGGAAATCGCCCTGCTTCTGGAAGCTTGCACCGAGGAGTTCCAGCCAATTTTGGCCACCGCAATTTTTTCGGGAATGCGTAAAGCGGAAGTCCTTGGACTACGATGGGAGAACGTCGACCTGGTTCAGAGGGTTATCCGGGTGACCCAGACCAAGAGCGGAAAGGACCGCTGGATACCCATCAATGACAGTCTGATGGAGGTCTTGGTCCCCTTAAAGGAGAGGGCTACTTCGGATTATGTTTTCACTTCGAAAAAAAGCGGAACCCGCTATATTGATATTGATTATACTTGGAAGGGTGTTTTGAAACGGTCGGGAGTCCAGCCCTACAAATTCCACCAGCTTCGCCACGGATTCGCCTCCCACTTGGTGGCCGCGGGTGTTGACCTTGTGACCGTCAAGGAGCTCCTTGGACATTCAGATATCAGAATCACGATGCGCTATGCCCACTCGGCCCCCGAATACAAAAGGGAGGCTGTCGCCCGACTGAACACCCTTTTCGATGCAAACAACAGCCACAATTTAGACACAGTTAATGCTTCCTCAGTAGCATGAAACTGTATAATAAGGCTTCATAACTCATTATATTTAAAAGAGTAATAAATAAATGGTTTCCCAAATAATTATTAAAATCCGATGCAGACGTAATGCATGGCCAACTCGCTCACGTTTCCTCTTTATTCCCTTGGTTTTGCGAAAGCATCGCTTCAATCTCGGGGGTCCTTTCGTCGGAAAGCTTGAGGATCAGGCCCTCTATCCGATCCCGGAGGTCCGGGAAACTCGTCTCCCGGCCCGAGCGTACGGCTTCCAGCAAAAGGTTCAGCGCTTTCCGATAGCGAGGCCTGCTCTCCTCGGGCCGGCCCTGGCGCTCTTGGATCTCGGCCTCCTCGTTCAGCAACCCGGCCATGATGACGGCTTTATCGGCATCCAGGACCCCACCGGACTGCATCAGAGCCAGCAGGTCCTTTTCCGAAAGGACGAAGACGAACTTGGAGTTGACTCCGAAGAGGTCCTGATAGGTCTGGTCGACGGCCTCCAGGGCCTGGGGATAGTGCTCGGCGTTTTTCAGGCCTGAAATCTGGACCAAGGCGCTGGCAAATCTCCGGATCAGCCTCATCAGATAATCTTCTTCGATCATCGCCTTTTTAGATCCCCAATCCCTTCCGGATATAATCCCATGTTCAATTATAACTTATCGACAGTTACCTTCGCAACCTCCACGCGGAAGGATGGTTTTAAACGACCCTGGATAAGGGGTTGATTTCTATTTTTTCGCATAAGTAGGGCCGACAAAGATCAGTTACGCGCCTTGAGCACAAAACCCTCCCTTAGGGGGAGGGCCGAAAGAGGGCCGCAATCCGGGAGGGGTTTCCGAGGTGTTCACGAGATGTTCACGTCGTGTTTACGCGCTTAGCACTCGACTCTTCATTTTTTGAACCGAAATTTTTTGGGGAAAACCAAAACTATGACTTTTTGACATAGTGTAGCAAATGCTACAAAACTAAAAACCGGCCGAAGACCGCTTCATTTGGAAGACGACCGGATCGCCCTAATCCGGGCCCTCCAGACAACGTCTCATCGCGTCATCCCATAAGGGCCAGCGCTCCAGGAGCTCCTGCCGCTCGCGGTATTCCAGAGCCTCCTGCTCCCGTCCTTGCTTCTCCAGAGCTAGCGCTAAACCCTCCAAGGCTCCGGCATCGCCGGGGGCGATTCGCAGGGCCTCGCGATAGGCCCGCTCCGCTTCGGGGAATTTCCCCTTTCCGGCCAGGTCGTCCCCCTGGCGACGGCACTTCACGGCATCCTTTTTCTTGGGACGTCCGGGTTTGCGCACCTTCCCTTTATCTTTTGTCATCGTTTCCCCCTTTTCCGTTTAAGGGGATAATCTTAAGACCGTCATCCTTTAAAGCATCGATAGGTACTTATTAAGCTCTAGGTCCGTGACCTGCATGCGGTACTCGTCCCACTCCGCCTTCTTGTTGGCGATGAACTTGAAGAACAGGTCGTCCCCCAGGGTCTCGCGAACGAGCTCGCTCTTCTCGGACAGAAGGATGGCCTCGTACAGACTCGCCGGCAGGGTCCGGATCCCCAGCCTACGGCGTTTGTCCTCGCTCATCTCGAAGATGTCTTCCTCCACCGGGTCATGGAGCGAAACCTTCTCATCCATTCCTTTCAGGCCCGCAGCCAACATCACCGAGAAGCAGAGGTAGGGGTTGGTGGCCGGGTCCGGGGAGCGGAATTCGATCCGCGTGGCCTTCTCCTTCCCGGGCTTGTACATCGGGATGCGGATCAGGGCCGAGCGGTTCCGCCTTGCCCAGGAGATGTAAACCGGGGCCTCGTAGCCCACCACCAGGCGCTTGTAGGAGTTCACCCACTGGTTGCACACCGCGGTGATCTCCCGGCTGTATTTCAACAGCCCGGCGATGTAGTGTTTGGCCACGGAGGAGAGGTGGGAGGGGTCCCGAGGATCGAAGAAGGCATTCCGCTCCCCCTTGAACAGGGACTGGTGGCAGTGCATCCCGCTGCCATTTATCCCGAACACCGGCTTGGGCATGAACGTGGCATAGACCCCTTCCTCCCGGGCCACCTCCTTGACCACCAGGCGGTAGAGCATGGCCATGTCCGCCATGACCAGGGCCTCTTGGTAGCGTAGATCAATCTCGTGCTGGCTGGGTGCGACTTCGTGGTGGGAGTACTCCACGGGGATGTTCAAGCCCTCCAAGAGGGTGATCGTCTTTTTGCGCAGCTTGGTCCCGATGGTCAGGGGGGTGAGGTCAAAGTAGCCCCCCTGGTCCAGGAGCTCGGGCTTCTCCGAGGTCCGGAAATAGAAGTACTCCAGCTCCGGGCCGATGTAGAAGGTGTAGCCCAGCTTCGCGACCTTGGACAGACAGCGCTTGAGGATGTGGCGGGGGTCCCCGGGGAAGGGTTTGCCGTCCGGGGTGATCACGTCACAGAACATGATGGCGGTCTTCTGATCGTCGATGCTCCAGGGCAGGAGCCGAAAGGTGACGGGGTCCGGCATCGCCACCAGATCGCTCTCGTAGATCCGAACAAACCCCTCGATGGAGGAGCCGTCGAATCCCATCCCCTCATCCAGCGCATGGGTCAGCTCAGAGATCGGCAGGGCGAAACCCTTGAGCCTGCCCAGGATGTCTGTAAAACATAGCCTGACGATCTTGACCTTCTCTTCCCTTACAATCTTCAGCACGTCGGACCGGGTCTTGGGCATCTCTTCGTCTCCTTAGCTTATTGTCTATTTTATACGATATTGCATTTATTGTAATAGATTATTGTATTGATTGTCAATAGGTCAGGGAAATTTTATAATAACTTATTCCATATTGAATTAAATTTAATGCAAAATGGAATTTAAAAACCCCCCGCAGTGACGAGAAGCCTCTCCCGTTTCGAATGGACTTAGAACATCTCCTCCGGGTCTATGTCCACTTGGACCCTTACTTTCTTGTATTCGATCTCTTGGGTCAACTCCCGGACCGCCTGCCGGACCGCATCAGGAAGCCTCTCATTTCCTTTGATCAGAATTTCCCAGGCGGCGGTTTTCCCCTTGGTTTGCAGGACCGGACCGAGGGCCTTCTCTCCGAATCGTTCAGCCAAGAGGCTTGCCGCCCTCTCCCCTGTTTTGCCGGGAACCGAGATCTTGGCCAGCCGGACAAAGGGAGGATATCCGACTTCTTTTCTTAAGGCCAGCTCCTGGTCATAGAAGGCTTGATAGTCCTGCTCTTTGGCCGCTTGCACTGCATAATGCTCCGGCAGGTAGGTTTGGAAGCAGACTTCCCCGGGAAGCGTTCCCCTCCCGGCGCGTCCCGCAACCTGGGTCAGAAGCTGGAAGGTCCGCTCCGCAGCCCGGAAGTCCGGCAGGGCAAGCACGGTATCCGCGGAGATTACCCCGACCAGGGTTACCTTGGGATTGTCCATCCCCTTGGCGATCATCTGAGTGCCGATCAGGATCTGGACCTCCCCCTTCCCGAAGCGCTCCAGGGTCCGTTCAACGACCCCCTTCCCTCCGGCCGTATCGCTGTCCAGCCTGGCCCAGCGGGCTTCCGGGAAAAGCCTTCGAGTCTCCCGTTCTACTTGTTCGGTCCCGATGCCCCGGAAGGAGAGTTTCACCCCCTTGCACCCCCGGCAGGTCCGGGGCTCGGGCTCCTTCTTCCCGCAGTAATGGCACCACAGAATTCTTTTTCCCGCATGATAGGTCAGGCTGACCTGGCACTTCGGGCAGCGATACACGAACCCGCACTCCTGGCACTGCACGAACGGGGCATACCCCCGGCGGTTCAGGAACAGGACGACTTGTTCCCCCCGATCCAAGCGCTCCCGGATCTTCCCTAAGAGGATGTAGGAGAACACCTTTCCGCGCTCACGGCGAAGGTCCAAGATGTCCACCTTGGCGAGCGGCCTTCCACCAATGCGCTCCGGCAATTCCAGGAGCCGGTAGGCCCCCTCTTTCGCACGGTAATAGCTCTCCAGGGAAGGCGTCGCGCTGCCCAGGATGAGCGGAATCCCTTTGATCCTTGCCCGTTCCCGTGCAACTTCCCGGGCGTGATACCTTGGGCTCTGGTCCCACTGCTTGTAGGTCCGCTCGTGCTCCTCGTCCACCACGATGATTCCGAGGTCCGGAAAAGGCAGGAAGACCGCTGATCGAACCCCGATGAGGATATCGACTTCCCCGCTCCGGCAGGCCATCCAGGTCCGGCTTCGCTCTCCCTGGCTAAGCCCGCTGTGCCATATCCCAGTCTTCGGAAACCGCTCCTGGTATCTTTCCACGGCCTGAGGGGTCAGCGATATCTCCGGGACCAGGACCAGAGCTTGCCTCCCCTGGCTCACAATTCTCTCGATGGCCTGGAGATAGACCTCGGTTTTCCCGCTTCCCGTAACTCCATGAAGCAGGAAGACCTGATGCTGACTCCTCTCGATGGCCTCCCGAATAGGAGCCAACGCCTGAAGCTGATGGGAATTCAGCCGGAAGGGAAACCCGCACTTCAGTTGGGCCCTCTGAGGTTTTCCGGTGCCCCGTCTCCTCCTCATCGCCCTCCCGAGGTAACCCGGCACTGCCACAGCCAAGACCTCCCCCCAGGAGCCACCGCATTCCCGAGCCACCCATTGGGTTAGGCCCAGGATCTCCTGAGAGGCCAAAGGTTCGGGGTCGACGATATCGAGGATCTCCTTAACCTGAGATACCGGACTCTCCTCCTCGAACCCCACCACGAAACCCACGGCCCTCCCCCTTCCAAAGGGAACGCGGACCCGCTGTCCTAAAGCAAGGCCAACCGAGAGCCCTGGAGGGATGGTATAGGTGAAGGTCTTATCGAGGGGAACGGGGAGAGCGATCCGGGCGTACATAGCGGCCTGATGGGTGAGAAGGATTAACCTTGAACCATTCGACCGTCTTGGTTAAGGCGAGAACCTCTGGATACGGTGGTTTCCAGTATCGATTACAAAGACGTTGCCCTCTCGGTCGCAGGCCAGGCCCAGGGGGAAGCGGAACTCCCCGGGGTTTTTCCCGGTCTTGCCCCAGGTGGAGAGGAAGGAGCCTGTGGAATCGTACTCCTGGACACGGTCATTGCCTGTATCCAGAACATAGATGTTCCCGTTGGGTGCCGTAGCCATGGCCGTGGGCGTGCTCAGTTCACCCTCACGGTCCCCCCAGGTTCCGAAGGACATCAGGTACCGCCCGTCAGAGGTGAACCGCTGGACCCGGCTGTTGTCCGTATCCACGACCAAGATGTTCCCTGAGCGTTCCACCGCGATCCCAGCGGGCTCATCAAACTGCCCGCTCTCCATTCCCTGGCTTCCCCAGATGAGGACCAGGTTTCCTGAGCCGTCAAAGACCTGCACTCGGTTGTTCCCCCGGTCCGTCACGAAAACATGACCTTGGCGGTTCACGGCCACGCCATAGGGCTCATTGAATTGACCCGGCTCGCTACCGAAGCCTCCGATGCTCACCAGAAACTTTCCTAGGGCATCGAATTTCATCACCCGATGGTTCTCTGTGTCACAGACATAGACGTTCCCTTGGGCATCGATGGCCAGGCCGCTCGGCTCGTCGAACTGGCCCGGGCCATGTCCGTAGGCTCCCCAGATCCTCACAACCTCCACGTTCTCATCGAAGACTTGAATCCGGTCGTTCCCATACTCGCTGACGTAGACGTTTCCCTGAGCGTCCACGGCCACTCCCACGGGATAGATGAAATCTCCCTTGGCTCGTCCGAAATCAGCCCCGGCTAAGCCAGAGAGGAAGAACAATGGGATGAGAATGATGAACTTTGGAATTCGGAATTTATAGCTTCGTTTGGCAAATTTGAAATCTCTTAGTATCTCCATCGCCATTTTATCCCCACGTTGTACTTGGCATCCTCATCCCGCTCCCCGTAAAGCGAGCTCACCCGGTTCAGGCGGTAGTCCGTCCTGATGTCCGTTCCGTACTTGCCCAGCAGATCCTGGGAATAGCTCGCGAACAGGTTCGGAGTTAGGTATTTCCCCACCGTCATTCGGGCGGTGCTCTGTTTTCCCGGGGTAAAGACGGAAGTCTGAACCCGGAACACAGAGAGCCCTAAGTATTTTTGAACGTACCGGCTGGCCACCTTCTCCCCGGTTCCCAGCAACTGCCCTGCTGCAGTAGAAGCCAGGATCCCGGACTTCTTCGCCTCCTGCACGTCCTCCCAAGTCATGTTCAGGTTCAGCATCAGCAGGATATCTTGCTCCGAGGCTGCGGGCTGCGAGGAAAGCTCCGGCTTGGTCAGCTGCATGGCCCGGCCCATGAGGTGCAGATAAATTGTGGTCGTCTTCTGAGGGGTGTCGCCGAGGATCTCGGTCTCAGCCCTGATCTCGATCAAGGGGTTCATCTCGGAGTCGTTGGTGAACCGCACCTTTCCCTCGGTAATCTTAAAATCTTTATCTAAGTAGGAATAGGTGCCTTGAAGCACCTCTATCGTCCCGGCTAAGAACAGGACCGCGCCCTCCATGCGAACGTTCAGGTTAGTGATCTTGAGCTCTAAATTGGCCTCTTCGTTCGTAAGCCAGATGTTCCTCTCCCCGTTGATGGTCAGATCCACGTCCATCGGCGTCGCGTTGGACGGCGCCTCCTCCTCGGGGGGCGCCCCGAAGGGCAGCGTGCACTTCCCGGAAACGACCTCGATGTTTCCCCGGATCGAAGGTCGGGTCACCTGGCCTCCGATCGTTAGGTCGGCGTTGACCACCCCCTCCATGTACTCGATGTTCTTGACCGGGGTTTCTTTGGCCGTGACCGTGATGGCCATGGTCGTGGGCTGGAGCTTGGGCAGGTTCAGATATCCTTTGACCAGGACCGAACCCTCCTTGCCCGTGATCCCGGAGACCTTCTGGATCACCAACTTATCTTGCTCGAAGGTCACATCCCCTTCCACGTTTTTGATCCAGGTCCCGAACGGACGCAGGAGCATCGTCCCCCGGTGGAGGGTCATCTCCCCATGCAGGTCCGGTTTGTAGAAAGTCCCCTTGGCCTCCACGTTCACATCCACTCGTCCCTCGGTCACAGACAGGAGGTCCGAGAGCCCCCATAACACCCAGGGGCCCGTATCCCGAAAGATGGCCTCGATATGCATCGGCGCATCCGGGAACCGGTTTTTTACGTCTACGAATCCGAGGTCAAGGGGAAAGGTCCCGGCAATTTCTGAAGGCTCTCCTCCGTGGGACATGACGATTTGATTCAGCGTGAGGAGCCGGTCCTTGTAACCCAAGTGCAAGTCGATCCGCTCCATCGCAAATTGATCGAAGACCCCATTCCTCACCTTCCCGTCCAGCGCGAAAACCGGGGCCGCAAAGGTTCCCTGAACGTTAATCGTCAGGTTGGCGATGCCACGCAGCACGTGAGTGAACCGGAGGGCCTGCCCGAGCTCCGCCAAATCGATGTCCTTCAGGTAGACCTCCCCGTCCATGATCCCGTCAAAGCTCATCTGGCCCTTGGCCCGCACCCTTCCCCTGCCGAACAGGACCCCGAAGTCCTTCAGGAGAACCGTGTTCTTGACCAGGGCCAGGTCCAGGGGTTCGCTGGTCAGGAACTGTTGATCCCCCATGGTCAGGTACAGGCCGTCCAGGGTGAAGGCGAAGGTGTCCGGAAGGAATCGCATGACACCCCCTGCCTCCAGGCTGGTGGTCGAGTCCTTGAGCACATCCAAGACCATCCGGATCTGCTTGCCGGCCTGGGACCGGGCCTTGAGCGTGGTTCGCTGGATTGTCATGCCAAAGGCATTGGCCCCCAAGATCTCGAGGCTCCCATCTCCGTTGAACCCACTCACCAAATTTTCGGCCTTGAGGTTCGCCTCCAGCGAGGTAAAGCTCATTCCCTGATAGCTCCCATTTTTAAGAAAGAAGCTCCCGATCAGCCCGGGGTCCTCGGGTTTCCCTTGGACCACCCCCTTGGCCAGGAGCTTGCCCGTGAGCCCCTGAATTCCAAAGATCGGTCCGAACTTCGAGATGTCCACTTCGTTGGTGGAAAGATCGATATACAGCACTTTGGAGGAGGCTTCCCCGACTGCGGACAGAGTCGATCCCTGGCTGGTGAGTCCCAGGGAGTCGATCTGCGCCGTCAGGTTTTCGATCCGCATCCTCGCCTCGAGTTGATCGCAGGGAAACTGCCCCACACGGCTTTTCTGCAGGGTCAAAAGCAGGCTCGCCTTGAAGTCCTTCGCAGACAGGGCCTGACCCTTAAAAAGCACCTTCCCATTCAGGTCGCTTTCCATGTTCTTGGGCAGTTCCGTAAAGAGCTTCCTCAGGTCGAAGTGTTCCACGGTCACGTCCAGGTCGTAGCTTGGCTCCTTCCCCTTCCAGGAGAAATGCCCTGAGCCTTGAATCCCGGCCGAGACAAATGTGCCTGAAAATGGCTTCAGGCCTACCCCTTTGTCATGCAACTCGAAATCCCCTTTGAAGCGCTCGAATCCATATCCGAAGACCTCGGCCTTGGTAAGCTCTATCTTCCCTTTTCCTTCCAGGCTGTCGGGAGGACCTTCCACTTGGCCCGAGAAGGTCACTTTTCCGCTTAGGCCGAGGTCCTTTATTCCCAGCGTCCTGTCCACCTCGCCGAGATCGATTTCCCCCTTTCCGACCTTGGCCCGGATCGTGAGAGGCTCGAAGCGCGCCCCGCCTTCGGCCTGAAGCTCCGAGCCTTTGGTCTTGAGTGCAAGGTTCACGACCTTCAGTGAATCCTCATTGGCCATGACGTCCCCGGACAGTTTTTCAACCTCGATCTTCCGCTTGGTATCCCTGGCCGATAAAGAAGCCAACCGGGCAAAGGTCGTCTTCTGGGACAGCCTGAACCCACCCAGGACGTTGATTCCCTCAATCTGCTCTTCGTTCCCGGGTTGGGTCACCCTAAGGGTCCCGTTTTTCAGAACGATACGGGATATCGTCACCGAAACCGGTTTTTCCTCTTCCTTCTTTTTCTTCTTCTCGGGCTTGAATAGGTCCGCGTAATTCCACCGCCCGGTCGAATCCTGGGCCAGCCAGATCTTCGGCTCCACGACCTCAACGCTTTGGAACAGGTACTTTTTGCGGACCAGGTTCCAGAGGTGGGTCTGGACCGTAATCCGTTTGGCCTCGAAAAGCGTGCCCCCCTCGAGTTTCTTCCAAAGGGCGATCCGGATATCCTCAACTTGAAGGGTTCCCGGAAGCGACAGCCGGACCTTGCCCAGATCCACCTCGTGGCCAAGATTCTCGGACAGGAGGTCCAAGAGATACCCTTTCAGCCAGTGCCGGAACTGCGGCGTGGACACGAGGACGGACGTCCCCACGATGGCGAGGAAGCCCGCCAGCAGGACCCAGAGGAACGTCTTTTTCCAGCGGGTTAAGCGCATCTTTTACAGAGTAAGAAGGCCACGACCTCCCAAAAACGACGCAGGGAGGTAACAGAGAGGGATCAGGGATGGATTAGGGAGGGAAGACCCCCTGAAACACTCCTGCAAACCACCTGCAATCTTCCCATACCCTTTCCATTCAACTTCTTGATAATTCAATGGCTGTCTATCCTTTCTTAAATATAAAAACGAGGGAGCAGTTCCCGGCGGAAACAGGCCCCCTCGTGACATCTCCCGATAGTTCTGGCTGGGGGACAGGGATTCGAACCCCGATACCATGGTCCAGAGCCATGTGTCCTGCCGTTGGACGATCCCCCATCCAGCATTATTTTATCACACCCGTCGGAATCCTGTCAACTTCCCGGCTTGGCCGGAAGCACAGAATAAAGTTTCTCAGAGATGAAAAGATCCACAAGGTTCTGGTCGTAATGCCCGGCCGCGGTCTCCTCCTTCAGGATTTCTAAGGTCTTGTCCACCGGCACTGGACGCTTATACGGCCTATCGTAGGCCGTTAAGGCATCAAAGAAATCCGCGATGGCCAAGATTCGTGCCCCGAACGGCACCTCCTCCCCTTTCAACCTGTGAGGGTAGCCCGACCCGTCCAGTCTCTCATGATGCCCGCTGGCGATCAAGGGCAGATTCTCCAAGCCCCTTCCCCAAGGGATGCGCTTCAGGATCTCCCAGGAATAGGCCGCATGCTGTTCCATCGCCTCTCTCTCCTGAGGAGTGAGGTTTCCCCTCTGAACCGTGAGATTCATCGTCTCATAATCATCCAAGAGCGGTCTCTCGCTTCCCTCCAGGTCCTGGAAGGTCCTTTGGGCGATGGCCTTCACCCGGGCCGCCTCCTCGTCTTTCATGAACCCCGGCACGTTGACCTTGGCCAGGAATTCCCTGTCCTGCTTGAGGGCTTCGATTTCCTCAGGGCTTCTCCCCTCCCGGAGCAAACGTTCCTCCCAGTAGGCGAAGCGGTATCCGACCGCCATTATGTGAGCATTGGGAAGTTTCAGTTCCTTGTCCAGGATGGCCTCCGGCACCCCGATCTTCCCGATGTCGTGCAGCAGGGCGGCGTACTTCAGCTCCCGGAGTTCCTCCTTGGTGAAGTGCATTTTGGCCAACGGGCCTGTATCCACGGTATTGATCCTCTCGGCAATGGCCAGGGCATAGGTCGCCACCCTCCGGGAGTGCCCCGAGGTCACCTTGTTCCGCTCTTCTAAGGCCGTGTTGAAGGAATCCACCAGGCCTTCCAGCAAATTCTCCAGGGAGCGATAGAGCTGGGCCCGCTCAATGGCCACCGCAGCCTGAGAGGCCAGGGAGTGAATAATGTGCACGTCCTTCTGAGAGAAACCAATGACCCGCTCGTCGGTCAGGAGCGGTTCGTCCAATTTCTGCTCGAAAGCCCGCTTGCGGTTGATCAGCTCGATCACGCCGATGATCTCCCCTCTGGGATTTTTCATCGGCACGGCCAGGAAGGATTTGGAGCGGTACCCGATCTTCTCGTCGAACGAAGGATCGAACTCGATATCTCCCCCCGGCGGCAGGAGATAGGCGTCCTCGATGTTCAGGGTATCCCCGGTCAGGGCTGCGTAACCCACGATGCTCTTTCGGTTCAGGGGCATGGTCTGGGCTTTGAACGGTATGGATACGGAGTCGTTCTGCGCGGCTACGAAGCGCAGCATATTGTGCTCCCCAGGGATCACCCCCTCCTTGGCCGGCGCCTCCTTCACCTTCTCTTTGATGAACAAGCTCCCGGCATCGCTTTCCGTTATCTTGCGACACTCCGAGAGGATGATATCCAGGACCGAGCCCAGATCCGTCTCCGAGGTCAGCAGGGTGCCGATCCGGCAGAGCTCCCCCTGCAGCAGGGTGAGCCGCTCGATCTCCCTCTTGAACACCGTGCGTTCAGTTTCCTCAAATTTGCTCATGGGTTCATCGTCCGCTCATTTAAGGAATTTGTCAAATCGGCGGTCGTTGTATTTCCTCCCTCCGGCCTGACATCCCGGACAATAAAAAGTCCCGCTTTTTCCTTTCCAGATGACCGCGATCTTATCGCCACAGACTTTACAGGGTTGCCCTTCCCGGTTATGAACCTTAAGGAAGCTCTGGCGGTCGGCTTTCTTGGGAAAACGATCTTCTACCTCCTGAAGGATGAGTGCCGTGGTTTCCGAGAGAACTCCCCGGATGGCCTGATAAAGCCGTTTCAGTTCCTCCGGAGAGATTTTCACTGAAATCGCATACGGCGAGATTTTAGCCACATAAAGAATCTCATTCGAGAAGGCGTTTCCGATCCCGGACAGGAGTTTGGGGTCGGTAAGAAAGGCCTTGAGCGTCATCCTTCTTCCAAGAAGCAGTCGGGAGAGCCCTCCCTCGGTAAAGTCCTGGCTCAAGGGATCGATTCCTGTTTTGGCCACCGAGGGAACCTCCTGGGGGTCAGGCACCACATAGACCGCGGCCATGCGCTGCTGGCCCATCTCGTAAATTCGGAGATCCTGCCCGATTTCCCAGGAAAGGACAAACTCATCATACTTGTTGAGTCCGCTGGCGCTGGCGCAGACCTTCATCCACCCTGTAAGCATGAGATGGGTCACCAGAAAGACGCCGGAATCCCATTGGAAAATGAGATGCTTCCCGATTCGTTCGACTCCCCCGAGGCGGTTGCCCGATAGGACGCTGAGTGGTGGTTCCACGGTCTTCAAAATAACGGGAAGATGAACCGAAGCCCTTAACAGCCGCTCTCCAACAAACCTCTTGGTCACAGCGTCCTTCAGAGCTTCCAGTTCAGGGAGTTCAGCCACGGGCGGTTTCAACAGGTGAGATGGAAGGCCCCCACTACTTGACGAACCTGAGCCCAGCGATTGTAAGTGGTGACCGCCTGAGTCGTGGGCTCGGAGATACACTCGATGCCCTTCTGTTTCAATTCAGCCAGGATCTCCTCAGGCACACGCATGCAGGACCAGGTCCCCGTCCCTACGACCAAGGCGGCGGGCATCGCGATCCAGACCTGGGTTAAGTCATCGCTGGTCACCGAGTGCCCCTGCTTTCTCCGCCAAGGAGATACAACACGACCGTCGAACACTAGGACATCCTGGGTGTAGGCCTTGCCCTCGATGACGATCTTCCCAAACTCGTAGGCATCGATCTTCACGGCCTGTCTTTCTCCCGGATGTATTGGAGAGCCCGGCGAAGATCTCTAAGAACCTTTTCTTTGCCCAATACTTCAGCCATTTCAAACAGGCCGGGGCCTGCCATGGTTCCGCTCAAAGCCACTCGCATGGGATGAATGCACTGCGCTGGCTTGATGCCCCGCTCCGTGGAGAACTCACGCACCGTCCCCTCAATGCTCCCTGCAGTGAACGAATCCACTGCGGCCAGCTTGTCAGCCAAGGCCTCAAGCCATGATGCGGTAAGCTCACCATGAAGATGCTTCTTTGCCTCCTCTTCCTCATAGGGGAAATCGCCCAGGAAGAAATATTGGCTTTTGGCCGGAAAATCCGTGATCTTCTGGCAGCGTTCCTTAAGGAGCTTAATGATCTTCAGCAACCACTCTTTTCGTAGTGAAACCTGGTCCAGGGCTAACAAGCCCCCTTCGACCCACAGAGGGACTACCCTCTGAAGAAGCTCCTCATCGCTCATCTTGCGGACGTATTCTCCGTTCATCCAGTCCAGCTTCTTGAGGTCATAGACCGCCGCCGTAGGGACGATGGACTCCAGGGAGAAAGCCTGGATGAGTTCCTCCCGGGTCATGATCTCGCGATTATCCCCCGGAGACCACCCCAGGAGGGCGAGGAAGTTAAACACCGTTTCCGGGAAATACCCCTTGTTCCGATACTCCATGATGGAAGTCGCACCGTGACGTTTGGAGAGACGAGAGCGGTCTGGGCCCACGATCGTGGAGAGGTGTGCGAAGACCGGTGGCTCCCAACCCAGGGCCTGATACAGGACGATGTGCCTGGGCACGCTGGAGATCCATTCGTCTCCGCGCATCACGTGGCTTACCCCCATCAGATGGTCGTCGATGACGTTGGCAAAATGATACGTGGGGTAACCGTCCGTCTTCACCAGAACCAGGTCATCCAGGAGGTCATTGTTGAAGACCACCCTCCCCCGCACCGTATCCTCAAAGGCCGTCTCCCCTTCCAGAGGGATTTTGAGCCGAAACGCGCAGCGGGTTCCGTTCACCTCCGGGCTCAGCTTGAGGTCTCGGCAATGCCGGTCGTACCGGGGATTCTCTTTTCGCTTCTGCATCTCCTCCCTGATCGCGGCCAAGCGTTCCGGAGGGCAGTTGCAGTAATAGGCCTTGCCCTCCTCGAAGAGCTGCTTCTCATATCTTCGATAGATCTCTAAGCGCTCGGACTGGAAATAAGGGCCATAGGGTCCGCCGACCTCCGGGCCCTCATCCCAGTCCAAGCCCAGCCACCTCAGCCCCTCCAGGATGGATTCTAGGCTCCTCTCCACTAAGCGGGCTCGGTCTGTATCCTCGATGCGCAGAATGAACTGGCCCCCTTCATGTCGGGCAAACAGCCAGTTGAAGATGGCCGTGCGGATGTTCCCGACGTGCGGCTCGCCGGTGGGGCTGGGCGCGAACCGCACCCGGACATCGCTCATCTTACAGCTCTCCAAGGGTGTCTAGAATTCGAGCCACGACCGTTGTGCGCTCGTCCACGTTCACTTTTCCCCAAGAGCCGTCCTTGTTCTGGATCCGCTCCAGCTTCGGCAGGAGCCGCTTCATCTGCCTCTCGGCCTCCTTGCCCTCGTAATATGACAGGCTGTGCAGAGCGTGGTAGAAGGGCAGGGTGCGCCACTCCCCATTCATCTTCTGCATCTTGGCCAGCCAGCGAATTCCCCGCTGGGCGATGTCGTGGTCCCGAAGATGAGGATGAACCCCAAAGGCCTGGAGCACGCTCTGGGTGCACCGCCCGCAACAGTAAATGTGTTCATCCCCGAATAAGTCCTCTAAGCGCTTGATGTTCTTCCGTACTTGGGACTCGGACCCGTACCCCGCCTTAAAGAGACTTCGCAGGGCGTGGTTGCTGTGCATGAACATCGCTGAAGCCCGGGACACGATGGCCTCCCCGGTATAGACTTTTCCCAGGGAGGATTGATCCTTCTCCGTCAGGGCGAAAAAGTCCTCGCGGTAAGCCCGAGGTGCATTCTGCCGGGCCAGGATCCACAGAGCGCCCTTCTCCACGGCCTTGTCCCCTTTAAAGCCCAGGTCCACTAGGGAATCAATGGTTCGAGACGTCTCAGCCAAGGAATGGCCCCAACTCCCATCTGCAAACTGTTTGGTTACAAGCTCCTTACGAAGCTTCTCGGCCAATGCTTTGTCCCCTTTCTTCGCATCTTGCAGGATCTCCCTCCTGAGATAAACACCCAGAGGGGTTTCGCGCTTCTCTAAAAAAAATTTGGGGTCCGTCCGGAACCTCATCTTACTTTCTCCTTACATGAGTTCTAAAAGATAATTATAGCCCCTTTGAACTTTCAAAGTCAATCGTTCTAAAGGGGCGGAAAGCCAAAGGGGTTCTGGCTTTATGCTTTAATGCCAGTGCCTGTCCTTTTCTCTATTTTCGTCCAAGTATCCCGGAGCGTCGCTGTCCGGTTGAAGACCAAGCTGCCAGGCTTCGAATCCGGATCCACGCAGAAGTAGCCCAAGCGCTCAAGCTGGTACCGGCTGCCGGGAACGGCATTAACCAGGCTGGGCTCCAAACGACAGTCCTTGAGGGCCTCCATCGAGTTCGGGTTGACCATGGTCATCCAGTCCACGCCCTCCGGCACGTTTTCGGGATCGGGCCTGATAAAGAGGTGGTCGAACAACCTCACCTCTGCCGGGAGGGCGTGCTGGGCCGAGACCCAGTGCAGGGTCGCCTTAACTTTCCGTCCGTCCGGGGCATCGCCCCCACGCGTGACCGGATCGTACGAGCAATGCAACTCGGTCGCTTCCCCGGTCTTGGGATCCTTGGTGACGCCAACGCACTTCACGAAGTAGGCGTAACGCAGGCGCACTTCGGCCCCAGGGGAGAGACGGTAGTACCTCGGCGGCGGGATCTCGCGGAAGTCGTCCTTCTCGATGTACAATACGCGCGAGAAAGGCACTTTGCGCGTTCCGACGTTCGGGTCTTCGGGATTGTTGATGGCCTCGAGTTCCTCGACCTGCCCTTCTGGATAGTTATCAATAACCACCTTCAGTGGGTGCAGGACCGCCATCACCCGCGAAGCGCGCTTGTTTAAATCCTCGCGCACGCAGTGCTCCAGGAGTTGCACGTCCACCACGCTTTCAGTCTTGTCGATGCCAATCCTCCGGCAGAACTCCCGTATAGCCTCTGGGGTGAAACCCCGTCTCCTCAAACCCGCAAGGGTCGGCAGACGAGGGTCATCCAGGCTCTTCACATAACCCGCCTTGATGAGCTCCAGATACTTTCGCTTGGACATCACGGAATAGGTAAGGTTCATCCGGGCGAACTCGATCTGCCGAGGGTGGTGGATCGTCTTCCCCCAAGGCCCGGACCCGTCCGGGGTTCGTCCCTCGTTGATCGCATCAAGGAACCAATCGTAGAGGGGCCGATGGGCCTCATACTCCTGGGAGCACAAGGAGTGAGTGATCCCCTCGATGGAGTCCTCCAGGCCGTGAGCCCAATCGTACATCGGATAGATGCACCATGCCTTACCCTGTCGGTGGTGCGCAGCGTGTAGGATGCGGTACATTACCGGATCCCGAAGGTTCATGTTCGGGTGGGACATGTCAATTCTGGCCCGGAGGGTCCGGGTGCCGTCTTGGAATTCGCCTTTTCGCATCCTGCGAAAGAGGTCCAGGTTCTCTTCGGCGCTCCGGTTGCGGTACGGACTCTCCTTTCCCGGCTCTGTGAACGTACCCCGGGTTGCGCTCACCACCTCCGGGGCGAGGTCGCAGACATAGGCCTTGCCCTTCTTCATTAACTCCTCGGCCCATTGGTACATCTGCTCGAAGTAGTCCGAGGCGAAGAACAGCCGGTCTCCCCAGTCCGCGCCCAGCCAGCGCACGTCCGCGATGATCTGGTCCACGTACTCCTGCTCCTCGGCCAGGGGATTAGTGTCGTCGAAGCGCAGGTTGAACTTGCCCCCGAAGTCCTGGGAGATGCCGTAATTGATCCACACCGCTTTGGCGTGCCCGATGTGCAGGTAGGCGTTGGGCTCTGGCGGGAACCGGGTGTGCACGCGGTCGAACCGGCCGTTGGCCAGATCCTCCTTCACCGCCTCGCGGATGAAGTCCGTCGGGCGTGTAGTATCGTTCGTCCTCATGGTTCTAGTTTTGCCTTTTCAGAAAATTATACCTCTTTTTATTCCTCAAAGTCAATTGCCACACTTAATAGCCAAAGGACGCTTTTTACGCCCTATTCTCGCTCTATTCCAGCGACCTTTTGGCAATCAACGAAAACCTGATTGTAAGTCCTTGTAAAAACGTTTGTTGTAGGAGCGAGTGTCTTTCGTGAAACAGAAAAAAAGAAAGGAACTAATTGAGAGACAGTAGCTTACGGGATGGATCATAAAAAGGGAGACCCGAAGGTCGCCCAAGCCTCAGGCAAAAAAGAAGAGGCGAGATCCAAAAATACCTCCTCCCCGTACTACCTACTTGCAGCGAAGTTCAACTACTTATTTCTGATAGAACTCTCTCTATGCTCTCAGACCTTTAAGAGAAGCCTTCAACTCCTTGACTTCTTTCAATCTTTCCAGAACTAAATCGTCTCCCTTGAGTTTTCTCTTGTGCTCAAAGTCCGCCACCCGATGGGCTAACTCCCTGAGTTTCTCTTGAGGCAGAAGACGGCGGGCTGTAGGAAAGAGCAGAATGTTCTCTTTATAGATATGCAAGGACTGCTCCCGGATGAGCTTCTCCAAGGCCTCCCCGGCCTCCTGGGGATGAGCAGGAGTTCGCCGGATCCAGAGGCTTGCCTCTTTGAGCCTGGCCCATAAGGCCTCGTGCTCCTTGCGGAGCTCTTCGACCATCTCGACGAGAGGAAGCAACGTCTCCAGGATGGGGAACAGTATCTCTTCTTCGATGCGATTGTGCCCCCGGATCTCATAGGCCATGGCCTTCTGGGCTTGGGCAAAGAGCTCGAGGCTCGCCGGGCTCGCCTCCCCGGCCTTAAACTCACGGCTTACCTTGGTGAGGTTAGAGAGAAGGTGCAGAACTTCCTCGTGCTGCTTCTCGGTCTCGAGAAACGCATCTTGAGGTTCCTCGCCGAGCCCGAAGCGCTCTAAACGCTGCTGAACCTGGGCCAACTCTTCCCGGGCAAGCAGACGACGGCTCAGGGGATAGAGAACCTCGTCCTCATCCCGAATCGCTTCTTTCAGGATGCGCGCCTGGCTTTCGGCGGATTCCGCAACCTCCGTTAGGAGATCTTTTCGCGATGGATACCTCTTCAGCTCTCTGACCAGTTTGACCAGCTTGCCGAGGCCCTGGCGAAAGGCTCTGTGCTCCTGAAGGATGACCGTTATGATTGCTTTGTCCTTGAGCTTGAGTTCCAAGATGGGAAACAAGGCCACTTTCACCCGTTCGCTATGGGCCCAAACCTCGTTGCGCACCTCCTCAGCCGCACCGAGGAAAGCCTCGACCGCCTCCTTGGAGGGGCTTTCCACGGAGAGCCCTTCTAAGGACAATATCAACACCTGGAGATGGTCTAAAACTTGAAGATGCTGTCGTCTCAAGTACGCGATGGGGTCAGAAACCGACATGTATTTTCCTTTCGCCTGCCTCCCAGAAACGGCAAACAGCCTCCGCTCTGAGAAAAACAGGCCGTCTTTTGGAGGTGAAACAACAGGGATCTAGTTTTCTTTGTAACACTTGGAGGGCTTCCCTGGTTCCTACTGGCGTGCAGGAACAACAGCGAGAGGAAGAGGAGGGGGAATCTTCGGAAACAAAAAGAGCGGGAGACTCTGCATCCCGCTTGCTCTTTTTTCAGAAATTGGCGATGCGGAGGCTATCCGGGAAGGGAGAGGTAGGAATCCCGAGCAGTTCGGGGATAGTCACGAACCGATATCCTTGATCCTTGAGCTCTTCGATGATCTCGGGCAAAGCCTTGATGGTCTCGCTCTGATTATACCCATGTTTGAGCTCCATGCCGTCATGCAACAAAATGATGTTCCCAGGCTTGGCGTTGATTAAAACCTTCTTGGCAATCTGTTCGCTGGTAACCTTGTTCCAATCATTCCCATCCTCGGCCCATTCCACACAGACCATCTCCCGCTTGTTCAGGGTATTCAGAAGCCAAGGTGTGCGAAAACCGTGCGGAGGACGGAACAAGGTACAATGAACGCCCGTAACCTCCTCGATGGTCCTCTCGGCCAGGTCGATCTGGCGATCCCTCTGTTTGGACTGCTCGATCGCCAGGAAGAGAGGATGGGAGTAAGTGTGATTCCCAATCACATGGCCTTCCCGGACGATCTCCCGGGCCGTGTTGGGATAGTATTTCACATTGTTTCCAATCAGGAAGAATGTAGCGTGGATCCCGTTGTCCTTCAGAATCTTCAGCACCTCGCTGGTGTAGGGCTCATTGGGTCCGTCATCAAAGGTGAGGGCGATGACCTTGTCGTGGGTGTGATACCGCCAGAACACCTTTCCATAAGCGCTGGACGTAGGCCAGGCCGCAAAGAAGGCACCAAACCCGAGGAGCGCCAAAAGGAGCCCTCCGGCGTAGAGGATTCGCAGTCGCCTCCGGAAGGGGAAAGGCGATGACCCCGGAATCAGGGAACGAACCCTCACTGCCGGAAAATTAAAGAAACAGGGTCGATTAAACAGATGAAGCGATAAAAAATTGAGCCCATATACGAAAACATTCAAAAGAAACTGGGTGTTCCAGCGTCGAGAGGAGGTATCGACCTCAAGGTTGCGAAGCATCAGGACCTTTCCGAGCCGGGACATGCGCTTGGATAGTTCGCTATCAGAGTGGAGGTTGACCTTGGCGTTCCAGCCTCCCGACCTAAGGAAGGCTTCTCTCCTGACCGCCATCGTGGCTCCCCAGAGATGAGAATAGGAGAAACAAAGGCGGTCGTAAATCAACCCGATGGGCAGGATATACTTTTGGAAAAGATTGCCTTTCCAGTTGGCATCGCAGAAGTTCACCCAGCCTCCTACGGCCACTACCTGGGGATTCTCCTCAAAAGCTTGAACCAGGGTGGAAATCCAATTTCCAGGGACCACGGTGTCGGCATCCGTAAAGGCCAGGATATCTCCCGTTGCCACTTCCGAGCCGCGTTTCAAGGCAAAGACATAACCCTGTTTCTCCTCCCGGACGACCCGGGCCCCCCAGTGCAGCGCCACCTCAGCCGTGCGATCCGTGCTGTGGTTATCAACCACCACGATCTCCAATTCCCCGGAGTAATCCTGGTTTTTAAGCGAGGAAAGACAGCGATGGATCAAAGCCTCTTCGTTATAAGCTGGGATGATCACCGAGACGCGCATGGCCCTTTAAAATATCTCCTTGTTCGAGTAGGATGAGGAGGCGTTCAGCGACAAGCGGAACGCCTCCTTTAAAGATGAAAAACTTACTTTCCCGCCGGAGGAGGAGTTACGGTCTTCGTCTCCGTCTTCGTCTCCCCCGCCACCTTCTTGTGGTGTTTCTTACCCTTGGCCTTCCTGGCCTTCTTCACCGGAGCAGCAGCCTCGGTCTTTGTTTCGGGCTTGGCCGCAGGCTTGGCCTCCTGAGCGTGGACCGCCAACGGAAGCAACATCGCGGTCAGCAGGGATAAGAGAATCGTCTTCAGGGTCTTCATGGTTTTTAAAGTTCACCTCCCTTTGTTTGAACTTAAGGACTGAATAATCTCGTGTTTAAAAGGCCCGGTTGACGGGAAAAAGTACTACCCTTTGATCGCCGTGGCTATATTTTTGTCCCCTTCAACCTTGTAGGTCACGGTGACCTTGATGCCCGTCTTGATATCAGCCAACTTGCACTCTTTCTTTGCGATCACGATCTTGGCAGCCGGGTCCACCTGAAAGGTCATTTCCGCCTTTTTGCCCTTCACCACCATGGAATTCGCAATGGCATCGACCGAGACAACCGCCCCCTTGAAGGTCTTGAGAGCCACTTTCTTCTGAGGGGTCGCTTTGTTGGCCTGGGCCTTGGTCGGAGCTGAAGCTTGGGCAAAGACCATGCCCGTGAAAGCGAAGGCGATGACTAAGGCCAGAATTAAAGCGATGCTTTTCTTCATTTAACTTTCACCTCCTTTTTTAGAATATTAGAAATTTCTCTCTTTTATCTTAATACTGCAAATTGTGTGCCAAAAAACATAATATTAATAAATTATTATTTAACTTATTATATATCAAATGGTTACGTTCAAAAATAACAAAGCCTGGCAATGTTTTGGCCAGACAAAAAGAAAGATAATAACCCAAATGGTAAAGACTTTACACCAAAACGTCAATGCCCTTTTAATCCAAATTTCATCGCCCGGTACTGGAAGGTTCGATAAGTCATTCCCAGAAGTCTTGCAGCATCAGCTATAACCCCATGTGACTTCTGCAATGCCTGGGCCAGGAGATTCCGTTCCCATTCCTCAAAATTAATCCCTCCTTCTGGCAATTCCCATTGGCTGTCAACAACCGGTCTCTGCCTCGTTCTTAATTCCAGGGGCAGGTCATTGACCGAGACTCTGTCCCCTGGAGAGAGAACCGCTATTCGCTCCATAACAGCCTCCAGTTCTCTTACGTTTCCGGGCCAATCATAGTCAGAGAGGAGCTTCAGGGCCTCCGGCTCCACGGTTTTCAGGCGGCCCGATTGGGCGATGAAATGCTCGACGAGAGCCGGAATATCCTCTCTGCGTTCCCGGAGAGGCGGAATAAAAATAGGAATGATGTTCAGGCGGTAAAACAGCTCCTCTCGGAAGGTCTTCTTCTGGACTTCCTCCTCTAAGTTCTTGTTGGTTGCCGCGATGATCCGGACATCCACCGCGATGCTCTTGGTTGCGCCCAGCCTCCTGATTTCCTTTTCCTGCAGGACCCGTAGAACTTTGGCCTGCGTAGTAAGAGACATATCCCCCACTTCGTCTAAGAAGAGGGTGCTGTCTGAGGCCGCTTCGATAATTCCGATTTTGCGGCCTTGGGCGCCGGTGAAGGCACCTTTCTCGTAGCCGAAAAGCTCGGATTCCAGCAGGGTCTCGGGAAAGGCCGCGCAGTTGATGCTTTGCATGGAGTTGCGGCTCCGCGGGCTTTGCTGGTGAATCAACCGGGCGATGCGTTCCTTGCCGGTTCCGGACTCGCCGCGAATCAGGACCGTCGAGTCGCTGGCCGCTACCTTCGCTACCACGTCCAGCACACGCCGCATGGCCAAGCATTCTGCAACCAGCCCTAAGCCCACCTGCCTGTCGAGTTCCCGTTTCAACCGCTGGCCCTCGACTTTCAACGCCCGCTTTTCCGCAGCCCGCTGGACTACCAGGATCAGCTCCTCGCGCTCGATGGGCTTGGTCAGATAGTCGTAGGCTCCTAAGCGCATTGCCTTCACAGCGGTCTCGATCGATCCGAAGGCAGTGATGACAACAACTTCAGGTGGAGAAGGACGTTTTGAAATCTCCTCCACAAGCACCATTCCACTTTTCCCGGGCATCTTCAGATCTGTCAGCACCACGTCGGGTTCGTTCTCTTCGATCTCCGTCCAGGCTCGTGCCACATCCACCGCTTCCCAGAGCTCGTGGCCCTCGGCTTTGAGGATCTCGGACACGATGCCCCGCTGGGCAGCTTCGTCGTCCACGATCAAAACTTTAGCCATCTGTTTTTTAGCCTTCTATCGGCAAGGTAATCTCAAACCGTGCCCCTCCGCCCGGCTGGTTGGCGGCTTGGATTTTTCCTCCGTGTTCCTCCACAATCCTCCGAACCAGAGCAAGGCCCAGCCCAGTGCCGCCGGGGCGCTTGGTGAAGTAGGGGTCAAAAATGCGATCCAAATCCTCGGGCTTAATACCGGGGCCGTTATCCGCAATCGAAACAACAACCTTTCCGGTGGTCACGTCCTTTTCCACGTGCACTGCGATCCGGCCGTTCTCAGGAACCGCCTCCATGGCATTTAGAAACAGATTCAGGAAGACCAACCTCAGCTGCTCCAGATCCGCCGTGATCGTGAGGTCTGTCTGTCCGTTCCATTCCAAGGTGATCTTTTTGGAGGCCAGTTGATGTTTCACCAATCCCTGGACTTGATCCAAAAGATCTTTCCATGCGAAGCGCACTTTCTTAAGCTTGGCGGGCCGTCCTACATTCAAGAATTCATTCACCATCTGATTGAGGTGCCGCACCTCGGCCTTCAAGCCTTGGATTAGGTCCTGATAGGCCTGGCGGCGTTCGTCCCCGTCCGGCTGGAACTGCTGGCCCAGATGATCCGCGGTAAGATTGATCAGATTGAGCGGATTGCGAATCTCATGGGCAAGGCTGGAGGCCATCTCCGACAGAATGGCCCGACGCTCTAAGCCGTGCAGTTTATCCTCCAACTGCTGCTGCTCAGATAACCTCTGGATCATGGCATTGAAGGCTGTGGTCAGCCGTCCCACCTCGTCGCGACGCCTGCCCTTGAGTTGAATTGTCAGATCCCCGGAAGCCACCCGTTCCGCGGCGAAGGTCAAGCGGCGCAGAGGCTGGTTCAGGCGACTCAGAACGAAAAACACGGCACCAAAGGCAAATAACATGACGCCGGCCGCAACCGACAGGTTTTTGAAAAACAGCTTGCGGAGGAAATATCGATAATCCTCCACCACGATTGAGGTCTGCACCAGGCCGATGACCTGGTCGTTCCGGATCAAAGGAACTTTAACTTGATAGTGAATATAATGGCCGGTGGTATCCTCCTCTCCGAGCTGTTCCCGGACCACGATCTCCTGGCCCGTTAGCTCACGGTGTTGGCCCACCTTGTTGGGGTTGCTGCTGGCGATGATCTCATGGGTGCTCCCGACCACGGACACCTCCCGCACCCCTTTTTTGCTCTTCACTTCCTCGATGAACCGTTCCAGGGTTTCGCGGTCGGGACCTCGCTCCGCGGAAAGTTTCTGAGTGGAGAAGTGCACCGTCCGGCCCACTTCCTCAAGGTCTTTCTCCACTTCCTCCACCAGACTTCTTTCCGACTGCATGTTGATGTAGACCACTAAACTCACCACCCCGATGAAGAACAGGGCAAACACAAACAGCAGTTTTAGTTCCAATCGAATCATTGAAAAGCCATAGAGATCGGTTCGATGATGTTCCTTCAAGTGGGAAGGTCTCAAATCCCGAATGAAAAAGCGGGAAGCTCTGCCTTCCCTTTTTAGGACCCTCTGGCGGAGAGGTCGGGATTCGAACCCGAGGTCCCGTTATTAGCGGGACAACCGCTTAGCAGGCGGCTGCCTTCGGCCAACTCGGCCACCTCTCCGCATCATTAGATTACCACATCCCCAGCCATTTGTCAAGAACTCCGGATACAAGTTCCTTTCCCTCTTGACTTTAGCTTTTGATTCTGATATCCTTTAATTGTGAATGCTCAAAAAGTCCTGATCGTCGAGGACGAGCCCTCGGTCCTGCAGGTCTTGAAGCACCTCCTCAGCGAGGAGGGTTACCAGGTCACGACAGCCCTCAACGGCGAGGAGGCCTTGGAGAGGGTCTACGACCCGGTGGGTCCCCCGGACCTCATCCTCGCGGACATCATGATGCCGCGGATGGACGGGTTCGAGCTCTGCCATCACGTGCGGATGGAGGAATCTACCCGGACGATCCCCTTCATCTTCGTCACCGCAAAGACCAGCCATGCGGACCGGGCCAAGGCTTATGGCCTTGGGGTCCAGCGCTACATCACCAAGCCCTTCACCCGGCAAGGAGTCCTGGGGGCGGTCCGTTTGGCCCTTTCGGATGCTTCCCGGCTTATCCGACTCGAGGAAAAGCTACCTTTGAGTGGAAGCCTGGCCGCCGCCTCGGTTCAGTTTCTAATCGAGCTCTTCTTCATGAGACGCTGGAAGGGCAAGATCGAGGTTTCCCGCGAAGGCCTAGAGGGAGTCATTGTTTTCGATCGGGGAGATATCACCTCGGTTTCCTTAGGCCTTCTCTCCGGAGGGGAAGCCCTAGAGAAAATGGTAGCCTGGGAGGATGGCGCTTTTGAGATCGAGCGGGAGGGCTAGTCCTAACTGGCAAGGCAGCGGACTTGAAATGCTAATTTATACGTTTTCGTAACTTATTATATTGCAACGTAATGCACGACAGGGTTTAGAGATAGATCCTGTCCTTTGTTTTTCTCACTTTTTCCAAATTTTCCTCATTTGGGCCTGAATGTGGACACTTTTTGGACACGCTGCTGGAGGCTCGGATCTTGATGACCAAGTGGGTGGTGGAAGTAAAATACCTAACCGGTCGCACAGCACCTTGAACAATCATCCTGCGGTGCCTTGGGCATATTAGCCGTTGCCCGTGGGGCCTTATCCGCTACATCCTCAGGTAGCCGAAGCAACATGAAAAGGGTAATATTCCGGGTTCGACAAAGAATGGGGGCAGGTCCGTCGGTCTTCCCAATATCGGGAGCAATTTCATTTTTTAATGAGAGCCGGTCAAGGGAACATGAAGGTCAACAGATTGAAAAAGAAGGAGCCCCGCTCGAAAGAGCGGGGCTCGTCTCTGGGCATAGGGAGGGGGTTTAGGCGAACCCCCTTTTAACCCAGATCGGTCGGTCGGGCGTTCCCCGAAGGCACGGAGAGTGTGTGAGGCCTCTCCTCCGGGGCCGGCCCTTCCGGTCCTACTTCTTTTTCGCTGTCTTTCCCGGTTTCCCGTTTCCCGCGAGGATCGTTTCCACTTCCCGGTGGTCCACCTCGGTGATGAAGGGAATGCCGCTCACTTCCGCGGCTTCATGGGTCAGGGCCGCGAGGTCGTTGCGCGACATGTGCTCCAGGGTGAACCTGCGGCTGCCCGCCATAAACTGGCGCAGGCCCTGGGCCAGGCGCTCGTAATAGGTGTACAGCCCGAGGGCTCCGGTGGGGAGCTTTTCGAACTCCGCATCGCCCAGCTCCTTGCGCAGGTGGGCGGCGGTCACGAAGATCTCATCCTTGGTGGTTCCGAAGCGCTCCACGTAGACCGGCACCATGTTCTCGGTGATCGTCCGGCCGATGGTCTTGCCCACCATCGCGGCCGCGATCGGACCCCGGGCCATCCCGATCAGCTTGACGAACGGGGCCCCCAGGGCCAGGCCCTTGAACATCGTGTCCTCGAAGGTGAACCCTCCGGCCACGGCCAGGGCAGGGAGCTTCTCCCCCTGGTCGGCCAACTGCTTGGCGTAGCGATACAGCATGGAGTGTAGCTCCACGGTGGGAACACCCCACTCGTTCATCATACGCCAGGGGCTCATCCCCGTGCCTCCTCCGGCTCCGTCCACGGTTAAGAGGTCGAGCTTGTAACGGGTCGCCCAGGCCAGGGCCCGTGCCAGGTCCGCCGGGCGGTAAGCCCCGGTCTTGAGGAACACGTACTTCGCCCCGGCCTTGCGCAGCTCCTCCACCCGCTTAGCGAAGGACTCTTCGCTCACCATCCCCACTCGGGAGTGGCGCTCGAACTCCTTGAAGGCCCCCCGCTTGAAGGACTCGATGACATGGGGATCCGTGGGATTGGGGAGCACGACGTAGCCCCGCTGGTAGAGGAGCTGGGCCTTTTCTAGGGAGCGGATCTTGACCTCCCCACCGATGTCCTTGGCCCCCTGGCCCCATTTCAGCTCTACGCACTGGACCCCGAGCTTCTCGACGGCGTACTCCTGAACACCCAGGCGGGTGTCCTCGATGTTGGCCTGCACGATGATGGCGCCGTACCCGCCGCGCTGGTGGTCCTTGTACAGGGCCACCCGGCGCTTCAAGTCCGCGGTGTCCACCACGCGGCCGTTCTTGATCACGGACTGGGGGTCCATGCCCACGACGTTCTCCCCGATGGTCAGCCCGGTTCCGGCCAGGGCCGAGCCGATGGCCAGGCCCTCCCAGTTGTTCTTGGCGATGTCCGTGGAGCCGATGCCGGGGATCATGATCGGCAGGCGGAAGCGAATCTTCTTGTCGTGCCCGAAGGCCACCTCCAAATTAACGTTGGGGAAGATGGCCTTGTCGCTGTCGGCCTCGATCCCATGTGCGCCCACGGCAGTGCCCATGATGTTGAAGTGGGAATAGTCCACCGGATAAATCTTCTCCGAGGCCGTGGTGATGACCCCGAAGGGCTGGGGATAGATGACCTCGTGCCCCCGGTAGGCGGACTTACCGATTTCGCACATCCCGATGCAGCCGTCCACGCAGGTGACGCACATCCCGGAGATAGGAGTAACGGAGCCCTCGGTGCGGTTTTTGGTCAGGGTGGCCGCGGACGAGTTGAGTCTGGTGAGCGTTAATGCCACGTGAATTCCTCCTTTGGAGCGTTAGTCTTTTTTGATCTCGCAGGCCACACAAGGGGCCATATAGCACATCATGTCGTCGAACTTCTCCTTTTCCAGGCAGGGCGGGCTGAGGTTTGCGCAGCCCCCACAGATCGCTTTTTCGGGATCGGTGTAGGTGCAGCGAAGCTGGCAGGCGGGACAGACGTAAATGCACCCTCCGCACAACCGGCAGACTTCGGATTTGATATCGAAGGGTGTGCCCAGGCTGCGATTCTTTCCCCGGCCCCGGAAGCCGATCGCCTTGGCCATCATCTGCTCTTCGCACATCCGCACGCACAACCCACAAAGGATACAATCCTCGTGCTCCTGGCGGAAGCGCTGCTGGCGGACCTCGTGGGCCGAGGCCAGGTCCTGGATGACCTTGGACTGCGGACAGGAGGCCAGAAGGAGCTCCAGAACCATCTTTCGCGCCCGGACCACGCGCGAGGAAGCGGTCCGGACCTTGAGGCCCTCCTCAACCGGGTAGGTGCAGGAAGAAACCAGCTTGGCCCTGGGCCCCTCCCCGATCTCGACCACGCAGAGCCGGCAAGCCCCGTAGGGACTCAAGCCTTCCATGTGGCACAGGGTCGGGATCGGAAAGCCCAGGAACTGCGCGGCCTCCAGGAGGGTCGTCCCCTTCTCTACCGAGACCTCCAAACCGTTGATCGTGAGTTTTATCATCTCGTCTCTTCTTTATGGGATCGCTAGGTGACGACCACCGCGTCGTATTTACACACCGCCAGGCAGGCCCCGCATTTGATGCACTTCTTGGCGTCGATCACGTGGACCTCCTTGGCCTTCCCGGTGATCGCCTCGGAGGGGCAGGACTTGATGCAGGCCAGGCAACCGGTGCATTTCTGGCTGATGGAGTAGAGGATGAGGTCCTTGCACACCCCGGCCGGGCAGCGTTTTTTCTGGATGTGCTCCAGGTATTCGTCGCGGAAGTATTTCAGGGTGGAGAGCACGGGGTTGGGCGCGGTCTGGCCCAGCTGGCACATTGTAGTATCCTTAACCACTTCTCCCAGCTCTTGCAGCAGATCGAGATGAGCCAGTGTTCCTTTGCCCCTGGAGATATCGTCCAGGATCTCCCACATCCGTTGGGTCCCCTTGCGGCAGGTGAAGCACTTCCCGCAGGACTCGTCCTTCAGGAAGTTCGTGAAGTACTTGGCAACGTCCACCATGCAGGTCCGCTCGTCCATCACGATCATCCCGCCCGAACCCATGATGGATCCCGCTTGGGTGAGGCTCTCGTAATCGATCGGCAGGGAGAACTTGGCGGCCGGGATGCACCCCCCGGAGGGTCCCCCGGTCTGCACCGCCTTGATCGGGGCTTTGCCCGAGGGGCCGGCGCCGATCTCTTGGACGATCTCCCCAATGGTGATTCCCATCGGCACCTCCACCAGCCCCGTGTTCTGGACCTTGCCCACCAGACTGAAGATTTTGGTGCCGGAGTTCCCTTTGGTCCCGACCTTGGCAAAGGCCTTGGCGCCCTCGGTGAAGATGATGGGTACGTTAGCCCATGTTTCCACGTTATTGATCGCCGTAGGCTTGCCCTGGATGCCCCGTTCCGTCGGGAAGGGAGGGCGCTGACGGGGTTCGCCCATCTTGCCCTCGACGGACCGCATCAAGGCGGTCTCCTCCCCGCACACGAAGGCCCCGGCTCCCTTGACCAATTGAATGTCGAAGGAGAATCCACTGCCCAGGATATTCTCTCCCAAGAGCCCGAACTCGCGGGCCTGGCGCAGGGCGATGCGAAGATGTTTGATCGCCAAGGGGTACTCGGTGCGTACGTAAACCACCCCCTCGGTGGCCCCGGTGCCGTAAGCCCCGATGATCATGCCTTCGATGATGCTGTGGGGGTTTCCCTCCAGTACGCTGCGGTCCATATAGGCCCCGGGATCTCCCTCGTCGGCGTTACAGACCAGAAATTTCCCCTTGCCGTTGGTCTGCTTGGCCAAGAGTTCCCATTTCAGTCCAGTCGGAAACCCGGCCCCGCCCCGGCCCCGCAGGCCCGAAGCCTTTATCTCCTCGATTACCCACGCCCGGTTCCCCTTCTCCAGGACCTTGACCAGGGAGCTGTAGCCTCCGCTTTCAAAATAGTGGTAGAGGCGGATGGGATCCACCCGCTCACTCCGCGCCAGGATGGTCCGGGCCTGCTTCTTGAAGAAGGGCATGTCGTCTTGCTTCTCGATCCTCTTCCCGGTCGCAGGATCGAGGAAGAGCAGTTCCTCGACCACCTTGCCCTGGGCCACGGCCTCCACGATCCTGGCCATCCCCTTGGTGTCCACCCGGGGGTAGAAGGTCCGGGCGGGCTCCACCAGGACCGAAGGCTCCATCTGGCAGAATCCGTGGCACCCCGTGATGACCAGGCGGACCTTCTCGGACAGCTCCCGGGCAATGATCTCCCGCTTGGCGGCCCGGATCAGGTCGTTGGCCCCGCTGGCCTGGCCACAGGTTCCCGCCGGGATGATGATCGTGGGACGGTCCGGCTCGCGACCGGCATCCAGCCGTTCCTTCAGTTCTTTGAAGTCGCTAAGGGTTTTAAGTTTCTCCATGCTATCTCTCTACTCTCTCCTCACCAGTTCACGCCTTCCAGGTCCAAGAGGTGCCCCTTGCACCCCTGCCGAGAGCATATTTTAACCATCCCGCCTTCCTTGACGATCATGGGGATCATTGGCGCGCCGCATTCCACGCAGTTCGCGGCCCCCAGGAGCTCGGCATGACAGTGGGGACAGAAGAAATTTAGGACCGTGTCCCGGGGGATTTCGTCCTCGGACTCCACGGTGTAACTGCCATACAGGCTGGACAGCCAAAGAGCCCCGTGAGCGGTTCCGAAGGAGGCGGTCACCCGGATGGAAGGGTTCCCGTCCAACGGGTGGGAGGAATCCATCAGGCTGCGGTTGCAATGCGGACAGCGGACCTTTACCGGAAAGATTTTCTCGTCGGCCTTCACATCGGTCTTGTCCAGCCCGCTCTTCGCCCGCTGGATGATTCGTTTAACCTGGGGGGTATCGACCTGAGAGAAGTAATGCCCGTCCACCACCACGATCGGACCCAGGGCACAGGCTCCCAGGCAGTTCACGGTCTCCAGGGTGAACTGCTTGTCCGGGGTCATCTCCCCGGGCTTGAGGCGGAGCTGCCTCTCGAATTCCTCCACCACCCGCGGGGCGTTTCGCACGTGGCAGGCCGTTCCCAGGCAGGCGGAGATGAGGTGCTTTCCCCGGGGCTTCAGGCTGAACGCCTTATAGAAGGTGGCCACCCCGTAGACGTCCACCAGGGATTGCCCGGTCCCCTCCGCGACCACCTTGAGGGCGCTCTCTGGAAGGTAGCCGTAGCGGGTCTGCATATCCTCCAGGATGGAGATCAGCTTGCCCTGCTCGTCCTCGTGTTTTTCCACGATGCTCATCGTGACCTCGGGGCTGATCGTCTCGCCCTGGAATTCCTCGCATTCCATCACGGGCAGGTTAGGGTCCCGTGGGAAGGTGCAAGTGATGGAATTATCGCAGGTCGAACACAACCCGCGGTACTTCTTCAGGCCCCCTTCGACCAAAACGAATGGCTTCATCATTCGGTGTTCCTCAGTAAGGTGCGTATTGCATCACGTTCTATCGGTACTCCTCGCAGTGCCACACCCCTCCCTCGGACTTGGGGAAGGTGCAGGTCCGGCGGTTCTCGCAGTCCTTGCAAAGACCTTTCAATTTGACTTTCTCCCTGGACTGTCCTTTCGGACTGTCTACCGGAGGGACATCCACTTTCGGGAACGACGACGGCACTGAGGGGAAGCCTTCGAACTCCGCACATTCCAGCAACGGCTTCCCGTGCTCTCTGGGAAATACACACCCGGGGGCGTTCTTGCAACTTGAGCAGAGCCCCTTCCCCTCGCCTGCGGTCATCCTTCCCCACCCCGGTCTTTACGCTAACGGTACTCCTCGCACTGCAGGACGCCCCGCTCGGGCTTGGGGAACACGCAGGTGGCCCGTCCCTCGCAGTTCGCACAGAGCCCAAGACGCTTGCCAAGGAGCTGGTCTTGTCCCAGCACCGTCCAACCGCTCTCCGGCCCGGATGTCTTCTGCTGAGGGAGGGTGATGCCCTCGAACTCCTCGCATTCCAGGAACGGTCGGCCGGGATTCTTCGGAAACACGCAGGTCTCTCCCTGACTGCAGGTTGCGCAGAGTCCATGCTCCGGCCGGGCCATCTTTTTAGCTGCGGTTAAGGTCCCCATTGCATACCTCCTTCGGTTGAATCATTATTTTTAATGATGGAAATTCCTGCAGCACTAAACAGGCACATTGTGTGCCAGAAAGAAAAACCCTTGCGATACAACACGAAATATCTTCCCAAGTAATTATAAATTGGTTGGTTATGAATGTAAAATATTTATTAAGCAAGCCGTTTTACATGGATAAGGAATAGAATTAAAAGGGTCAAAACTGAGGAGAAAATAACCGCTGGGGAGAAATTCCCCAGCGGTAGGAAAGGTTAAGGAAAACCTAAAAGAAGGTTAGGAGGAAGGGCGGCTTTCGATTTTCTTCAGTTTGTCTCGTAAAGTTTTACGGTCGATTCCTAGAACGGCCGCGGCCTTGGAGCGGTTGCCATCCACGCTGGCCAGGATGTTCTGGATATGTTCAGCCTCTACCTCAACCAGGGTTCGTTTAAGGCCGGCCTCTCGAAGGGCCGTGAAGCGCATCAGGAAGGGCAGGTCGGGAACGTCAATGATGTCCCCCTCGGTCATCAGGACCAGCCGCTGGACGACGTTCTCCAACTCTCTCACGTTGCCGGGCCAATCGTAGTTTTTCAGTACCTCCAGGGCCCGGTCAGAGAACCGTGGTACGGCCTTGCCCGCCTCCTTGGCGAAATTTTCGGCGAAATTCCGGATCAGAATCAGGATATCGTCGCCCCGCTCCCGCAGGGGGGGGATCTCGACCGCGATGACGTTCAGGCGGTAAAAAAGGTCCTCCCGGAAGACGCCCCTCTGAACCATCGCCAGGAGGTCCTTATTGGTGGCCGCCAGGATCCTCACGTTCACCTTCTGGGGGCGGGTAGACCCCACCATCGTGATCTCCTTGTCCTGCAGCACGCGTAGGAGCTTCACCTGCATCCCGAGCGCGGTCTCTCCAATCTCATCCAGGAAGATCGTCCCCCCGTCCGCGGTCTGGAAGAATCCCGAGCGGGTCTCCACCGCCCCGGTAAAAGCTCCTTTCATGTGCCCGAACAGTTCGCTTTCCAGAAGGCCCTCGGGGATGCCTGCGCAGCTCACCGGCACAAAGGGCGCCGAACCCCTTCGGCTGGTGTAGTGGATGGCCCTGGCCACGAGCTCTTTTCCGGTTCCGCTCTCTCCCGTAATCAGCACCGTGGCCGAGGTCGAGGCGGCCTTGGTGATCATTCCCAGGACCCTCCGCATCGCCTCGGATTCCCCGATCAGTCCGTGCCGGGAAGGGGGCAATTCCCGGGGCTGGACCCTCCCGGCCCGGCGCCGGTGCAATTTGTTTAAGCTCCGCCGGACCGCCGCGTAAAGCTCATCGTCGGTGAAAGGCTTGGAGAGGTATTCTTCGGCCCCGATCTTTACGGCTTGGACCGCGCCCTCGATAGAGGCGTAGCCCGTGATCATCATGACCTCGGTGTCCTTGAGGTTTTCCCGGACATGCCGGACGAGGTCCAGCCCGCTCACCCCGGGCATCTTGAGGTCCGTGATCACGAGGTCCACCGGGTTTCCCTCCAGGAGCCGGATGGCCTCGGCTACCCCCGGGGCGGATAGAACCCGATAACCCTGTGAGGAGAGGTTCCTCTGCAGGACCTCTAAGGTATCCGGAGCGTCATCCACCACCAAAATCTGCGCCTTGGTACTGCTTCCAGCCATAAACCTCTTTTCCTCTATTAACGTTTGGCGGTTGACCCCACGGGCAGGCGGACTTCGAACCGGGCCCCCTTCCCCGGCTCGCTATCCACGCGAATGGTTCCTGAGTGGGCTGTGACGATTCCGTGGACTACTGGGAGTCCCAGGCCCGTCCCCTGCCCCACCTCTTTGGTCGTAAAGAACGGCAGATACAGCTTGCCCTTGACCTCCTCACTCATCCCAACTCCGGTATCCTCCACGAGGAGGAGGACCTGCCCGGGTTCCTTGCCGGTCCGGACCGTAAGCCTCCCCCCCTGAGGCATCGCTTGGATAGCATTCACCACCAGATTGACCAGGACCTGGGTGAGCTGAGCCGGGTCGACCGTGATCTCCGGCAGGTCCGGGGCGAGGTCGCGCACCAGTTCGATGCCCTCCTTGGCGCAGCGCGAGGAGAGGATGGTGAGGCCTTCCTCCACGACTTTGTTCAGCGACACCAAGGTCTTCTTGGTAGGAACCTGGCGGGCGAAGATGAGCAGTTTTCTGACCACCTCCCGGGCGTGCAGGGAGGCAGCCTCGATCTTCTCAATATCGTTTTTCGCCTGCTGTGGTAGGCCGTCCCCTTTCTTGGCCAGTTGGGCAAATCCCAGGATGCTTCCCAGGGGTTCATTCAGTTCATGGGCCACCCCCGCAGCCAGCTGACCGATGGTGGCCAACCGGTCCGCGTGCATGAGCTGCTCCTGGAGTCTGATTTTTTCCTCCTCGGCCTGTCGGCGCTCGAGGAGGAGTGCGATTTCTTTGGCCACGGCATCAATAAGGTTGCGTTCCTCCTTGAGGAAGGGTCCCTCGTCTTGTTCCCCTTTCTCCTCGGTGTAGCCGACTTCGACCAGGCCCCGTCGCTCCTCTCCCAGGACGATGTCCGCGGAAAGCATCTGCCTGATTTTTGAAAAGCGAGGAGTCTCGTAGGAGCGCTCGTCCAAGGTGATCCGGGCCGCGGCGGCCTTCGGGTGAAGCCAAGCCGGAGGCAGGAGTTCCACGATGTCTTGGAAGACCTCTTCCAGGGAGCCACTGGGGCGGGATGAGACGTGAGCGATCCCGATCAGACAGGTGAGCTCCTTGATGCGCTCGCGAAGCTCCATCTGAACCTGGCGGTGAGCCAGGGCGACCCCCACCGTTTGGGCGATGCCCTCGTAAAACTCGAGCTCTTTTTCGGAGAAGATATCCTTCCGCCGGTCCGTGAATTGTAAGAGCCCGAGATTCCTTTCGCCGATGGCCAGCGGAATTATAGCCAGTGATCGGTATTCCCAACCGAAAAAGGGACCCTCTTCATCGGCTGCCCCATCCACTTTCACTAGAGCGGAAAGAGCCTTCTCCGCGTCTCCGGTCCAGAAACTGCCTTTGGGAGTGAAAAAAGGAAGCGAGTGGTCGAAGTCACCGGAGAGGATCTTTCGGCAAAGCTGCTCCAGAACAGTCTCCTCCTGGGTCCAGGGTAAGAATACGTTCTTTTCTTTTTGGTTGCAGGGCAGTGCTTCGACCCGGACCGAGGGCTCCGCGTCCCCCCTGGCCTCGCACAGGAAGAGCCTGCCTCGCTCTGTAAGCCGCAGCTGGACTCGGTTGCATCTCGAGAATTCCAGGAGCATCTTGGTGACCTCCTTCAGGAAGTCCATCCTGGGCATGCCCTGGGAGGCGTCGGACAGAATCCGGCTATACAGGTGGCGGAGGCCTTCACCCCTGGCTGAATCGCGCGGCTGATCGTTTGCCGATGTTCGGATTCTCTTGGGCAGGGTTGGCTTTGGATGCCTCATGGTGGATGACATACATTATACCATAGGGGAAGCCGGTTTTTTCAAGGGCACATCAAATTCTTTTACTATCGGGTTGAAATGCTTGCAAACTGACCTGCCCCTATTCTTTGTGCGAGCCGGAATGTTACTCATGTTGCCTCAGCTCCCTGGAGATGCAGCGGAGCAGGATCCACGGAGAGCCGTCCCAGGGTAAGACAAGAATACCCCCAAACCCCCTTGACTTTAACTACCTTTTAGCCTATAATAGCTGCATAAATTGGAAAGAAAATGGAATGGTGCAAAAATGACATGTTTTATAACATGTTTATAATAAATAGGTTGGAGGGCTCGCCTAACGGCATGGCAGCGGACTTGAAATGCTAATTTATACGTTTTCGTAACTTCTTATATTGCAACGTAATGCACGACAGGGTTTAGAGATAGATCCTGTCCTTTGTTTTTCTCACTTTTTCCAAATTTTCCTCATTTGGGCCTGAATGTGGACACTTTTTGGACACGCTGCTGGAACCGGTCTAGACGTTCCAGCTGCGGTGGGAGTATAATACCTTCCGTCCACATAGAGGACCTTGAGCTGGTACACTCCAGCTCTTAGAAGCCGGCTATCCTGTTGCCCAGACGAGTCGGAATCCGCCAGCACCCCCCTTGACCTCAACAGGCATTTGAGGTATAATGAAACCTAACACCGGTTCAATGGACCTCGTTTAATTCCACGGGGTTTGCCGTTGGACTTCATTCGCTACTTTCTTTTGAACGTTTAGGAGACCATTGATTCGGAACAAACCGCGTTCGGTCCAGAGCCGCCAGAAGATCCTCCACGACCTCGGTGAGCGGGTCAAAGAGCTCACGGCTCTGCATCAGACTGCACGCATCCTTCAGAATCACCGCGCTTTACCGTTGGAGATCCTGCGGGACATCGTTGCCCTGCTCCCTCCGGCCTGGCAGTACCCGGAGATCACCGCGGCCCGGATCCGGTTCAACGGAATGGCCGTGGCCACGCCCAACCTCCGGGAGACCACCTGGAGGCAGAGCACCGGATTCAACTTGAGCGACGGCCAGCACGGAGAGATCGAGGTCTGGTATCTGGAGGAGACGCCCCCGGAGGCCGAGGGACCATTCCTGGCCGAGGAGCGGAACCTGATCAACTCGCTGGCCGAGATGCTACGCTCCTACTTCGAACGTCGCGAAGCTCAGGAGGCTCTGCAGCGGGCTCACGACGGGCTGGAACTGCGGGTCAAGGAGCGGACCGCGGAATTGGTCAGCCTGAACAAGGCCCTCGAAGCCGAGATCGCCGAGCGCAAGCGGACCGAGGAGAAGATCCGCAGCTACCAAGAGCAGCTTCGTTCCCTGGCCTCGGAGCTGTCCCTGACCGAGGAGCGCGAGCGGCGAGCTATCGCCACGGACCTCCACGACCACATCGGCCAGATCCTGGCCCTAACCAAGATCAAGCTGGGCGAGCTTCAGCAACAGGCCAAGGGTCAGACTTTGGAGGAAATCCGAGAGCTGGTGGAGCAGTCCATCCAATACACCCGTTCTTTAACCTTTGAACTCAGTCCTCCGATCCTTTACGAGCTCGGGTTCCAAGCCGCGGTGGAGTGGCTGGCCGAACAGATGCAGGAGAAGCACGGCATCCGGGTCTCTGTGAACGGTGACCATGCGGTCGGCCCTTTGAGTGACGACATTCGCATGTTCCTTTTTAAAGCCGTGCGTGAGCTTCTGCTCAATGTCGCCAAGCACGCCCAGGCCCACCAGACCACAGTGGGCATCCGCCAGGAAGGAGAGAATCTGCGCATCACGGTCGCGGATGATGGCGAAGGCTTCGAGGTAAGCCAGCTTGAGGGTCCGTCGGGCAGCACCCGGGGGTTCGGCCTGTTCAGCGTCCGAGAGCGTTTGAACCATTTCGGGGGCCAACTCGAAATCCACTCCCAGCCTGGAAAGGGAACGACCGCGATTCTCTTTGTCCCGTTGCAACTCGGAAATGGCCATGAACTGTAGAATCCTTCTCGCTGACGACCATACTATCGTCCGGCAGGGTCTGCGTGCTTTGATTGAAAAACAGCCGGGGATGGATGTGGTCGCCGAGGCCGAAGACGGGTTGGAGACCATGCGCCTGGCGCAGGATCTTTTCCCGGACGTGGTCATCATGGACATCTCGATGCCTGGCTTGAACGGGATTGAGGCCACCCGTAGGATCCTAGAGCGGGACTCCCGGATCAAGGTCATCGCCCTCTCGATGCACTCCGATCGGAGGTTTGTCTTGGAGATCCTCCGGGCCGGGGCTTCCGGCTACCTCCTTAAGGATGGGGCTTTCGAGGAGCTTGTTAACGCCATCCTGGCCGTGGTCTCCGGGCACACTTTCTTGAGCACCAACGTCAACGACCTGGTGGTCCGGGACTACGTCGCTAATCTGGCCAAGGCCGAGCGGACCGCCTTCTCGGTGCTCACCTCGCGTGAGCGGGAGGTCCTTCAGCTCTTGGCCGAAGGGAAGACGACCAAAGAGATCGCCGCCCAGCTCCACCTAAGCGTCAAGACGATTGAAACCCACCGTCTGCAGGTGATGGAGAAGCTGAATCTGCACAGCATTGCCGAGCTCACCAAATATGCGATCAGGGAGGGGTTGACTACTTTGTAATAATTCAAAGACCTATTCTTCTTCAGCCCGCTTTCTCCTCTTTCCTTTCATTTTCTCTCCAGAATTTTTCCTTTCCGCCTCCTAAATTACTTTCTAATCGTCCTCCGGTCCTAAGGGTTTTGGCATCGTAAAATCAGGATTTCCCTGATGCTCCAAACTCTCCGATTGGGGTATAATTGACCCCAATTACTACCCTAACCAAAGGAGAAGGATATGCCGTTTGACACTGGCAACACCGGCTTCATGCTCCTGGCAGCCAGTCTGGTGATGTTGATGACTCCGGGGCTGGCGTTCTTCTACGGCGGCTTGGTGGGCCGGAAGAACGTGCTTGCGATCATGATCCAGAGCTTTCTCTCTATGGGCTGGACCTCGGTGCTTTGGTTTTTCGTCGGCTATTCGATGTGTTTCTCGGGCGGCGAGGGCGCGATCATCGGGAACCTCGACAAGGCCATGCTCCACGGGGTCACGCCCATGACCGTGTTTTCCCCCACCAACAACATCCCACTCTTTGTGTTCATCGCCTATCAGATGATGTTTGCGATCATCACCCCGGCCCTGATCACGGGCGCGTTCACCAACCGGGTGAGGTTCGTGCCCTACATGATCTTTCTGACCGTGTGGCTCCTGTTCGTGTACTTCCCGGCGGTGCACATGATCTGGGGCGGGGGTCTGCTCGCTAAATGGGGGGTGTTGGACTTCGCCGGCGGGATCGTGGTCCACGCTATCGCGGGCATGGCGGCCCTGGCCTCGGTGTTCTTCGTGGGCAAGCGCAAGGTAGTGGATAAGGGCCTTCACAGCCTTCCCCTGGTGGCCCTGGGCACGGGTCTCCTCTGGTTCGGATGGTACGGGTTCAACGCCGGGAGCGAGCTCCGTGTGGATGGGATCACGGCCCAGGCGTTCCTCAACACCGATACCGCCGCCTCCTTTGCTGCCGTGGCTTGGCTGATCATGGCCTGGATCTTTGAGAAGAAGCCCAAATTCCTCGGGCTCTTGACCGGCTCCATCGCGGGCCTGGCGACCATCACCCCATGCGCGGGCTACGTCACGATCGGCTCCTCGGTCGTGATCGGGACGCTCTCCGGAATCATCTGCTACGGCGCCATCTTCCTTAAGAACAACATGGGCTGGGACGACGCCTTGGACGTCTGGGGCGTCCACGGGGTCGGCGGCTCGCTCGGGATCCTTTGCTTGGGGCTCCTGGCCACGACCGCGATCAATCCCGCGGGAGCCAACGGCTGGTTCTACGGCAACTCTACGTTCTTCTGGAAACAGCTGGTCGCCCTGGTTGTGATGGACGTCTACGCCTTCGTGTTCTCCTACCTGGCCCTGGCCGTCATTAACCTGTTCACCCGGGTGCGGGTAACCGAAGCCGAGGAGGTAACCGGCCTGGATGCCTCTCTGCACGGCGAAGAGGCTTACGGCTTAGCTTGACCTGAGGTCCACCCTGGGAATTCCAAAGCACCATAGACAAGGGACACCTGGAACCCAGGTGTCCCTTGTCATTAAGTGTGTTAGTCTAAAAGGATAGAATCCATTTTATTTTATGCGGTTGCTCTGCCCTCCTGCGGGCTCGTAGCCTGCTGCAAGCGGCAACCCTCCAGGTAGACATCGATATTTAAGACCGATACAAAAATAGAAATAGGTTAACTTAATTAGTCATGAGCCACGGCTACCATCGTTATCACCTGGAGGCTCGATTAACTTCGGATAACGTTTCGAGCCCCACCCGCTTCCAGGTAAAGGTGAAAAGGCACCGTCTGGCCCTGTTCCTTTTACAAGAGCTCTGGCACTATCGCGGCAATACTGGTGTCGTCTTCAGCCGGCCCTGTATCTATGGGGTTTTATCCAGCCCGATCGGAGGCTTCGCTCCCATCCCCAAGCACTGCGTGGGCTGCCTGCGTTGCACGACCCAGCATCCCGACACCATCCAAATCTATAAAAATCCCAGCCACCAGCGTCAGGGGGATTCCTATTTCAACCCGGAATTCTGCGATGCCGTTCTCTACGAGGCGCAGACCGGAAGGGTTCCGGTTCGAGGAACAGGATACCGCGGTCGATTCGGGGGCGAAGGATGGGACGCAATGTGGACGGATATGTCCGAGATTGTACGCCCCACGCGCGACGGTATCCACGGCCGGGAATATATCTCCACCCGGGTCGACCTCGGGGGGAAGGCTTCGTTCCTCAGCTTCGACGAACGCGGGCTGCCGACCAGTCCGGTCCCTCAGGTCCTCTCCCTTCCGCTGCCGATGTTTTTCGATGTCCCCCCGCCTTCACTGGGCTTGGAGAGACTGTTCCACGTACTCAGTACGGCCGCTCAAAAGGCCGAGACGCTGGCGGTCCTGCCGCTCTCCACAATCGTGAAGCTTGGGCTGACGGGCCGACATCTCGTTCCGCTCATTCGGCCCGATGACCGAGCGTCCTTAGCGAGCCTTCGTAGCGAGCCAGCCATGTTCGAGCTTTCCGCCTGGGAGGAGGGGCTGTGTCACGACCTTCGTACGCGCTTTCCCCAAAGCATTCTAGGCCTGCGTTTGCCCATGGGCACGGAGTTGATCCCCTTGGTTCGCTCCGGGGTTCGCGTCTTCCACCTGGCGGCCGATTACCATGGGAGAGGAGAAGAAGGATTTGCCCTGGAGCTTATTCGCCAGGCCCATTGCGCACTGGTGGAAGCCCGATGCCGCGATCAGGTAACCCTCATCGGAAGCGGCGGCATCATCGCAGCCGAGCACGTCCCCAAAGCGATCCTCTGCGGGTTGGATGCCGTAGCTCTGGATACGGCACCCCTCATGGCCCTCCAGGCGAAGATGGTTGGCGAATGCCGGGAGCCGTCCATTGCCCGGTTCGACCTTCCCCGATTCTCCTCTGGCTGGGGCGTCCAGCGCTTGACCAATTTATTGGCCTCCTGGCGGGACCAGCTGCTGGAGGTACTGGGCGCCATGGGGTTGCGAGAGGTGCGCCGGCTCCGCGGAGAAATGGGCCGAGCCATGCTCCAGAAAGACCTGGAGCGCGAAGCCTTCGGCGGGATCGAGGGCTATGAAACCCGCTAAGAAGACCCTGGACCAGCTCCGTTCCGAAAAACACACCGCGGCGTTGCGGCAGGGATTCCGGGCCTGGCCGGAATTGAAATACGGCCGGATGCCCGCGCTGGGAGACCATCGCTGGACCGTGGACCTCATCCTCGCCACCTGGGCTCAAGCCGGAACCGGAAGCCCGCCCAAAAACGGGTTGGAATATAAGGTGGGGGACTCCGGGGGAGGGTTCGATGTCCTGGATTTCCAATTTCTTCCTCCGGAGGACTGGTTGCCTGACGAGGTCCAGGTGGACACCTCCATCCCGCTCAACCGCAGGACCTATGATAGGAAAATCGACATCCCGGTCCCCTGGTACGGGGGCGGCATGTCCTACGGCTCGATCAGCGAACAGGTGATGCTCTCCCGCGCCCGGGCTGCTCAGGCCTGGAAGACCTTCACCTCCACCGGCGAAGGGGGCTATCCCGAATCCCTCGTGGCCTACAAGGATCACGTGATCACCCAGATCGCCACCGGGATGTTCGGGGTGCGCGAGGAGACGATCTGCCATGCCCCGATCGTGGAATTCAAATACGCCCAAGGGGCCAAGCCGGGCTTAGGCGGTCACCTCCTCGGGGACAAGACAACCATGGCCGTGGCCCGGATGCGGGAATCGGTGCCCTGGGTTAGTCTGTTCTCTCCGTTTCCTTTTCACTCCGTTTATTCCGTCGAAGATCATAAGAAGCACATCGACTGGGTCAAGGCCATCCATCCCGAGGCCCTCGTGGCGGTGAAGGTATCGACCCCCACGGACATCGACATGGTGGCGGTGGGGAGCTACTACGCCGGAGCGCACATCCTGCAAATCGACGGGGGGTACGGCGGCACAGGCGCGGCCCCGGAGATCGCCAAGAAGAACATCGCCACGCCGATCGAGCTCGCCCTTCCCAAGGTCCACCGCTACCTCCTCGAGGAGGGTATCCGCGACGAGATCACCCTCATGGCCAGCGGGGGCGTTCGCACGGCCTATGACATCGCCAAGGCCATCGCCCTGGGCGCGGACGGCTGCGTGCTGGGCACTGCGGACCTGGTCGCCTTAGGATGTACCCGCTGCTCCAACTGCGAGCGCGGCCGGGGCTGCCAGATCGGCCTGACCACCACGGACGAGGAGCTCTCCCAGCTGGTCGATCCCGACTGGGGGGCCCAACGCCTGGGTAATCTTTACCAGTCCTACCAGAATCAGTTGGTCGAGATTTTGCACCGACTGGGCCTACGAACAATTCGCGAGCTTCGGGGCCGAACCGACCTGCTGCGCTATCAGAGGAGAAAGGCAGGCCGCGATGAGTCCTAATGGGTTCGTCGAAAATCTCCTCGCCTCCCGAAAAGTCCTCTCCGTCGAACAGGGAATTCCGCGGCTCCCGGAGCCAAAAAGCGAGGCCGAAGGGGGCTGCGGCGTCATCGGCATAGCCTCGAGCGAAAAGATCCCGGCCCGCCATCTGCTCCAAGCCCTCAAACAGATGCGCAACCGCGGAAATGGGAAGGGCGGTGGCGTCGCTGCGGTCGGACTCCTTCCCGAAGAATGGGGCGTGACCCAGGACCTCCTGGATCGGGATTACCTCCTGGTCATCGCCTATCTCGATCCCTCTGCTCGCCTGGAGGTCGAACGCCAGCATATTGATCCTAACTTCATCGTGGATCACGCCAGCCCGGTTCCTACCGTGGAAGACTTCCGCACCATCCCCGGAGTGGAGATCCAACCCCCGGAGGTCCATCAGTACTTCATACGGCCTAAATCAGAGGTCGTGGAAACATTCCGGGAGCACAACGGCCTGCGGGAGCTTCCCCTGGAGTCCGTCGAAGATGAGATTGTCTATCAGAAGAGTTACCTTTTGAACCGTGCCTTTTACGCTTCCGCGGGTGAGAAACGGGCGTTCGTGTGCTCCCACGGCAAGAACCTGCTGGTCCTCAAAATGGTCGGCTACGGGGACGATGTGATCCGCTATTACCAGCTCGAAGACCGCCGCGCCCACGTCTGGATAGGCCACCATCGCTATCCGACCAAGGGCAAGGTCTGGCATCCCGGCGGGGCCCATCCCTTTGTGGGACTCCACGAGGCTCTGGTTCACAATGGCGACTTCGCCAATTACGCCTCGCTTTGCGAATACCTCGCCCAGCGGAACATTTACCCTCTCTTTCTGACGGATACCGAGGTGTCGGTGCTGGTTTTTGATCTGCTGCATCGCACTTATGGATACCCCCTGGAATACGTCATCGAGGCCCTGGCTCCCACGACTGAGCGCGACTTCACCCTCCTGCCTCCGGAGAAACAGGCCATCTATGAAATGATCCAAACCGTTCACATCCATGGCTCGCCGGATGGCCCCTGGTTCTTCCTGATCGCCCAATCGGCGCGCCAGGAAACCGGACAGCAGCGATGCTTCCGCCTCATCGGGATCACAGACACGAGCATGTTGAGGCCCCAGGTCTTCGCGCTTCAGGAGGGCGAGGCCGCCATCGGCTTTGCGGCCTCCGAGAAGCAAGCGATCGATGCCGCCCTGGAGAGTCTAGCCTCGGAAGATGTACGGTTCTGGAGCAAGGCGGACCGTTATTGGAATGCCCGTGGCGGAAGCCACACCGACGGAGGGGCGTTCCTGTTCACCGTGCAACCTAAGGGCGAGGGCATACCCGGATCTTCCGCGACCCTAACCTGTACCGACAAATTCGGCCGCCGCATCACAGGGGACACTTCCCGTTCACCGTTCGTCTCCGAGAGTAGTTTAAGTACTGAACTTTCCCTCTGGTTCCCGGATGTCGCGACCGAGGAGCTTTTCGCCTGGGCCAAGGCGCGGCTCCCAAGCTGGACCTACGACGATGTGCTTGCGTTTCTCGGTTCCTTAAGGCGCTCCGCTGTCCAGGACAATGATCGAGCACGGGCGATTTCGGTCCTGACCCGCCTGATCGACCAGCGCTGTCCCACAGGGAAGCTCCGCTGCAGCAGCTTGGGGTCGCTCTTTCAAAAAGGGTTGGACGATCTTCTCGAATCAATCCGCAGCCATCCTTCTCCGGGCTACACCTTCCTTCTGGCCGAGGGCCCGAGGCCGGATCGAGAGAATCAGACCCTCGTGATCGATGCCCGGGGATTCACTCCCGAGGGTGAGCGTTCCCTGGCTTCCGAGATCGTGCGCCAGTATCAACGCGGCTTTCGGAAGTTTCTCGTCGCCCGCACCCAGGGCCACCGGTTCATCGCTAACGGCCTGGGGCCCGAGGCGCAGGGCGTGCGCCTGGACGTCTACGGTTCCTCCGGAGATTATCTGGCTTCGGGGATAGACGGCCCGGAGGTTTACGTCCACGGCAGCGCACAGGACCAGCTTGCGCAGATCATGAAAGAGGGCCGGCTGGTCATCCATGGCGATGTCGGCCAAACCTTCATGTACGCTGCCAAGGGAGGGCAGGCCTACGTGCTGGGAAACGCCGCGGGCCGCCCCCTCATCAATGCGGTCGGTAAGCCTCGCGTGGTCATCAACGGAACCTGCTTGGACTATCTCGCGGAGTCCTTCATGGCCGGCGATCCCACCAACGGTGGCGGATTCGTTATCGTGAACGGGATCGCCTTCGACGACGAGGGTCTGCTAGTGGATCTCGAGACGCCCTACCCCGGAGGCAATCTCTTCTCCCTGGCCTCCGGAGGGGCGGTCTACCTCCGTGATCCCTTCCGGAAAGTCTCTGAAGAGCAGCTCAACGGAGGCGAGTTTGCTGAGCTTGAGGAACGCGACTGGAGAGTGATCAAACCGATCCTGGAAGAGAACGAACGCTTCTTCGGAATTCCGCTTTCGCGGCTGTTAGCCGGAGGCGACCCGTTGTCTCCGGCTTACCGCGTTTACCGGAAGGTTCGTCCGCGGGCCGTGCGCGCGCTCCAGGCCGAGGAGGCCTGGGTGACCAACGAAGGCCCAAAGGTTTAGGATGTGAACGGGGGAACCATTAGAGGAAGAAGATGGCGCCTTTTAACGAGGTAAAGATGAAACGGTTGATTCTCATCCTGATAGCTGTGCTGGCTTTAGCTGGATGTGTTGGACCGAAGGAATTCCCGCCGGAGTACAAAGTTCCTCTATGGATATCTCTCCAAATGCTTTCCAAAGGAAGCTCGACCCCCGAGGACAGTATTAAATTTGGACAGATGTACGAAAACTATAAGGTGTCCTTGCCACCGAATGAGGGAAAGGCGGTCTCGGACAGTGCGGAGAAGTATATCCATGCTTTCTACGACAGTTCGGTTGCCTGGGTTATCAAACACGACAGCCTGAGGGTGATGCACCGCGCTGTGCTGGCTCCGACGGCCGGAGAAGCGAAGAATGGGCGTGCACTCCATAACGACTATGAGTTGTGGCAGGAACTCCGAAATCAGCGCCGGGGGTTTGTCGCGGGGATTGTCTATTCCAGGACCATCCCCCTCTGGGAGGGCGGCTACGATGCGGGTGTTGAGGCGGTGAATCGATTCTACTCCACGCCGGAGAACAGAACCGTTCCTGTTGCCGCGGCCCTTTACCTGATGAACCGGAAGCAGAACCACGGGATCTCGGACGAGGAATTCGCTGCCAGGGCGAGCCTGATGCGAAAGGCGGCTCAGATGCAAGCCGCGGAAGAGGAGAAACAAAAATAAGGCCGGAAGGTTTAGGATGTAAACGGGGGAACCATTAGAGGAAGAGCATGGCGACTACGCAAAAGGATGTGCTGAAGATTGTAAAAGCCGAAAGGGTCAAGTTCGTAAGGCTGTGGTTCACGGACCTCCTAGGGGGATTCAAAGGGTTCGCAATTCCGGTGTCGGAACTTCCCCAAGCGATGGAGGAGGGCATGGGGTTCGACGGCTCCTCGATTGTGGGCTTCGTGCCGATCAACGAAAGCGACCTGATGGCGATGCCTGACCCCGCAACCTTCCGGCTTCTACCTTGGAGCATCGATGAACAGGGAACAGCAGGGATGTTCTGCGACGTGTTGACCCCGGAGGGGAAGTCTTTCGAGGGCGACCCGCGGTATGTCCTGAAGCGAAACCTAGCCAAGGCTGCGAAGCTGGGCTACACCTTCTACGTCGGCCCGGACATGGAATTCTTCTATTACCGAACGGAAGAGAGACCGGAGTTCCTGGATCAGGAGGGATGCTTCCGCCTCACCCCGCAGACCATCGGGTCCAAGCTGCGCCAGAAGACGATCGCCATCCTGGAAAACATGGGCATCCCGGTGGAATATACCCACCACGAGGTTTCGACCAGCCAGCACGAGATCGACCTCACCCCCCAGGAGGCCCTGAGCATGGCGGACATGGTCATGCTTTTCCGCTTGGTGGTCAAAGAGGTGGCCCGAGGGGAGGGGGTCCATGCCACGTTCATGCCCAAGCCGGCCTTCGGGATCAACGGCAGTGGGATGCACTGCCATCAATCCCTGTTCAAGGGGGAGCGGAATGTCTTCTTCGACCCCCGGGACTCCTACCACCTTTCCTCCGTGGCCAAACACTACATCTCCGGGCTCTTGAAGCACGTCCGGGAGTTCACTGCGGTCACCAACCAGTGGGTGAATTCCTACAAGCGCTTGGTCGCAGGTTGCGAGGTTCCGGTATTCATCTCTTGGGCAAGGCGGAACCGCTCAGCCCTAATCCGGGTTTCGATGGGTAAAGCCGAAAGGGAGAAGGAAACCTGGGTTGAGCTTCGAAGCCCGGACCCGGCCGCGAACCCCTATCTCTGCTTCGCTGTGTTCCTCGCCGCGGGCTTAAAAGGGATCGAGCAGAAGCTGGAATTACGAAATCCGGTGGAGGAGGATGTCTTCGAAATGAACAAGGACAAGCGCCGGCGTCTGGGGATTAAGGCCCTGCCGGCGAGCCTCTACGAGGCCGTCCTGCTGGCCAGGAAGAGCAAGCTCCTGCGCGAGACCCTGGGGAGTTTTCTGTTTGAGAAGTTCATCATAAATAGAAAGGCAGAGTGGGACAACGATCAAAAGCAAGTCACCGACGTGGAGCTAGCCAAGTACCTACCGATGCTGTAAAACGGGCCTCGGAGCCAAGGAATAGGTTAGCCTTTTCATTTCTACGAATTTAGTCAGAGGTTCCAGTTGGGATTTAGGGTTGCGAAGTAAGCTAAAAGGAGGTTATGCCTAGAGGATTCAAGGACTATAACCCTGACCTGGGTGACCTGCCCAAGGGGATCGCGGCCCTTGGCCAGGGGGGCATCGGGGGCAAAGCCAAGGGCCTGTCTTTCGTGGCAGAAGTTCGGGAGCGCGAGCCCGGAAGGTGGCGGATGCCCCATGGTGATAGGATCAGGATTCCGGAAACCACCGTCCTGACCACGGAGCTCTTTGAGGGCTTCCTCCAGGAGAATGCCCTCGCCCCTTTGAGCACTCGGGAAAACTACGAGAAGATCAGGAACGCCTTTATTCGTGCTTCGTTCAGTGAGGGGGTGAAAAGGGACTTTCGCCGGGTTCTCTCCCGGATGGATTACCCTTTGGCCATCCGCTCCTCTTCGTTCCTCGAGGACAATCAGGAGTTTTCCTTCGCCGGCATCTACCTCACTCTGTTCATCCCCAACCGCGGAAGTCCTGAAGCGAGGCTGAATGCCTTCGAGGAGGCTGTGAAGCAGGTTTTCGCCTCGACTTACAATCCCAATGCACTGGCCTATCGCAGGCGCCATGGCCTTTCGGGAGAGAAAGAAAGCATGGCCGTCATTGTCCAACGGATGATCGCCTGCGAGCATGGCCCCTATCTCTATCCCACGGCGGCCGGCGTGGCCTTCTCACGGAACTATTACCCCTGGATGGACCAGATCGCAGTCCAAGACGGCGTGGTGCGTCTGGTCTATGGATTGGGGACCCGGGCCGTGGGACGGAATTATGCCCGGGTGATCTGCCCCCAGAAACCTGGTTTGCGCCCCGAAGGATCGGTCCCGGCGGATATTCTGCGCTATTCCCAGGAGGTCTTCGACGCCCTGGACATGGCTAACGGGAAACTGGTCAGCCGGCGCCTGGATGAGGCCGTGGGCCAGGATGCCGACCTGTGGCGGGTCACCTCCCGTCTCCTGGACGATGTCTTCCTGGATGTCTACCCTGGGGTGCAAAGCGAGGGCCGGCCCGTATTGACTTTCGAGCCTCTGCTCTCCCCGGATTCACCGCTGCCGTTCCTTGAGATCATCCGCGATCTCATGCCCAAGCTGGAGGCAGTCTTCGGCTTGCCTGTGGACGTTGAGTTCGCCCTGGACTTCGGGGATGGCGACACCGGGGTCCTCCACCTTCTTCAGGTCCGCCCCTTGGTCTGGCGCAGCGAGCACCGCGAGATCCGCCTGGAGGAAATGATCGCGGGGAAGACCATTCTGGAGACCAGCCGGGTCATGGGAAACGGAGTGAAAGAAAGGATCAGACACATCATCTACGTGAGCCCCGAGGCCTATCTCACCGAGGAGCCCCAGGCCACGGCGGCGTTCATCGGAGAGATCAACGAGCGGTTAGGCGGAGAGGAATATCTCCTGATCGGGCCCGGGCGCTGGGGCACGACCAACCCCCTTCTGGGCGTGCCCGTGGAGTACAGCCAGGTCTCAAATGTAGGCACCCTGGTGGAGGTCTCCCACGAGCGGTTCACCCCCGAGCTCTCCTGGGGCACGCATTTCTTCGGGGATATGCTGGCCGACCAGCGGTTCTATCTGGCGGTGTTCCCGGAGAAGGGGGATGTGCTCGATGTACAATGGCTTTCCTCTCAGCCCAAGACTAAAGGGACCGGAAAGGCGGTTTCCTGGATCCAACTCCCTCGGGGGCTAATCGTTGTGGCCGATGGGGCTAAACGGCGGGGCCGGGTCGTTTTTCCCGAAGAATCCTGACTGACCTGCCCCAATTCTTTGATATAATGAAAATGCTGTGTCTCCTGGGGTATAATAAAGATATAATGAACGAGCCGACACCCGGGTAATTATTGTATAATGGGGGTTAGTATCCTACTGAAGGGGGAGACTAACCACCCATAACACGGAGGTGTCGACTCATGGATCAGGGGACCACAGTGGTTGGGGATGGATGTACACAAGCAAAGGATCGTAGGGGCGGTTCCGCCTTGGGGATCGGACCGTGTGACCGAAAAGGTGGTGATTGAGAACGAGCCCCAGGAGATCGAGCGATCAGGCAGGTCAGGTTGCCACAACCGCTCCGAGGCCCAGCGAGTTGACTTGGTTTTCCTTTTTATGTTATTATTTTTAATCAACATTCATCCCCAAAGGAGGTGAGCACGCCTTGTCTCTCTGGACGTTAAAGCAGACCTGAGCCTGTCGGATCGGGACTGCCGTGAATCTTTGAGCGGCATCCCATACGGCCCAGGCTGGGCCCATTCATAGCGGACATACGCCGGAGAGAGGGCGCGCGCCTCACCCCCTGGTCCCCCCCGTTTCTTAGCGCTTCCTTTTCTCCCCCTCCCAAAGCCCGTTCTCCGCGGTGCGGCCTTAAAGGCCCTGCGCAGCGCGTTTCCCTGCTCCGCGTATTCCGCCTTCAGTCCTTAACCCCACTAACGATTAGAAAGGAAAAGGAAATGGCGGAAGACTATCACAAGATGTGGGCGGATCTCGGGTTGGACCTGAAGAAGCACGACCAGCTCCTGGGCGTGCTGAACGAGTTCTATCCCCCTCTTTTCATGCAGCAGCCCAACCGCCCGGCCGGGATGGGCTACTTCGATTTCGTAATCAGCGAGGTTCACGGGCTCCGTGTAAAGGAGCTCCTGGACCACAAGGCCAAAGGCGGCAAGGTGTTCGGGACTTTCTGCCTGTATGTTCCGGACGAGATCATCACGGCTCTGGGCGGAATCCCGGTCGGGCTCTGCGCGGGAACCGATTTCTCGATCCCGGACGCTGAGGCAACTCTTCCGCGCAACCTCTGTCCGCTGATTAAATCCTTCTACGGCTTCAAGGTTGGCAAGGTGTGCCCCTACATCGAGGCCACGGACCTAGTGATCGGCGAGACGACCTGCGACGGCAAGAAGAAGTCCTACGAAGTTCTCTCCGAGATCCATCCGACCTACGTGATGGAGATCCCCCAAAAGAAGAACGACGAGTCCTTCAAGCTCTGGAAGGCGGAGATCGCCCAGTTCGTGAAGAAGGCCGAGGGGCTGACCGGAAAGAAGCTCACGGCCCAGAACCTGAAGTCCGCGATCCAGGCTCACAACGGCAAGCGCAAGGCCCTCCAGAAGCTCAACGCCCTGCGCTGGGCCAAGCCCGCTCCGATCAGCGGCAAGGACGCCCTCTTGATCAGCCAGATCGCGTTCTACGACGACCTCGCCCGGTTCACGGAATCGGTCAACAAGCTGGTCGTTGAGCTGGAGGCGAGAGTCAAGGCCGGGAAGGGCGTGTTCCCCAAGGAGGCGACCTCGCTTATGATAAGCGGCACACCCTTCGCCCTTCCCAACTGGAAGCTGCACCACGTCATCGAGTCCAGCGGCTACCCCGTGATCGCTGAGGAAAGCTGCGTGGGCTCGCGCTACTTCACGGAGCTGGTGGACGAGAGCGCCGGTACCCTGGAGGGTCTGCTGGACGCTATCGCCAAGCGCTATTTCAACATTCACTGCGCCTGCTTCACGCCCAACGACGAGCGCATGGACGACATCGTCAGCCTGTTCCAAAAGTCCGGGTCCAAGGGAGTGATCAACTACACCCTGAGCTTCTGCACCCCATATCTGGTGGAATCCCACGCGGTGAAGAAGCGTCTGGACAAAGAAAAGATCCCGATGCTCAATTTGGAAAGCGACTACGGCATGGGGGACATGGAGCAGCTCAAGACCCGGGTCCAGGCCTTCGTGGAGTCCCTGAAATCAAAGGGTAGAAGGGGGGGCGATCCTCTCCCCTCTTCCAACCCGGATTGAGAAGGCCGGGAAAGGTGACTGGTGTCGCCCGCGGGCTGCAAACTCGTTGGTCCCTCCCATGGAGGGATGGTGGGTTCGAATCCTACCCCGGCCTTTTTAACTTCGAAACATGAAGAGATTCTACATAGGAATAGACATCGGGTCGGCAACGACCAAGGCCGTGATCCTCGGATCCGAGCGTGATGTCCTGGGCAGTGCCCTCGTTCCGACCGGTGTCTCCGCGGTCCGGGCTGCTGAGGAGGCGGTGGACTTGGCCTTAGGCAGGACGAATTTAAGCAAGACTTCCCTGGGGCGGACCGTGGCCACAGGATACGGACGGGATCTTCTGTCCTCCGCGGATTCGCGGGTGACCGAGATCACCTGTCATGCCCGGGGTGCATTCCAAAGGCTCGGCTCGGGCTGCACCCTGATCGACATCGGAGGGCAGGATTCCAAGGCCATCGCGGTAGGTCCCACCGGCAAGGTCGCCTCCTTCCTGATGAACGACCGTTGCGCAGCTGGGACCGGACGGTTTCTTGAGGTGATGGCCCGGGTTCTGGGGAGCGACGTGGAAAACCTGTCCGCGATGGCCCGGCAGGCCTCCCGGCGGACCCGGATTAACAGCATGTGCACAGTCTTCGCCGAGAGCGAGGTCGTGAGCCTGATTGCCCGCGGCACCCCCCGGGAGGAGATCGCCAGCGGGCTGGCCTGGAGCGTGGCCGAGCGGGTCGGCAGCTTGGCCAAGAGGGTCGGACTCGGAGAGGCGGTTTACCTCTCGGGCGGCGTGGCCTACAATGCGGCTGTCGTCTCAGCGTTAAGCGAACACCTGGGAAAGGACGTCCGGGTAATTAAGGAACCCCAACTGAACGGGGCCTTCGGTGCGGCGTTGGTCGCGACCGAAGGGGGCTAACCTCTCTCCTTTAGATAACGTTGAGTTGATCGGTCAGGAGACGATACCCGATGACCCTTTTATGACCTGCCCCAATTTTTTGTACTCCCCTGAATGCTTCTTCCCTGCTACTTCCGCTAAATCCCAGGCAACTGAAGCAGCAGGGAGGGAGTGTTAAAGGTTGATTTATGATGGGGGCCAGGGCAATAAATTAAAGGGGCGGCCAGAAGGCCGCCCCTGACTTATTGCCTTTAAGAATAAGGTGGCTAGTCGAACTCGAACTCCAGAAACCCCCGGGCCCCGAAGGGCTCGCTCTCGTCGGTCAGGCCGAAGCTCGTCCCAAGGTTCAGGCGGGCCTTCTTGCCCAGGCGCAGGTAGATCCCGGGGATCGCGTAATGGGCCTGCTCGTCCTCGGAGAAATTGCCTGTGAACTCCACCCCGGCGTTCACGGATTTGTTCAGGGACTTGAACAGGCCCGCGGCATAGCCGAACTCGCCTTCCTCCCCGGACTGGAACGGCTGTTCGTAAATGGCGTTCAGGGCCACGCCCAGGCCGTTCTTCTCCTTGTCCAGAATAAGCCTTCCCTCCAGGCTTCCGGGGTTGTCTGAACTCATGTCCTTGGGGATCTCGTATTCCAGGGACAGGGCCGGGTTCATGAACCACTTCCCGGACTCGCCGAACCGGAACCGGGTCTCAACATCCAGGCCGGTGTAGGAGAAGCTGCCGGAATGGGGCTGTAGGAAGTTGGCCCCCACCCCGATCTGCCAGCGCTTCATCAGGCCGAACTCAGCCTCCACGGCATGAGCCCAGTAGTCCGCGTCCGAGGTACCCCGCAGCCCCTTGGCATAGCGGCTCCAAAGCTCCGCCTCGAACTCCCTCGACTCCAGGGTCATGTAGCTCTGGGTGACGAGATGGTCCTGCAGGACAGAGGAAGCTTCGGCCTCCTCATCGTCGTCATCCATGTCCCGGTGTCTCCTTGGGCCTGCAAAGGAAGTGGCGGAAAAGCTGATCAACGTCACGATCCCCAGGGTCCAGAGAAGAAGTCTGCTCATTAGTAGGTCTCCTGTTGTAAAGAGAAGGGGTATTGGTGTGAGTCCAAAACCCTAAAAAACCTAAACGATGCAAAGAGTATACCCAATGAGGCTGATGGCTGTCAAGAAGCAGTGTTTCGGCCACCTGGGGATGTAGCGGAGCAGTACCCACGGAGAGCCGCCCCAAGGAAAGATAAGAATAAACCCCCAAATCCCCTTGACTTTAACCGACTTTTAGCCTATAATAGCTGAACAATTTGGAAAGAAAATGGAAATGAGCAAAAATGTAATTTGTTATAACATGTTTATAATGAATAGGTTGGAGGGCTCGCCTAACGGTATGGCAGCGGACTTGAAATCCTACTGGGTGTTGTTTTCGTAACCCACTATTTTCCATCATAATACGAAGCGAGCCAATAACTTGAGGCTCGCCTTTTTTATGCATTGAGATGAACAGAAATGCGTCTAAATGAGCTGATTTTGGAAAGATTTTGGAAAGGTAGTTTTCGATAGCGGGCGGATGGAAGCCAGTGCTCTAATTGACCTGCCCCCATTTTTTGTACCGCCCGGAAAATCAACCTTTGGGGGCGATACACCTTCCCTCCCCGCAAGAACGTAGGAAAACCATTCTCTCCTGCGCCCTTGCAAAGCGAGGCCGACGTGCGTTAAAATGATATCAAGACCATGGACACCTTTCTGCACTGGTTCACCCACCTCACCGGCCCCAACCCCGCCCTGCAGGGACTGGCCGGCGGGATCATCATCACCCTGTTCAACATGCTCGGGGCGCTGCTGGTCTTCCCCCTCCGCAACGCCACCCAGAAGGTCCTGGACACCGCCCTGGGATTCGCCGCCGGGGTCATGCTCACGGCCTGCTACACCAGCCTCATCCTCCCGGGATTCAAGTACGGCGGGCTCCTACCCGTGCTCGCGGGGATCGCGCTCGGAGCCGGGCTGATGGACGTGGGCGACCACCTCATCCCTCACCGCCACTTCATCCGCGGCAAGGAGGGCGTGCCGGCCAAGCGGATCAAGGCCGTGTGGCTGTTCATCTTCGCCATCTCCCTGCACAACATGCCCGAGGGCTTGGCCGTGGGCGTGGGCTTCGGTTCCGGGAACCTCAAGGATGCCCTGGTCCTGATGCTCGCCATCGGCATCCAGAACGTCATCGAGGGCCTCTCGGTCTCGCTGTCCGCGCTCTCCGCGGGCCTGGGAAGCCGGTTCTACGCCACGATCGTGGGCATCCGCTCCGGGCTGGTGGAGCTCCCCCTGGCTTTCCTTGGAGCCTGGGCCGTGCACCTCGTCAGGCCCGTCCTGCCCTATGCCATGGGTTTTGCGGCCGGGGCCATGCTCTACGTGATCAGCGACGAGATCGTGCCCGAGACCCACCGCCAGGGCCACGAGCGCCTGGCCACCCTGGGCACCATCGCCGGGGTCATCGTCATGCTCTACCTGGACATGGCCTTGAGCTGACCGCATAAAAAAACTCATTTTTGTCTCGGGGGCCTTGACAAAGACCCCCTTTTATGTTATATTATTATGAGCATATGCTCATAATGAGATGCCCAGACCCAGAAAACCCTGCTGCGTAGCCTGCCATCCGGGAGCAGCTTACTTCAAGCCTCGAGGAATACCTCTCCGCCTGCTCGATGAGGTCGTCCTTCCACTGGATGGCTTCGAAGCCCTGAGGCTGGCCGACTTCGAAGGGTTAAGCCAGGAGGAAGGGGCGGAACGGATGGGCGTCTCCCGCGCGACCTTCGGGCGGATTGTGGAGGCCGCCCGAAGGGTCGTGGCGGATGCCTTGTTGCACGGTAAAGCTTTACGGATCGAAGGGGGTGAAGTCGTCATGGCACAGAGAACGTTTTGCTGCTCGGATTGCGGGCACCGTTGGGGAGTTGCCTTCGGCACGGGTCGTCCGGCCTGCTGTCCCCAGTGCAAGAGCGCCAACCTGCACCGGGCCGAGGAGAAGCGTGGATTCGCCTGTGGCGGGGGACAACGGCGAGGGCCCTGCGGACAGGGCCGGGGCAGAGGACCGGGAGTTAAAATCCAAACCAAGGAGTAAGAGGATGACTAAAATCGCAGTGGCCACGGATGATGGCAAGACTGTGGCTGGACACGCGGGACGCTGCCGGGGATTCCTGGTCTTCGAGGCCGAGGGCCGGGACATCAAAGGAAAGCGCATGATCGATAATCCCAATACCCGCCACTGGGACGCGCTGCGCACGGGCCAGGAACACGAGCACGGCCACGGGGACCACGCCACGCTTACCGAGGCTCTGGGGGACTGCAAGGCCGTGATCACCGGAGGGATGGGGCCCCGCCTGGTCCGGGACTTCGAGGCCCGGGGGATCGCCTGTCTTATCACGGAAGAGCAGGACGCGGAGCAGGCCGTAAAGTCCTATCTGGAGGGTCGTCTCGCTGCCACCAATGTTTCGTCCTGCGGTTGCGAACACTGAGGAACAAAGGCTGGGTCGACGATCGTTCGCTGAACCGGGACTTGTGGGGCAGGGACCCGCCAAGTAACCAGGCGGGGGATAGAAGGAAAATACGCTTTGCAAGCAAGTGAAACTCCATGAGACGCATGAGGCGGGCCTATTACAACGCCTTTTCCAAGTGCTACGACCGCTTCGTCGCCCTCCACTCGCGCGACCAGCAGGGCTTGGCGAGAACTTTCCTGGCTGACCGGGTCCCCATACAGGGCGGCGGGGTGGTTCTTGATCTTTGCACGGGCACTGGCAGCCTGCTCTCAGATCTGCACCGAAGGGTCGGCCCTAATGGATGCGTGATCGGATTGGATTTTTCCCGCGGTATGCTCACGGCTGGGCACAAGAAAATGAGGGGCTTCCCGAATGTTCTCCTGGTGGAAGCCGAAATTGAACAACTACCCTTTCCGGCTGCTGCTTTCGATGCAATTACCTGTTCTCATGCCTTCTACGAACTCAAGGAAGACGCTCAGGAAGAAGCCCTTCGCGAAGTACTTCGCGTTCTGAGACCGATTGGGACCTTTCTCATGATGGAGCATGACGTTCCCCGAAACCCCATCGTACGAGGGCTCTTCTACTTCCGCCTCGCCTCCATGGGCATGGGCAGGGCCGTTTCCATTCTTCGGTGTGAGCAGGATTTTCTGAAAAAGTACTTCGGTTGCGTCGATAAAATCCATACGCCGGAGGGGAAGTCTAAAATCCTAAGCTGCCGGAAATGAGGAAGGCCTGAATACAAGGAGGAGGTGTGAAGGAGATCCGCTATCGTCCCATAGGCGTCATCCATACGCCGTTTACAAACATCGCGGGGATGCCCATCCAACCCTCCGGGGCGAAGGGAATTCGGGGGACGATCCGCCTGGACTCACGCTGGGTGGCGGGCCTCAAGGACCTGGCAGGGTTTTCGCACATCATCCTGGTCTATCACTTCCACCTCTCGGAAGGCTTCCGTCTACACGTGAAGCCCTTCATGGATGACCGTTTGCGCGGGGTCTTTGCGACCCGTGCGCCCAGGCGCCCCAACCCGATAGGGATCTCGGTAGTCAAGCTGCTTGGGGTTAAAGGCCGGACCCTTCGGGTGGAGAACGTGGACATGGTGGACGGCACGCCGCTCCTGGATATCAAACCCTATGTCACGAAGTTCGACGCCGTTCAGACACCGAGGATGGGCTGGCTTTCGGGAAAAGCCCAAAAGGCCGCGGGGGTTAAAGCCGATGCTCGGTTTGGTCCCGAGCGGGGCACCTCGAGGAATCCTGCGGGAAGGCGGGAATAGAAGAAAAACATCACACCAAGGGAGGATCGCTATGGCTGAAGAAAAAGTATCCTGCGTCCAGCCGGCCAAAGGCCCGGTGGGTCAGATGAACCCGGCCGCTTCACCGGGCCCTGTGAGCATTCAAAAGGAGGAATTCAAGATGGTTGCGAAAGTTGGCAAGCCTGCCCCGGACTTCGAGGCCAGCGCCTTCGTGGAGGGAGGATTCAAGAACGTCAAGCTCTCGGATTACAAAGGGCACTGGGTCGTGCTCTGCTTCTACCCCGGGGACTTCACCTTCGTCTGACCCACCGAGCTGACGGCAGTTGCCGTCAAATACCCCGAGATCAAGGCCCTAGACGTGCAGGTCCTGGCGATGAGCACGGACAGCCGGTTTTCGCACAAGATCTGGCAGGAGGAGGAGCTCTCCAAGATGGTTCCCGGCGGAGTCCCGTTTCCGATGCTCTCGGATGCCGGGGGCCGGATCGGGAGCGTCTACGGGGTCTACGACGAGGAAGCCGGGGTAGACGTCCGGGGGCGGTTCCTGATCGACCCGGACGGCGTCATCCAGGCGATGGAGTCCATGACCCCTCCGGTCGGAAGGAACGTGGCCGAACTCATCCGTCAGGTCAAGGCCTTCCAGCATGTGCGGGCCACGGGCGAGGTCACGCCCTCAGGATGGCAACCGGGCAAGATGGCCCTCAAGCCCGGACCGGAGCTCGCCGGGAAAGTGTGGAAGGTATGGAAGCCGGAGATGGCGTTTTGACGGGGCTCTAAACCGATCAAGGAGATAAACCCAAGATGCGAAAACCCAGCCTGAAGTTCCTGATCGATGGGATCGCCTTCGCGGCGTTCGTGCTCCTCACCGGGACCGGAGTCCTGATGCGCTACGTGCTGCCCCCCGGCTCCGGCCACTTCCTCACGCTCTGGGGCCTGGACCGCCATGAGTGGGGCGTTATCCACTTCTGGATCGCCGTAGCGATGATGGCGGCTTTGGCGCTGCATCTCCTGTTCCACTTGCGCTGGATCGTCAGCTGATCCGAGGGCGCCCCAGGGAGGGCTCGGGCGTGAGGGTTGCCCTTGCGATCGTCGGCGTCCTGGGCCTGATCGGGCTCGCGCTGTCGCCCTTTTTCGGGCCGGTGGAACATGACGGTGGTGAGCCGCCGCACAAAATGCGGTCCGGCGAGCTTCCGGAAAGCCCCGATTCCCAAGTCAATGGGGCGATGACCCTGCGCGAGGTGGAGCAGCTGACCGGCGTTTCCCCGGAGGTCATCTTACGGGAACTGGGCCTACCTCCCGGGCTACCGGTGGACGAACGGCTCGGACGGCTGCATAGGCAGTATGGGTTCAAAATGGACGACCTCCGGGAGGTCGTTCGGAAGCACACGAAAAATAAATGAGTCTATAGGCTCAGGAAAAAGATAAGAATGGGGACAGGTCAGTTCGAAGTGTAGAAACGCATTTCTTTTGAGCGATCCTTTTATGGAATTGAAGCGGCGCATTCTGGTTCTTGGCACATCAATGACTGGCGGGGATTGGCCGCCGGCAAGATGCGTCGCCAGGGGACTTCGCAATCGAGGGCACGACGTCCTTTGCTTTGCCGATTCCGCGATCAGCGCGACCAGTGATAGAATGGGCATCCCGGTCGCCGCCGCATCAGCGGGAAGTGACATGGCAGCGTACGCCGAGCGCTACGGCTCCGACCGCGGGACTGACGAAAGCATGCTGGACTATCTCAGGCGGAAACCGTTCCTGACGGGCTGGTCGGACGAAGTGCTCCCGGAAGTGCTGGAACTCGCGCGACAGCTTCAGCCCGACCTGATCGTAAGCCAGTTGTTCTGCATGGAGTTGGCCTCCCGGCTGTCCAGTCAATTGCGGCGCCCCTGGTGTCTCGTGAACCCCGGGGTCTACTTCGGGCCCGGTGCGCGCGATGTCGATTTGGATTATGTCGGGCTGGACCGGACCTATTTCTTTCCTCTCTTTGTGTCTCTGATGCAGACCGCCTCGCTCGTGTTGCACGGGACCGATCCGGTTTTCGACCCGCCACCGGCCTCACTTCCGCCGCACCACCGCTACGTCGGGCCTCTGCTCGACGATACCTCAGCGCCGTGCCCGGCGTATCTTGAACAGGCCGGGCCGCCGTGGGTGCTCGTGACGCTCAGTACGTACCCGCAGTCCGGCGAGGAGGCGTTGGCACGATCGGCTCTTCAGGCCTTGTCCGAGCACCCGGTCCGGGTGCTCCTCACGATTGCAGATGGGCATTCTAGTGACGAGCTTGGCCCGATTCCCGGGAATGCCAGGGTTGAATTATTCGTGCCGCATTCCGAGGTCCTGCGGCGGGCCTGCCTCTCGGTCAGCCATGCCGGTCATGGCATCGTGGCCCGTTCTCTGTACCATGGCGTTCCCATGGTCCTCGTGCCCTGGACCAGCGACCAACCCGGGGTGGCCTATCGTGCGGGGAAGGCCGGTGCGGCCGAGGTGGTCGCGAGAGAGGATTTCACCGACGAGCGGCTCGCCGAGGCCGTCACCAGGGTCCTTACGGATCCGAGTTATGGCCAGAGCGCGGCCGGTTTTGCGCGCCGGCTGCAATCCCAGGACCCGGTTGGTGCGGCTTGTGATCTGATCGAAAAATCGCTTGTAGCCGTCTAACATCGGCTGCACCCGACGGCGCCATCGCACCTGCGAAGCGAGGCTTGTTTTTTAAATCATAAGGTCTACATCCCCAGGTAGCCGAAGCAGGATCCACAGAGAGCCGCCCCAGGGTAAGACAAGAATAAACCCCTAAACCCCCTTGACTTTAACCGCCTTATAGCCTATAATAGCTGAACAATTTGGAAAGAAAATGGAAATGAGCAAAAATGTAATTTGTTATAACATGTTCATAATAAATAGGTTGGAGGGCTCGCCTAACGGTATGGCAGCGGACTTGAAATCCAACTGGGTGCTGTTTTCGTAACTTCTTATATTGCAACGCAATCTACGACAGGGTCTGAGGTTAGGCCCTGTTTTTTGAATGTTTGATAAAGCACTATTTTAGCCTATTAAACACAGTAAGTGGACACTTTTTGGACACCCAGATGGACGCCACCGGCACGTAGCTATGATCCCGCCTCGGCTCCCGCCCCTAAGTCCGGCCTGGATACCAGCCTAAGGCTGCCCCAGATTCCTTCCAAAAGAAAAGAGAGGTAGGAACTCCACCAGAGAAAATGGATAACCTAATAGACAAATTATCCAAAGAAGAAGAAAAAAAGTTAATATTAGATGCCCAGGCGGGAAATTCTAAGGCTATTAAACGCCTGACGGATGCAAACCAGGGACTACTAATTGAGCTTGCCCGAAAGTATTGGAATGAGAATAGCGCGCTCCTCTTTGAAGATTTCATAAGTGAAGGGAAGGTAGCTCTCCTTAAAGCGATTCAAAAATTTGATATTGGAAAAGGCTATCGTTTTTCGACCTTTGCCGGAACCTGTATTAGGAATGTTATCATCAACTTGTTAAAAAGTGAAAAAGAGCATGTCAGTTTAGATGATAATAAAGAGGAAATTAGCGACGTACGCTTGGCTCTAATGCATCGCCAGAACAAAGAGTTTTATGCCAAGATATCCCAATTAAAAGGTACGAAGCATGTCTCTCTTAATATTGAAGATATCGCACAAGAAATAAAAGCAGGGGAAACTAACGGGAAACTACATATTTTAAGATACGAAATGATTAACCCGAAAGGCCCTGCTGACAATTTTCGTCATCATTTCTATGATTCAGACGAGCCACTCTCCCAAAAGCCTGAATATCACAAATTACTTGAATCTATGAGACCGAAAGGAGAGGTTGATAAAATTCTGAGTAAGTGGCAAAAGCGGGGAGCTGACATTCAAAAAGTTCAAGATGCTTATGAGTTTTATTTTACGATGTGGTTGGAAGACTTGCAAACCCCCCTCCTCTCAGCCAAGAAATCAAAAAGATATAGATCGGTTAAAGTCCAAAGACAAGGAGAGAAAATAATTAAATTTTGGAAAGAATGGGCAAATTATGCTAGAAAGTCTTATCTTTGGAATGCCATTAGGTTTACCAGTATGACGGCTTTTTTTCAAATACTTTTCGAACTTAATGAAGAAATAGAAAGACTCAGAGTAATAGACGAAAGAACAAAAAGAGCATCGAAAACATTATCTAAGCATAGACGGGGTAATACAAATTTAAACTACTTGATCGTTAGCGTAATAGATTGCCTATATAAAGTTGAAGTGAAAGAACCCTCTAAAGAGTGCTTTAGAGACATTAAGAAACTAATATGGTGGGAAAAATTTGACCCGCGAGAACGTTATTTAACAGGAAAGGCAAGTTCCGGGCGGGGATTAGAGTACTTTAAAAATCACGGTTCGATATTCGACGAGAAGACAAAACCCCGGTGGTTAGGAAAAGGGAAAGATAGTATGATTGAAATGAAGATACCAAGATTTAAGGAAAGCCTGCAGGTATTAGGTGATACATTGATAGACTGCAAAGAAGGGGATTTATCAGTTTACTTCCTTTTGCCAGACATTATTGAAGGCAGTGAAGTCGGGGCGTCTTTTTTATCGGAGAAAAAGATACTCAAACTAAAATCCGGGATAACTATCCTCAAAAAATCGTGAAATAACACCCAGTTATCCCCCAGTCAAAACCGGGGGTATTTTGTATAATCTCATGTGGCCATGTTGGACGTCACATGGGATTTTTATATTAAGGAGGAATTGGTTTGGATCGTAGTAGTGAGAGGTTGTTAAATGTCCGGGAAGCAAGTGCGGCCTTGGGGTTAAGCCCTTGGACAATAAGAGCTTGGATTAGCCAACGGCGTATCCCATACCTGAAGCTGGGGAAAGCCGTGCGCATTGACCCCCTCGAACTTGCGAAATATTTGAATCGTTGCAAGGTCCCCCCCAGAGAGGAGGAGGGCCTAGAGTGATCCGGTTCAACCTTGACGAAAAAAACCCCCCGGAGCCCAGCACGACCTCTCGGGAGTCCGGCCATATCATGGGGAGAGGAGTTGTTTCCGTTAATCATGAGGGAGGAAACCCACCTTCCGTACAAACATTATATCATCCCGGCATTCAGCCATGGCAAGATCTAGAAGCGGCTAATAGACAAGACAATCCAGGTTTTGATAGGCAGTCGGTTCCCGGCCATAAATACATAACTTTGCATTGTACAAGTTGCGGACGTCAGGTTGTCATCAATTTGAATTGCGGGGACCGAACCTGCCCGTATTGCCGGAAGAAATATTTCGGAAAACATTTCCAGAGTCTTCTGGGGGTAGTTAGAGGGTGGGAGACTGTCCGTATGGTGACTCTAACAGTCCGCAACATTCCCGATGAGAATTTCCATAAGGGAAGAGTGAAGTGGATTCGGAGTTGTTTTAATAAACTACGCCATCGCAAAATGTGGAAACTGCGCGTAGTAGGCGGTTTTTACTTCGTCCATACAACCCATACGGAGAAAGGGTGGCACTTGCACATCCACCTGATTTACCGGGGCGATTTTTTGCCTCATTTATGGCTTCGTAGAGCTTGGTCGGATATCACTGGGGGAAGTTATATTGTAGACATCCGGGCGAGGGGATATCCCGCTGCGGCGGAAACAGCAGTGCGATATCTCTTGTCCGATCTACATCAGAAGCCTGATATTCGGGAAGGTGACAAGGATCAGTTTAACTCCGTATTCCACGGGGCACGTTTGCTGCAGGGTTTTGGCGAATACAGCCGTTGTAAACCAGAACGGAAGCCTCTGGTCTGCCCTGACTGCGGAGGTACCGATTGGTGGATACCAGAATTTGACCGTGAATATCACGAATGGCAGCAGGAACATGCGTTCTGGGCTCGCGGATCTCCCCAGGATGATGCGGGGTGGTGCACTTGAGAAGGGATGGAAAAGATGCCGTTGATTTCCTGGGTAAGACTCCGGCCCTTTGCGTACCAGGAGCCTATGATATCCCCACGACCCCCGTCCCTCCCATGAGGGACGGGGGTCGTGGGGGATAAGGGGTTTCGCCCAGTGGCCGGACACGGATATCTACTTCCGGTATCCCGACCGGAAGGTCCAGGATACGAAGCATCTCACGGAGTGGTTCTGCGAACAGGCCGGGGTCCCGCCGAGCCGGGATATCTACTACCCCGTCGACCCGAACGTCTGGAAGACCCTCGGGAAGATCATCGGCAAGGTCGGCATGCCCTATATCGTCGTTCACCCTTACCCCGGCTTCACGATTAACAAGGCCTGGCCGCCCCGGCTGTGGGGACGTCTTTGCCAGCGTCTGATGGCAGAGGGCTACAAGATCATCCAGGTGGGGGATCAGAATGAGGAGCCGCTCCTGAAGGAGAGCTATAATTTCACCAGCGCCGCAGGGCTGACGAACTTGAAGGGTCTGGCCGTCCTCATTGAGCGGGCCCAGGCGTTGATCTGCGGGGACTCCATAACCAACCATCTCTCGCAGGCCATGAAGACCCGGGCGGTCGTGATTTTCGGAAGCACGTGTCCGAAAAGCTCCGGCTACGACCAGAATGTAAATATCTTCCAGGGCGTGAAATGTCAGCCCTGCTACATGGAGGACAAAGTTTGCAACCACAGGGCCTGTCTCGACGGGGTAACCGTCGATCAGGTCTACGACGCCCTGATGACGATCATGAAGTCGGGACAAACTTCAAGTATAGAAGAACCCCGCATTCACAATCGGGTCAGAAGGAGGTGAAGAAAGGTGACGCTGATTTCCCACGTGATATTACAACCGTACGAAGGATGTAAAGCCGTTCTACTACAGACGATGATAATTTGTAATCGAGCTTGCGACTTTATTTCTGATTATGCGTGGAGAAAGATGATATTCGGGCAGTATCGCCTTCAAGGGTTGATCCATCGCGATGTGGAAAATAAATTTGGCCTAGCTGCCCAGATGGTGATTCGTTCTGTCGCTCGGGTGTCTCGCACGTACGGTCTTGACCGGACTACCAAGCATTCCTTTGAGCCCTGCAGTGCGATAGCTTACGATGACCGGCTTCTTTCCTGGTTCCCGGCAAAGGATGTCGTTTCCATTTGGACGATAGATGGCCGGAGGAAAGTTCCTTATCTCTGCGGTGAAAGGCAAAAGCAGCTTCTTAAGACCCGCCAGGGCGAGACGGATTTAATCTTGTATGGCGGCGAATATCTTTTAAGCACAATGTGTATTGTTGAAGATCCCGACTTATTTATTCCCGATTTCGGGAGACATACGGAAAATGAGAATGGTGTCGATGATCCTGATGATCTTCGAAAAAGAGCTCGGGTATTGGGTAAAAGGCGTACAACGGGATCCGGTAAGCGATCCCGTTTGTAAGGAAATCTTCAAGTATAGAGCGGTATCCCGAAAGGGGCAAGCGATTCCCGGGATCCCGGATTCGTGTGGAGGGTTGACTCCGGCGAGGGTGATGAGAGGGCGGGGGTTGGGGAAACCAGAGGGCCAGCAACGTCCTCCTGACAGGGCTGACGGCTGGCGACGCCGAGGCAGACCCTCCCCCGTTCCTCTCTCGAGAATGTCTATCGCAACGTGCCGGGTTTTGGCGGGAATCTGCCTTGGTGGAGGTAAAGCCCTGTCCGGGGTCTGGGGCGGAGCCCCAGGGGTGTACCTCTCCAGTAAAACTCCCCTCCAGTAGGCGAGCAGCGGAAACACTATCTGGAGGTCGAAAGACTAAATAAATCGTCCTGGAGGGGCATCCTACGCGTCCTGGAAGGCAGGGTACGGATGAGGGAGGCTGCCCGTCCCGGATTCCTGGGCGCTGGTGGGAGACTTCGATGAGGAGAGGATTATTTGCAGGTTTGCAGAACAAAACGAAGGAAGGTGTAAATGTTGAAAAACCAAAAAGTGCTCGCCCCAAAACCACCTCCGGGCCGGCTTGTATGTCCGAAAACGATAACAGCACTGCCAAAGCCAAGCGTTAAGATCAGGATTCGGCCTATTTCGATCCAAGATGAGGTAACCTTTGTCCGATTAACTGCTGAACCCTTTGGGAAGGTAATTAAAAGTAAGTTCGGTCTTGATGGGCGTCCGCGGTGCCTCGTTAAAGTCTTTTTCCACGACCGGGAGGCCAATGGTCGGTATCCCGAAGGAGAATTGCTTTTATGGTTCTTCCTTGAAAGGAGCCCGGACCTCCTGATCGATGATTCCGAGCCGTTCGGAGTGGTGGGGAAGATCTGATTGTCCTGGCGAAGTATTAACTGTTCATGTACCAGCACTGCCTGACCTGACCCCCTGGAACTGGTCCAGGAGGTCAGGTCAGGGACAGGTCACCTCGAAAGCTATAAAAGAAAAGGGGCGTCCATTTAAGAACGCCCCTTAAGCGAAGTTAAATTGTGATTATTATCTCACGACGACGAGCTTCCTTGTCTTTGCAAAATCACCGGCCTCCATCCGGTAGAGGTACACCCCAGAAGCTACGTGGTGACCTGACTGGTCCTTACCATCCCAGGTAGCCACATAGTAGCCTGGCTTCTCAATCCCCTCTCGAAGCGTCCTAACTAACTGGCCCATTACGTTATAGATTTTCAAAGAGACTTGGGATTCCTTGGGCAGGGCATAGTTGATCCTTAAACCTTCTCTTGCTGGATTGGGATAACTCTGGGAAAGGTCGTAGACTCTGGGCAGAAGACTTACCACTCCACCGCTCTGAGGCCCACCATTAGATTGGACTACTTTCTTGCTTCCAGCCTTCCAGCGATAGAGATACAACTCCGAAAGACTGGCAAAACGACCGTTCTTCTTGTCCAGTGTCAGCCGAATCGTGTCTCCTTGGTACAATTGCCTGTGAATCGTCAGGATAAAAGTGTCCGGTACTCCTGAAACCAAATCCATGGTACCTACCTCAACACCGTTCAGGAGGACTTTTTGTTTGATCTTTGGCTTGTCTGATCCGTCGACAGACTCAACACTATTTCTTCGATCTGGGACTGAAGCAGCAACTCTGTCGTTCAATTGTTTTGCTTTCTCAGTAGCTACAACTACAGCCTTCTGTTGCTGGAAATAGGCTATAAGCTTTAGGCGGTAGTTCTCACTCGTATTCAGGCCCGTAAAGCGATATACGAGTTTCTGATGGTCGTAATCGATCGTCTGATAAGGAAGCGAGCCGTAAGCTAGGTAGCCATCCCTTTGGACCGTGAAAGGAGAAGGTTTTGCCTTCCCGACATCGGCTTCCAACCATGGCCCCGGCAGCAAAGAGTCACGTACAAGACCCATGTAAACCACCCGATAGGGTGGCACATCACCCTCGGTCCAGAGAATATCTATAGATCGGGAGGTGCTTTCCTGAACCGTGAAGAGATGCGGGAAATTAGATCCTACAGAAGGCGTGTTTGAGATATTTTCCGGTGCCTTCCATCCGCTGTTGTCCCGATTGGTCAGGTAAACTTCGTTAGATCCGCCATTGTTGGCGCTAAAAACAGCGCTGGGGCCAGCACTTAATTCGGGCTGAGAGGTATATTGAAGCCCTAAAGAGAGAGTTTCACGGACACTCCAGAGAGTATCCGCACCATCCAGGAGCCGAGTGCGATAGCAAATTGCCGATGGAGACACAGATGAGGTGTCAGACTTCAACATCCAAGCTACTCTGAGACGGTTCCCGGTAAGGATGCTTGTGGGATGGAAGGAGAGCGAGTCACCACTTTGGGAGAGATCAGTTGGCGGCATCCAAGTGTTGTCGTTTATCTGCTGCAAATCGTACACCTTTCCCTGTTTCTCGTAAACCACATGCCCCAGCCCCTGAAAAACGCTGATTGAAGGTGAGGTGGGATTATATGGATTCCAAACACGTTCCGTGTAAAGCGTATCCAAGACCTGCCAGGTAGCAGCCTGGGGATTGTGTACTGGAACCTTCCCGTAGTGTAGCTTCCAGAGCAGATGCCAACTGCCTGGCGGAACCCCAAGCGTAAACCGATTCGCCTCATAGACCACCCGGACCGTGTCTTGGACTACGGAAAGGGACGGAGGAGAGTACCACACTTGAGGAGAGAGAGCGCTCCAGTCTACGGCCAAGGTGCAGGGCAGGACCCAATGCCCGCTGGTATCCTTATAGGAAAAGAACAGGCGCGTCAGGGTATCCGTCCAGTCGTAATTGTAATTTGACTGCCTGATCCATGCCGCATAGAGGCTGTCGTTCTCGTCCAAGGCCAAGCCTGGATACTGACCTGTACCCAACTGAACAGGCTGAGACCAGTTCTTTCCACTGTCCGAGGATGTGATATAGGAGCAGCCGTTGGTGTCTGAGTAAGCGGCGTGTAATACCCCATACCCATCCCGCAGAATCTTGGGAGCGTTGTTATAGGCCGTAGCACCGCCTGTTGCGGAACCGGGAAACGCAGTTATTCGCACGGTTCGAGAAGAATCCGATTCGCATCCCTGGTCATCTGTTGCAGTCAAGTAATACGCGTACCTTGTCCCACCCTGCACTGTCTTATCCACATAAAACGTATCTGTCACCAAGTCTGTCGTAATCCGTTGATAATTCGGCTCCGGTACGTCCAACGACCGATAAACATGGTACCCTGCCACCGCGTTGACCAAACCGGGTCTGCAAACGAAAGGCCAATCCATTTGTATCCCGGAAGGCACATTCTTGGCGATCCAATTCGCTGGAGGAGTTTGTCGTATCCTTCCACCAATGATCGAGGGATACACTGCTACCGTCCGAAACGGATGCCCGGTCTCCCAAGTACCGGACAATGAACAAACTCTCACCGACTGCCCATCCGGTGTGAAAACATGAACCCAGTACATAATTTGTGAGCTACTTAAATAGCTTTTATTCATTACATAGAGTTCATCCTTATCCGCTGTCAGACTTTGCGCAGTCGTTATATTCCCAACTGGTCCCCCTTCCCCAGACCGGAACCTTCCAAGCTCATTAAGGGTCTTTAAATCATACATCGCCACCGTATCCTCATTGTTCCCGGTAAAAAAAGGAAAATGAGACCGGACCAGATAAACCCGATCATTTCCTACCGTTAACAAGTTCGGTATCACACTCGTGAGCGAATCCGCAGGTAGCTCCAAATCCCGATAGGCCACGACCACTCCTTGGGTCGTCATCCGGTACAACCGCAAATCGTGATAAGTGTAATCGGGGGTGGTCCGTATGTCAGAACAATACAGATGACCAGTTTCCGGACTGTACCCGATACAGAAGAACGAGCTGGAATCCGGCGAAAGCCAGCTCCCTACCTCGTTTCCGTCCAAATCAAACTTAAAGATTCGCGAATAAAAGTGTGGCCATGTCCCTTCACTGATGGCCTTGATTGCATACACGTAGTTCCCGTCGCAGGTGAGGGACGTAATCGACGTATCCCTCCGGTAAAACGAAACCACGGTATCCCCCAAATCATTGAATTTCATGATCCGCCTGATACCGCCTAATGAGGTTCCAAAACCAACATAGCGATTGCCCGATGTGTCGAAGGTGATCTTTTGGTTGAAGACCAGAGAATCTAGATGAGGGCGTAAGGTGTCGACCGCATAACGTTCCCGCGGAAAACGTGAATGCAGATTGCTCCCCCGCACCTCGACCCAACAACTGTCCAGGGAGCCGCTCAGAGAAAAGCCTTCTGAGGTGTGCACTTGCTTACTCCCCGTCCAGAACGTATCCACATAACATCGTGTCATAAGACTGTCTGCGATGTCTTTGGTCAATGCTGAATCTTGCCTGAAATAATATATTGTATCGTTTTGAAACGCGCTGTCCGGAAAGAAGCACATCAGGGTATCGTTGCCATTCGGAAACCACTTTTTTCCAGGGAGTTCCAGCGGGCGGTTCTTAAGATAGAGATGGAAACCCAAGGTCGACATAGTATCCATCGGCTGATCAAACCAGACTTTCAAAGTGCAGCGCTGAGACTCAGGATAGAGTGGCCAGCTCCTTGAAGGAAAAGTCCTGCTGATTTGAGGGGGGAAGTTGTTGACGATACACTGGATAGAGTCTTTAGCTTCATTCCCGGCTTGGTCGTAAGCCCGAACCATTATCCAGTAGAAGCCATCCTTGAACCTCGCCGAATCCTGAGTCGTTGTACCGACTTGATTCCAAGCCCGATTCTTGTGCTGTAAAGTGTTCCAATAACCCTGCAACCTCCTCGGAACTTGATGTACCCCCCAGCTGTCAATGCTGTCAAAATCAACAGCCACACTATCTGCATTGGACATTTGGTAAAAAAACCTGCCCAAAGTTGCTTGGCTACTATCCGGGTCATATACCCGATCCGTAATTACACGGCTCTTTGCTGTATCGGGATAGCCTGGAACCATTGTTTTCCCAGAAAAGATGAAACCCTTAGCTCCCTGGCTTGCCTTTCCGTGAACCTCGTAGAAGATCTTGTATATCCCCACCAGCCAGGTTTGGCTACGAATAAAGTCATAAGCTTGCGCAACGATATCGACCTTGCGGTTTACCACGAACATGCTGTCCCGCAAGGAATCTCCCCCAGCTTTGTACCGATGGTAAATCATGTGATAGCGAGAGTAGAGATTCACCTCAGAGCTGTCTCGTTTTAGGAAGAAAGGGTAGTTAACATTGGTCCCAATGGCAGGTCTGCTGCCATCGACTTTGGCTGGCAGGCTGTCCAGTGGATGAGCCACGGCATTTATTGTGTCTGTCCAACCGGAAGAATTGATGCCTTTTCCAATACCCCATACTATTGCCAAATGCAGATGCGGAAGGGTGTTGTTCTGATGGGAAGGAAAAAACCAAACCCTGGAAAAATTAAATCCTTGTGGATGAATTGTGTCTCCCAGACTCATCCCTGAAACTATTGAGGGGTCCACATGAGTATACGTCCACCCTCCACAGTTTCCCCGCTTCCGAGAGCCGATCCCAATAGAGTAGTAAACGGTATCATTGGGAAGCCCTGTATAGTCTTTAAAACACAAAAAACCGGAGTCTGCTGCTGCAAGGTTTGTCATCGCTGGATTCTCTATGTCAAGGCCACTATGGAGATATTTAAGGTAAACGGTTTGGCCATTGTTGAAGGATACCCAACCCTTCTGGAAATCGCCGTAATTTGTCGCGATGCTGTCGATCAAGGGTTCACCAACAAAGGGCCAAATGGACGATGCCCTGCCGTAATTTGCAAGCATGAGGACAAATAGTCCCAAAACTATGACACGCCTCTCCATCATCTTTACCTCCCTCCTTCAACGGCAATACGGTAAAGCCGAATTTTATTTTTTTCTATCCAGTCCCCCTTTTTTGTGCTCTTGCTCATAACAAGGAAATGCCGCCCTAAGAAGAGGGGATTAATCCATCCATCGGGTTCGGTATTCCATATTTCCTGCCCGCTTTGATTTAATAAGACAACTTTTGTTTTAATTAACTGACCAATAGACCCTGTGCTAGGACCACGGACGGAAATTGCTACATATTTCCCATCAGATGAAATATCAAAATCTTTCCACATGTTGTAGCTGCCGGTTTGCCATAAAGGATTGGGTGATGATCGAGAAAGCAATTGTAGTTTATCGTTAAATTTGAGGGCAACATACTGCCCGTCCTTCGACATCACAGCATGGCTTCCCGCAGATTCAACATTCTCGAACCGAACCTGATTCACCAGATTCCCATCCTTGTCGTAAAACTTCGCTGACCAATCGCCCTTTGCTTTCGTCCCTACATATTCCATGCAAAAAAGTGAGCCATCCTCACCGCAATCAATGATGTTATCGTGGTAAGGCTCTGACTTTCGCCACAACTCCCGACCGTCCCGGTCCAAACAAAGTAAAGTATTTACAAGAATACCGCCCTTGCTCGACATCCCTCCCGTGACAGCATACACTCTCGACTGGTAAAGAGACATTTTAAGGACCGACAGATAGGGCGTTGCCACTTTTCTCACCGTACGCCCTTGCCGGTCGTAAAAGAAAAGCTTGGTATCTTCTGTACCATGGAAAGTGTATCGATCATTAAGGAACCAGTCTTCTCCACTCGCCCCAAAGATAGCGATAACCCTTTTTTCATCAGGAGTCACCCAGACAGCCCAGCCCGAATCCACTTTGGGACGTACAAGATCAAGGGTAGCAAAACGATCGGACCTTCCGAGGGTATCAAATGCGATCGGTTTCGTCCAAACGAAAGAAACCGTGATGCGAGGTTCACCTAACTTCTCATCGTATTTGATATAGCCGTTGTAGTAACCAATGGTACTATCTACCTGCTTCTCCCACATTAGTTCCATCTTCGGAACTTGCGCCTGAACCAGTCCCGCAATCAGACCTATCATCATGATGAACAGTAAAGCCTTCTTCATTATCTTATCCTCCTCTCATCTCTTCCATTATAAGGGCCGAAAAACACAATAAGGCACTCTCCACAATTTATTCTTGTGGTCACAGTGCCTTGCCATTCACAACACGAGACATTTTCACTTTCTCCATCAAGTTATAGGTCGTGTTTCATTTTAACGGAATGACCAAACGATGGAGCCCTAAGGTGTCGCATTATATCAAATAAATTGACATTGAGTCAAGAGCTAAAGTTGGTAAAATATTTAAATGTTTTGTAAATTATTGGGGAAATATAACTTAGACAATTATAATCATAGATTTAGCAAATGGTTATCAGATTGTAGGTTATGCCTTTTTCTTGATGTATCATCCAACAAATCGTCGCTATCAAATTGTCTCATCTTGTCTCATCGCTGGTCCAAGGTAGCCAATAAAAGAGCAAAATTAAGAGCAATATAGGGTCGAAGTCCATGTGACCTGCCCCATTCTTTGTGCCACTCTCAGTGTTAAAGTCATGCTGCTACGGCTACCTGGGGGTGTAACGGACCAAGACCTAATGGCAAGGGTTCGTACGCCTCGGGTGCCGAAGGCCCGTAATTCAAGGAGCTGTGCGGGTGGAAGGTATTTTACTCTTGCCGCCACCGGGCTGTCAAGAGTAGGGCCTTCAGGCAAGAGTAAAGGCATGTTCTTCCCGAAAAATTGACGTTTCTATCGTATCGGTATAGATTTGCCCAATTCGAGATTTACAAGGAAAGCCTTTTCAATGACTTATAAAATTCGACCCCGCATACTCCTGCACTCACGAGCACAGTCGGATGCGGTTTTCCGACCCTATGAAGGGGGTTACGGGCGTTAAAATGCATGATGTTTAGTGGATGTCACACGAGGGATGCCCTTGTAGCACATAAAGGGGGATCCAGGAGAAGAAACGGAGTGTAATGACCGAACTGATGCTCCCGTAGGGATATGGCTGGGGCGTAGCCGGACGGGAAAGCTTCAAAAGAGGCCTGGAAGAGGCCGGGTTATGGTCAGGGGATGAAGGGGTCAGGTTTGTGATGAAAACCCCACCAGGAGGCTAAAAAAGGCCTGGTGGGGCAAAACAGTGGGTTAGAGAGGATTTGCCAAGAGAGTGGTTGGATGCTCTTCCCTCTGACCTGCCCCATTCTTTGTGCCACTCTCAGTGTTAAAGTCATGCTGCTACGGCTACCTGGGACGAAGCGGAGCAGGGCCCATTGGCAATGGTTCATACGCCTCATATTTTCAGCATTAATTCAACACCAACTCGAATAGCCATTCTCTATCAAAAGCCGGGGCTTCATGCAATAGGAAAAGAAAGGGCTGCCCACAAGCAGCCCTTTTTGTTTAGAGCATAAACCTTAGACAGCAACTGCCTGGACAACCCTTTCGATATCTGAGGAGGCATTAAGTGCGGAGTCTAAGCGGTGAACCGTTTCGCGTTGGCTCTGTGGGGGCAGGTCAGTTACTCTTGGCTTCCAAGTCAAAAAAATAATAAGGCCCCCGGTAAATCCAGGGGCCTTGGACTTTCCGTCTAAGGGGTTAATCTTTTCGTTACCGTATCAAGGGATGTCTCTTCTCAGTTCCCTGACAGCAGTAGCGTATGTCGCGCCTAGGTCTTCTTCGTACCCCCCAGGCAGGATATCCGAGCAGTTCCATAGTTTCCCCGTCAACCAACGGGCACGGTCTTTAATGCTCAACCGGTACCAACGACTCTGCATGGCGGTGTCATTAAACGACAGCACTTCTCTGTCAGCAAGCGCTGAATACCATGGTCCTGGCTTCGGGTTATCGAGGCATTCCAATAGTGCCTCCCTTAAGTGACCTGGGGCATGTCCCCCGCTAGCTGGATTGTAACTCATGTTCTACTCCTTCCCGTTGAAAGTGAAAACTATTTTTTGTTTCCAGGTCTTACTATTGAACCGTACTATCTTCACCTCCTTTCATGTAGAAAATAGAAAAGGATACCTGCCGCTTTACTCAGAAAGCGGTTAAAGTATCCATGCCATGCCGTGACTTGCCTCGCTATAAACTTACTTAGCCGAGTTGCGAGGATTACCCTAAAAACAACCTATCCTCATATAAAAGTATAGTATATTTGCCATTTTTTGTCAAGGGTATAGCTCGATTTTCAGGCCCTAAAAATTCCTTCAGAAGGAAATATCCATTTGTGTCTTTCGTAGCTTTATTATTTTCAAACCTAACTTTTCTTGATGTTTTTGAGAAGAGCTTGCCCTGAGCAAAGCTAAGGGTCTCTGAAAGTATTATCGATACGCTATTGAAAAAAAATTAGGCTGCCCACAAGCAGCCTTATTCATAAAAAGTAATAGCCTTAGACAGCAGCTACCTGGGCAACCCTTTCGTCAGCGGAGCCTTGCAACAACCCTGTGGGCTGGGCTCAAGAAGCACAACCTTCAGGGCATCGCCTTTACCAGCTCCTTAACCAAAGATCGGGCGAGCAGAATGGTTTTGAGGCTTTTATTTCTGAGAAGCCAGGCCACTTCCAGAACCATCGATTCCTTTTCGGAGGAAGGCCGGACTGGGATCTTTCCTCCAAGCAAATCGGATGGCTGCACGCCGAGAGCCGAGGATATTTTAACCAATGTGGTCACGGTGGGAGCCGTCACTCCACGCTCGATCTGGCTGATAAACGTGGGATGAATGTGAGCCCGCTCCGCCAACACCTCCTGGCTCAAAGCCCGGGCTTTCCGGAGGGTACGAATTCGTTTTCCAAGAGAAGATAAAAAGGGAGTCATGGTGATCCTCTATTTTGCCTGATGATAGCATAAGGCCTGATGCAATAGTAAGATGATATGGTCTAAATATATGACCTTGACTTCTTAGACTATATTATGTAAACTATAAGGCGACCAAAGAGCCAGTGGTTAACTATATTCATGAGAAGGGCCCTCGAAAAGGGAGCCTTTAGGAGGAGGTATGCAAAGGGAAGGTAAAGCTAAATTGAACAAGGTCTGTTCCGGGGTTTTTGACTTCTACCTGAAGGAGAAGGAGCTCCGGGGTCACCTTTACATAGAGGAGGCTGGAGAGGTCCTTCTGAAGCGCGGAAGGCTTCCCGAAAAATTCACTTACACTGGCCATTGCCAGGTTCACCGGAAGTCGAACGGAAAGAAGGCTCCCGGGGGCTGGTGCGGAACCAACCCCCAGGCGTTTTTACACCTTTGGGTAGCCTGAGGGTCTCCTTCAGAAAACAGGGGAGCTGGCGATTACGGGTTTTGCGATTGTTTGGGTCACACTTTCGATCATCATCGGTGGGTGGTGGAAGAAAAGAAGAAGGCGATATACAGCGTATTGGATAGGTCTTCTCTTGAGTCTTATCCTCTCGCCGCTATTTGGATTCATCGTGGGATTATGCCTCGAACCTCAAAAGATATGCCGCTATTGCAAACGACCAATCGGAAAAAAAACTACGGTTTGCGGTTCCTGCGGTAGGGATGTTCGAAGGCTTGCAAGGGTATTGAGTTGAAGCCCGAAAGGGCTGTCGGAGAGCGGGGTAGGTTCCCGAGGGAGGAGTGGTCGTCTATAGTTGAGTAGAAACGGGGGCCCTGTACACTTAGCAACCTGGAGTCAACGTTCCTCTAACGGTGATGGGCCAGTCGGGTATTATAGGGTGGTAATGTGTTGAACTATGGAGTTAACAAGGTTACAGTAATCAGATTTTAGGAAGGGCCCTTCTGAATAAGAAAAAGAACGAATCAAACCCCTAATTGCCAAGCTGTAGAAGGTAAACCAAAAACGTTACAAGGAGGCAAACATGGAGCAAAACGTAGTGCCTGCAA